>Ga0070713_100003434_pt1 | contig 10459 bp, 8 predicted proteins | sample LARL82metaG_FD_65465 | JGI IMG/M metagenome (GOLD analysis project Ga0070713, IMG submission 65465) | Corn, switchgrass and miscanthus rhizosphere microbial communities from Kellogg Biological Station, Michigan, USA - LAR L8-2 metaG | ecosystem: Host-associated > Plants > Roots > Rhizosphere ... | reverse complement strand
AGACACTTGATTGGGCGCAGGCGCTCATGTCACTGGGCAAAAGCAGGCTTGATGCTGAAGCAGTGGAAGACACTCTGGGCTGTCTCTCAAAATCCAAAGAGGATGCAGCCAGAATCAGAGCTGCGGGCATTGAGAAAATGCTGACGGAAGTTGGTTAACGTGCCGGCAGCTAAGAGCATCGACCAGGCGATTGTTGAATTCTGCCACTTTGCCCGTGCGAATGGCCTGGTTGTTGGTGTAAAAGAAAGCCTGGATTCGCTACGCGCGGCAGAGGCCATCGGCATTACTGAACCTGAGAGATTCAAGTTCGCGCTGCGCACTGTGATGTGCTCGTCGAAAAAAGATTGGGACCTGTTTGAAGATATCTTTGACGATTATTGGAGTAATCAGGCCCGAAATCGACGATTAAAACACGGACATGAGACCACAAAAAGTTTTTTAGAAGTCAGCTCGCCACTCAATGGCAGCGGCCTGCCGCTGATTGGCCAGAGCGATACGGCACCAGTTGAAGGTGAGGGTAAGGCAGTGCTGGGAGCGACTGCGCATGATCGCCTGAAGAAGACAGATTTCTCCCAGCTCACCCACACCGACCTTGCCGAACTGGAGAGGATCTCCGCTCGTCTATTGGAGCAGATGAGTCTGCGGCTTTCACGCAGGATGAAAACAATTGTGGCACAGGGGAAAATCAACTTGCGCAGGACGATCCGGCATGGCATCAGTCGCGGTGGGGATTTGATCGAGCTCTATTTTCGCGGACGAAAGCTGCAACAACTTAAGCTGGTGGTTGTGTTGGATGTAAGCGGCTCAATGAATCCATACAGCATTTTCTTTGTCCGCTTTGCCTACGCTTTGCAGAAATATTTTAAGCGAGTGGACACCTTTCTCTTCAGCACGCAGCTTACAGAGATCACATCGATGCTCCGCGCCCGCCATCTTCGCGATGCATTGGAGTCATTGGCAGGGCATGCTGCGGGATGGTCTGGCGGGACAAAGATTGGTGATTCATTGCACGAGTTGAATCTGCGGCATGGCAGGCGGCTTTTTTCACGGGACACGGTGTTTATGGTCCTGAGCGATGGCTGGGACACGGGTGATCCGGAGATGCTGAAGGCGGAATTGAGTGACATCAAGCGCCGGGTAAGAAAACTGATCTGGCTCAATCCTCTGCTGGGAATGGATGACTATCAACCTATTACTCGCGGGATGAGCGTAGCGCTTCCTTATATTGATGTCTTTGCTCCAGCGCACAATCTGGAAAGCTTGTTGAATCTTGAGACACAGCTCAGGATGGCTTAATTACCGACAGGCTTCACGAAGGTCTTAGGCGATAATAGGCAAATGAAGAGATCACAATGTTTGACCAGTTTCTTAAAAAAACGGCTGAATTGGTGGCAAGCGGAGAATCATTTGTAACGGCTACGGTCGTCCGCTGCGCGCCGCCGACCTCCGGAAAACCCGGAGACAAAGCTATTATTCACGGGGAAGAAATTGTCTGGGGATGGATTGGCGGCGGGTGTGCGCAGCCTGTGGTGATCAAAGAAGCAAAGAAAGCATTGGCGGAGGGCAAGCCAAAGCTTGTTCGAATCAGCCCGTCGCCCAGTAATCCGGAGGAAGGAATTGTTGATTACACGATGACCTGCCACAGCGGAGGTGCGCTGGATATCTATCTGGAGCCGGTATTGCCCAAGCCGCAAATCCTGATTCTTGGACGTTCTCCTGTTGCGCAGTTTCTTGCGCAAATTGGCAGCGCGGTTGGCTATGCAATTTCCATTGTGACGGAAGATGCGGCGGAAGGCTTTGCAGATGCAGAGATGATCCAGTCGCCCAATTTCAGCCTGGAGCACACCAGAGTTACGCCGGAAACATTTGTAGTGGTTTCAACGCAGGGTGAAGGCGATGAAGAAGCACTGGAACAGGCGCTAAAAAGTGGCGCTGGGTATATTGCATTTGTTGCCAGCAAAACCAAGGCAGCCAAGGTGCTGGAATATCTGCAACACAAAGGTATAACTCCGGAAAAAGCGCGGCGGTTGCGTGCGCCGGCGGGGCTGAACATCGGCGCGAAGTCACCGGAAGAGATTGCCATAAGTGTGCTGGCTGAGATTATCCAGATACGTGCAGGCGCTGTAAAAGCAGCACTGCAGCCGCAAAACGAAAAGGCCATTACGCTGCCAATCTTGAATACTGATGCGAAGGACGTGGTGTGCGGGATGGCGGTGGACACAACGAAAGCGAAGTATAAGACGGAACATCAGGGAAAGATGTTCTATTTTTGTTGTGCCGGATGCAAGAAGGCCTTTGAGACGTCGCCACAAAAGTATCTAGTTCCCGCTGCTATTTGATACAAATACACAAATTAATCTCTTGATTTCAGGTTCCAATGCTGTCTATTGGCAGGAATTTGTGTACACCCTCGTCGGCCCGCGTCCGGCATTAATATGCCGGTCAAAAAGAAGATGAATGCGGAGGGAGATTACAATACGAGTACTTTGGAACCTACAATCGCCAAGTCACAATCTCCTCGCGGGTTCCGGAGGGACAGCGCCTTCACATGGCGCCATAAGTTCGCTGCGCTGCGTGCGATCCCGCAGTTCCTTCGCGTGGCCTGGGCAGCTCACCACGGATATATGGCTGCGACAGTGGCTCTACGTTTGTTGCGTGCCGTGGTTCCTGTCGCCACGCTCTGGGTGGCCAAGCTGATTATTGATGCCGTGGTAACGGCACGCTCAGGTCGGACGGATATCTCCCGTCTCTGGCTGCTGGTGGGAATCGAACTCGCTATCGTTGCAATTGGCGAGATATCAGACAAAGCATCCACCGCCATTGAGGCCCTGTTCAGTGAACTCTGCTCGAATCACATGAGCGAACGCATCATTTCTCACGCTGCGATACTTGATCTCCGGCATTTCGAAGACCCTGCATTTTATGACCGGCTGGAACGCGCCCAAAGGCAAACCACCGGGCGTATCGGCCTGTTGACGCAACTGCTTTCGGTTGCGCAAGACTCCCTGACCTTAATCTCTTTGGCAGCAGCGGTGTCTATTTACAGTCCATGGCTGCTGATGCTGCTTGTAATAGCTGTGATTCCGGGGTTCTTGAGTGAAACCCATTTCAGTGGACTTGAGTATTCATTGTTTTATCGAATGACCCCGGAACGCCGTCAATTGGATTATCTGCGTTCTCTCAGCGCCGGCGAGAAGGCGGCCAAGGAAGTACAGCTATTCGGGCTTTCAGCGTGGCTGTTGAGTCGTTATCGGAACCTGGCTCATCGTTTACACCTGGCCAACAGAAATCTTGCTTTGCGAAAAGGCCTTGCTGCAATTCTGTTTTCACTGCTTGGCCTCGCCGGATACTATGCCGGTTATGTGCTTATTCTGTGGCGTGGGTTTTATGGCTTCATCAGTATAGGAACGCTCACCTTTCTGGCCGCATCTTTTGCGCGCAGCCGCGCCGCAACTGAACGGTCATTGCTTGCTCTTGGCAGCATTTACGAACAGGGGCTTTATATGCGCGATCTATTTGAATTCTTTGAGATGAAGCCCGCAATCGTCTCTGGCATTGGCGCGCGTCATGTTCCCTCTCAGCTTAAGCAAGGACTGGTCTTTGAGAATATCGGATTTCGATATCCGTTGAGTGATGCCTGGGCCCTGCGCCACATCAATTTGCGCATTGGTCCCGGCGAACGGATTGCTCTGGTTGGTGAGAACGGTGCCGGTAAAACAACTTTAGCGAAGTTAGTGGCCCGGCTTTATGATCCGACAGAAGGCCGAATCCTTCTTGACGGAATTGATATTCGTGAATACGACCTTTATTCTGTGCGGCACGCCGTTGGAGTGATTTTTCAGGATTTCGTTCGCTACGATATGCGGCTCGATGAAAACATTGGAATTGGCGCGATCGAGCAGGTACAGGAATCTCTGGACAATCAACAGACCGCACAAGCAATTATTGATGCAGCCGAAAAGTCCCAAGTGGATACTCTAGCTTCAGAAATTCCACTTGGGTACGGGCAAATGTTAGGTCGGCGATTTGAAGGTGGAATCGAGCTTTCGGGCGGCGAGTGGCAGAAGATTGCTCTAGCACGCGCTTACATACGCAAAGCCCAGATCATCATTCTCGATGAGCCAACCGCGGCACTAGACGCTCGTTCGGAGTATGAAACGTTTAAACGCTTTGCCGATTTGGTTTCAGGGCAGATTGCACTTCTCATCTCGCATCGTTTTTCTACTGTGCGGATGGCGGACCGCATCATTGTTCTTAAAGATGGAGCCATCATTGACCAGGGAACACATACCGAATTGTTGTCAAGGGATGGTCTATATGCCGAATTGTTTCGACTCCAGGCGGAGGGCTATCGCTGATGACATCGGCTTTCGACGCCGTTGCTTCCAATTTCGAGCGCTTCCGCATGTTACCTGATGGCGTTCCTCAGGCAATTCGGAAGTCGATTTTTGCAGCCGCTCACGCTTCATCAGCCGCAAGAATACTGGATCTTGGCGCGGGGACAGGGCGAATTGGAAGAGCCTTTATCGAGGCCGGGGATACCTATGTTGGAGTTGACACATCTCTTGCCATGCTGCGGGAGTTTCAAAACAGCACCACTTATGCCTGCCTTGCTCAGGCTGATGGAAGGCGACTGCCATTCCGTAATGGTTCCTTTGACGTAGTGTTGCTAATGCACGTTCTGAGCGGAACAGGTGACTGGCAACCTATGCTCAATGAAGTGCGGCGCGTCTGTCGTGCTCGGGGAATTGTGGCAGTCGGTCGCACGGTCGGCTCTGAGGCCGGCATCAATGTACAGTTAAAACATCAATTGAAGATGATTTTGCAGGAAATGGGAATTCCATGGCATCGGTCACAGGAGTCATATCGAGAGTCACTGGATTGGTTAAAGTCTCTGACCACGCGGCGCTTCCATTTACAGGCAGCTTCATGGAACCACTCGGGAACTGCGCAGGAGTTTATCTCGCGCCATCGTTCCGGAGCGCGTTTTGCTGCATTGCCGGCTGATGCGCAAGAACAAGCTCTTCAAAAACTAAGCGCGTGGGCAAAAGAAACCTTTGGGTCATTGGAGAACGGAATAGCCGAACAGCGTAGCTTTGAATTGGACATTTTTGAATTCTGAAAGGCACTTAAGAAAAGACACACGATGAAAGACATGGAAGACAAGAACGTACTCCTTACCGGACTTGGGAAGCAACTGGTCTTGAACTCACTAACAGACGCTTCAGTGCAAAAGGCCACTGAAGACACACCTGATTTCGCGATTCTGCCCTGGGTGAATGTTGTCAAAATCGGCGGGCAAAGCATTATGGACCGCGGACGTTCCGCAGTGTATCCGCTCGTGAAAGAAATCGTGGATAACCTTGCCCGGCACAAGATGATCCTGGGCACGGGTGCAGGAACACGCGCACGGCATATTTACAGCCTGGCTATTGATCTTGGACTTCCCACTGGAGTTCTCACTGTGCTGGGGACGGCTGTGGCGTGGCAAAATGCGCAAATGCTGCACTATCTGCTGGCCCAGTATGGTATCCCCTTTGTCGAGCCGGAAGGGTTTAGCACGTTGCCACATTATTTGCTGGAACGTGGCGCAGTGGTCTGCCAGGGAATGCCACCCTACAAACTTTGGGAACCTAACCCTGTTACTGGACGCATTCCTCCGCAGCGCACTGACACGGGTTGCTTCTTAATTGCTGAAGTGTTCGGCGCACGAAAGATGATTTATGTAAAAGATGAAGACGGACTCTATGCCGCTGATCCCAAAAAACATCCATCGTCTGAATATATTCCTCGTATCAGCGTTGAGGAATTATTGACGCGGGATTTGGAAGACCTGATTGTCGAACGCGCGGTGCTGGAATTTTTGGCGCGGGCGCGTAACATTCGTGAGATTCAATTTGTTAACGGTTTAAAGCCTGGTCAACTCACTGCCGCCCTGGAGGGTGAACCCGTGGGAACCATTATCTACAGAAACGGAGATGCCGAGTGAGCTTTGACCATTCCAAATCCCAGCATGTTACATCAAGCCTTATGCGTGAATCACTGGTGGACAAAAATGTTATCGCCCGGACAGAAGCTCCGGTTTCTTCAATCTTGCCGGATGTCAATGTGATTCAGATTGGTGGTCATTCGATCATGGACCGGGGCCGTTCAGCGCTGCTCCCTCTACTGGAGGAGATCGTAGCCAACCAGGCAAAGCACCGAATGATTATCGGCGTTGGAGCCGGCGTCCGTTCCCGGCACATCTTTTCAGTAGGACTGGATTTAGGATTGCCCACCGGCGCACTGGCTGCGCTTAGCGCAAAAGATTCTGCTCAAAACGCATACATGGTTTCCTGCCTTTTGGCGAAGCATGGATTTGTCTATTTAGAAGCTCCCTTCGTCGTGCAATTGCTGCCTGCGATGTTGGCAGCGGCACGCGGAGCTGTCTTTAATGGTATTCCGCCTTACTCTCTGTGGGAGCATCCACCCCTTGTAGGCAAATTGCCACCTCACGGCAGCGATGCCGGCTCGTATTTGGTGGGTGAAGTTTTTGGTGCGCGCAGCGTGATCTTTATCAAGGATGTGGATGGACTTTATGCAGCCGACCCGAAAACCCACCCGGAGGCGGAGTTCATTCAGCAGGCCCGTGCTCAGGAAATCATTGATCGGAAATTGCGCACACTCCCAATCGAACCCGTTGTTCTTGATCTATTGACACGTGCAAAACTGGCGCGCAGCATTCGGCTTATCAACGGCTTAACGCCGGGTAATCTCACGCGCGCCCTCAATGGAGAATCAGTTGGAACCTTGATTCAGCAATGACGTACTTAAGAACGCGGAAGGCCGATTCCGGTTTGGTCAATCTGTAAACCTCGGTGGGGATTGTAAGAAGCACGGTGCCCATGTGCGCGGTAACGCTGAATCAAGTCCGCCGCAGCTCATCAAGCATACCGTGCTTCTTGTAAAGGTTAGTGGTGAGCGTAAATCGTGGTATCAGGAACCACTTCTATCAGTTCCATCATGCCGCGGTCCTCATGCGTGAGGATGTGGCAGTGCAACACAAACTGACCGGGATAATCAACAAAGCGGCTGCGCATCTTGTAGTATCCGGGAATAGTGACCGTGCAAACGGCATTGTCTCCCTGGGTGCAACTCGTATACTTCTGGATGTTCGCCGGACAGTCACTCAGTTTTGTGCACGAAGACAGTTTATCTTCCCGTGACGCCGGTATAGCAAAAGCGTCCCACCAGATGAAATCTTTTTCAGGAGAATGGCATGGCTTCCATGTCTCAGGCTTGGTAGGGTCTGCATAACAAGGGTTCTTCGGGTCCTTGGCGTCCGCGCTCTGCGGCTGAAATACCTCTGTGATTTGAAACGGATTCACATGGATATGAAATGGATGTTCCTTGGTGGCATCCAGATTGGATACTTTCCATTCTTCTGTGGAATTCAAAAGCATGGCCTGGTTGATCACATGATCATTGAATTGCTTGCCGTTGATTTCCAGCAAGGGAGCATTGTCATGAAAAACAAGATCACGTCTCACAACAACATCGCCGGCCGGAATGTCAGCCAGAAAAGCAGGGAAAGTGGGGAAGTCTGACTCATTGGAAATGAATGGCATGGCGGGAGAGATGGCGCTGCCTTTCACCACCACGGTCAACAACGTTTCTGTCTGTGAGGCGCAGTTCTGCCGGCAGAGTCCAGCCTGGACTTTGAGATCGTAGGTGCCCTCAGTAGAGGGCGCCTGCACCAGCAAGTCTGCACGGTTCGCTGGCGCCACGTTAATTTGGCTGTCCTCGGTCCCAACATAGTTTGAATATTTGAACTGGACGCCATCCTGGGCAGTCTGCTTCCAATGAACGCACGTCGCGGTTGGAGTGCCCGTACAGGCTGTAGCGGATCCACGCGCAAAGAAGCCTTGAAAGAGCGCTGCATCGCGTTCCGCGCCGTTTATCAGCCGCCAGAGCTGGACCTGGTTCGGCTGCATGGTAATGACAGGCGAACGACGCCCGTTCACTGACAGTGGTGGTACAGAGCGGCTGCCTGGCCCTCCTCCGGGAACGGTGAGGTTCAGGACGGTGGTTAGCTGTTGAATGACAAGGACCTGCTCCTGAAACTTCCAGTTCGGATTTGATTTATAGAATTTGTTCAGGTCGTCATCGTATTTGCCTTCAATAATGAAAGCTCCCGTCATGCCGTTGGCGACATTGAGCGCAGTAGATCCATGCTTGTGCGCATGGTACCAGTGTGTGCCCGGCGACTGCCCCATCTTCACCTTTGCCGGATCATAAGTCGGGACCCTGAAGCAATACGGAAAGTATCCGATGTGGTATTGGGGCCACATGCGGTTTGCGATCTCCGTTTGGTTGACAGGAGAGAGTTGCATGTCTTTGGGCAGCACTGGAGGACCGCCCTTCGGTGGCGACTGTCCTTTATAAGGCGCTGAATTGTCATAGTTTGTGACCCACTGTTTTTGCAGCGCCTGCCACGGGGACGGCATATCGGTCCAGTATGAGGGTGATATGCCGGTTTTTTCGCACGCGGTGAAGAAATCGTTGATGGCCTTCTGGCCGTCAGCCGGCAGTGGAGCCTGGGCCGGACGAATGAAGAGAAGTACGTTATCGCCAGTGGTATTGGGAGTGGTATGCGTCCCATGGAAATGCACGTTTACGGTGCTGGAGCCATGAAGGCAATTCGGCATCTTGTCAGCACTCAGGTTTGTTGACTTTTTCCCGGAACCCGCAAAGGTGATATCGCAGCCGCCATCGCCACGGTCAAGCGAGTTGATGAAATGCTGCGTATTGATAAGGTTCTCAAACTGGACTTCAATCAGGTCGCCCACTCTGGCCCGAAGTGTGGGGCCCGGAATAGGATCACTCTTGGAGAAAAGCGGGTCTTCGGGACCGGGCTTCAACAGGCTGCGTCCATGAAAAAACCTCATGAACTGAGTAGCACAGCGCGGCGTGCTCCCTGAATCCCACATTATGCGCTTGTCATTATCACCCAGCACAAGCAAAGCTTTCAGCCGTCCGTTCTCGCTCTTGATCTCCGGCACGGTGAGGAGCGGCTGGCCGGCAAGGGGATTGGGGCAATTAACAATCTGCGGTCCCTGTGCGTCGGCCCGAGGAACAAAGGCGAGCAACAGAAGAAGCCAGCAAGTTGCGAGCAAAGCGCTGATCCTGTTCTTCATGTGTGCGCGAAATTCCTTCCGGCATCCGCGCTCATTCCTCTGAGTGGAGTCGACGTTTACAGCCTGGGACATTGTCATACGCATTTCCTTTCTGCGGGCGTTCTGCACGGAGATCGCCTTGAATGGGAGTCTTGTGCGGCATCATCTTCGCCGGATCATTTACTTGGGCGGCGGCGGTGGCGGGGCTATCACCTGGATTGTGCCTTTTTCATCGGGATGCAAAGAGCAGAAGTAGTTAATATCCTCAGCATCAGTGGGAGCGAACGCACTGGAAGAAGAGTTGGGCGCAATCTGATTCGGTATGAAGAAAGCAGGATTTCCTTCTACGCCGGGCCAATGCGGCACTGAGTCATTGTTGGCCCACACAATGTTGTCTCCAAGCTGGACTTGCGGCAGCGGGTTCGGATTAAATTTCGCGCGCGGTGGTTTGGTTGCATTTGGATTGATGTTGATAAGCCATTGAAAAGGCATGTGGCGAATTCCTCCTTGCCAATTGTTTCAGCCATGTTTGAAACATCAGTCTTCGCCACAGCGCGCTTGCGCGGTGAGAAGTGGCGCAAAGATCCCCACGCTCCTTTGGGGGAGCTTCTGGTTCTGTTGCTTCTCCAAAATCTGGGGCTAGATTCAGTAGAGTTCCGCCGACCTATCATCCAACCGCGATTGAGGTCCGGTGGAGGAAACGACGCAAGTCGGTTCCGTGAACAAATTAGAAGAAGACTAACTCTCGATTTGCTTTGCCGTCAATGGAAGAGTGATGCAGATTATCAAAATAGTTAGCCTGTCTCTCTATCCTGCCTACTGGATTAAGCAAAAAATTACGCATAACGAGCCCGATCTTCAGTGATAGGTGAACCGCTTTCGCACCCGCACGCTTTCAAATATCGCTGCCCAAACAAAATCACAATGATTATTTCGCGAGTGGATAAAAAGCAGTTTGCATATTCGCGAGGGGCGAGATATATTCTGCGCAGACTGGGGCCCGACGATCCCCGACGGAACCACATCTAGCTTCTACAAGAAAGCTGAGCCTGAAAGAAATGGCAAATCAAGTATCCTTCTACCTCAATGGAAAAGAAGTTTCCATCCAAGACCCTTCACCTGACCTGCTGCTGATTGATTACCTGCGTTCCCCTGAAGTTGCGTTGGCCGGCCCAAAGAAGCCTTGTGGCCAGGGAGGCTGCGGCGGATGCACCGTCATCCTCTCAAACTGGAATCCGGCTGAGAAGGAAATTGAGCATCGCGCCATCAATTCGTGTTTGCGTCCAGTGTGCGCGCTTGGCGGG
>Ga0070713_100003431_pt1 | contig 10462 bp, 8 predicted proteins | sample LARL82metaG_FD_65465 | JGI IMG/M metagenome (GOLD analysis project Ga0070713, IMG submission 65465) | Corn, switchgrass and miscanthus rhizosphere microbial communities from Kellogg Biological Station, Michigan, USA - LAR L8-2 metaG | ecosystem: Host-associated > Plants > Roots > Rhizosphere ... | reverse complement strand
CCGAACGGCACCAGCCGGGTCTTGGCATACTCGCCGGCGATCCCGTTCCGGCTGACCAGCACGGCCACCTTGGATTTCTGGTCGGCATGGATCGAGTCCTGGTTCACCAGGATGTCCGCGTGACTCGCCGCCGCCAGGGCCTGGATCTGATGCAGTAGCGCGGGGTCGTAGTGCAGGTTGTGCGCGACGCTGCTCTCTCCCCACACGATCAGGCCCGGGCGAACCCCGCGCGGACTGCCGGACCGGGCAGCCGCCGCGGTGAGTCGCTGGCTGGCGTTGGCCCTGACCGCCGGGTCCTGCTGGAGGCCGGGCTGCACCAGGGCGATCGTCACCTGCCTGGTCACCGGGGCGGCCGGGGTCAGCACGAAGGCCACCGGGCCCGCCGCGGCGACGATCGCGATCGCGACCGCGCCCAGGATCCGGGGGGCGGCCGAGCCGGAGACCACCAGGATGACGATGCCGGTGTTCACGGCCACGATCGCGAAACTGACCAGCCACACCCCGCCCACGGCGGCCAGCGCCAGCACCGCGGGATGCTGCCACTGGCTCGCGCCCAGCACCGCCCACGGGCCGCCGAGCGCCTGCCAGGACCTGATCCACTCGATGACCAGCCAGTAGCTCGGCAGCACGACCAGCGCGGCCAGGGCGCGCAGCACGCTGACCGGCCGGCGCAGCAGTGCCCAGGTCGCGACGGCCACGCCGGTCCACAGCACGCCCACCACGATGGCGATCAGCAGCAGCCCGGGCCCGAGCTCAGGGGCCAGCCAGTACAGGTTGGCCATCAGGAACCCGGCGCCGAACCACCAGCCCCGCACCGCCGCTTCACGAGCGCTCGGCGCGGCGCGCATCAGCAGCAGCCCGGGAACCAGGCCGAACCAGGCCAGGATCTCCAGGTTGGCGTCCGGGAAGGCGAGCGCCGGCAGCGCTCCGGCGAGAAGAGTCAGATACCGAACGGGCTTCGCCAGGCCCCGGAGTATCGCCACACTTCGATTGTCCGCCATCGACCGCGCTGCGGCGAGCCAGGCAGCGCGGGACGGCCACGGCAACCACCGATCTTCACGGCGTCCCCACCGCTTTTCGCCTGACCACAGGTGGTCGATGGCACATGGCCGACGCTATTGCGTCGGTGATCGTACATCGATCTTGGCGGTCCCGGCCGCGCGCCGACCGGCCCGCCGCTCGGCGACGGCCCCTGCCGCGGCCGCGACCAGTGCCAGGATGGTCAGCGCGGTGATCACGTATTCGGGCCATCCGCCCAGCCGTTCGGCCAGGGTCCGGCCGGTCAGCAGCGGAACGCGCGCCTCCAGCACGGCCCGCTGCCAGGTGCCGCTGTGCGCGATCAGGCTGCCGTCGGGTGCGACGATCGCGCTGACGCCGGTGGTGGAGGCGACCACCACGCTGCGGTCGAACTCCACCGCCCGGATCTGGGCCATGGCCAGTTGCTGCAGTGACTCGCCGGTCTGGCCGTCCACCTCGAACGTCGCGTCGTTGGTCTGCACGCTCAGCAGGTTCGCGCCCGCCGTCACCTCGGACCGCACCAGGCCGTCGAAGCCGACCTCGTAGCAGATCACGTCGCCGAGCCGGATCCGGCCTACGCGGAACACCACCGCCCGGTTCCCCGGCGTCAGGTTGACCGGCTGCAAGGTGGTCAGCGAGGTGATGTGCGAGATCAGCCCGCGGAATGGTATGACCTCGCCGAACGGCACGAGCTGGCGCTTGACGTAGACAGTGCTGGGCCCTCGGCCGGGTACCCACAGCTGGCCGACGTTGCGGACCGGGTGGTGCAGGAACTCTCCCACTAGGATGGGCCGGCCGATGGCCCGGACGGCGGTCATGACCTCCTGGTAGATGGCCGGGTACTCGAACGGATCGAGATTGGTGGAGTTCTCCGGCCAGATCACAAGGTCGGGTGCGCGCCGGGCGCCGGCCCTGACCTGGGCGGCGAATCGCTCAGTGGCCGTCGCGTGGTTCTGCGTGATCTGGGTGTCGTTGAACAGCGTGGGCAGGTTCCGCGCGTGCGGTACATCGCCCTGCACGGCGGCCACGCTCGCGCTCACCCGCCCGGATGTGGTGACCGGCAGGGCCGCTCCGGCCAGCGTCACCCCGGCCGCGCAGGCGAAGCAGGCGGCGGGCAGCACCCGGCGCTCGACGATCAGCCAGGCCAGGCACGCGCCGACCAGCGCGATTAGGAAGGTCAGCAGCGGCGGCCCGCCTGCCGACACCCAGCGCAGCGTGGGTGCCTGCGCCTGGCTCATGGCCAGCCTGCCCCAGGGGAAGCCCCCCCACGGCCAGCGGTCGCGCAAGGCCTCTACTGCCACCCACCAGCCCGCCACCGCGACCGGCCACGCGGGCAGCCGCAACAGCAGCCGCTGGCCCACCGCGAGCACCGCGAAGATGAGCGCTTCGCTGATCGCCAGGGCCGCCCACGCGTACCAGGCCACGTTCACCACCCAGGACAGCAGGGGAACGAAGAAGGCCAGACCGAAGACCGCGCCGACCGCGAACGATCCGCGCAGGCCCTGCTGCCACAGGGCCACAACCAGAAGCGCCGGCCCCACTGCGGCCAGCGGCCAGATCCCGTAGGGCGGGAAGGCGGCCGTCAGCGCCAGCCCGCCGGCCAGCCCGGTCAGCAACGCCCAGCGCAGCCGCAGGCCGCCGGATGCCCGCGGGCCGATGATCTCGTCTCCGGTGCGAGCCGCCGCGCGCGACTCCTCCGCCGTTCCGTCGGCCGGGGCGCCGGTGCCGTCGCCGGGCGCGCGGCGCAGTCGCACCGGGCCACGGGCCAGGCGCTGTTCTTCCGATTCCCCGCGCATGTCACGTCGACCTTAGCTGCGCTCCCGCCTAGGCACGTTCGGGAGAATGTCGTCGAACGCGCCGTCGGATATTCGCGAGCGACCGCGAGCCGGAATACGAGACGATCAGGGGTGTTGGCCCAGAAGTGGCCGAGCCGGGCAGAGGAGAGGTGACGTGAGTCGGCGGGGCTGGATGCTGTTTGCCGCGATGAGCGTGATCTGGGGGATTCCCTACCTGCTGATCAAGGTGGCCGACGAGGGCGTCTCCGTCCCCGTGCTCGTGTTCGCGCGCACTTCGGTCGCTGCCCTGCTGCTGCTGCCGCTGGCCCTGCGACGTCAGGAGATCCGGGTCCTGCTGCCGTACTGGCGGTGGCTGGTGGTATTCGCGCTCGTCGAGATCGTCGCTCCGTGGCTGCTGCTGTCGAACGCGGAACGGCACCTGTCCAGTTCCACGACCGGCCTGCTGGTCGCCACCGTCCCAATCATCGGCGTGGTGCTCGCCCGCCTGACCGGCGACGCCGAACGGCTCACCCTGATCCGGCTGACGGGCCTGCTCATCGGCCTGGGTGGCGTCGCCATGTTGGCCGGGCATCTCACCGGCGGGGGCGCCTGGCCGGTCGTCGAGGTGCTGCTGGTCGCCACCGGTTACGCGATCGGCCCGCTGATCGCCAGCCGGAAGCTGAGCGGCTTGCCCGGACTCGGCCTGACCGCGGTGTGCCTGGGCTTTTCCGCCGTGGTCATCGCGCCTGCCGCCGCACTGACCTGGCCGCATGCGCTTCCGCCCGCGCGGGTGATCGCCTCGCTGGCTGGGCTGGCCGTGATCTGCACGGCACTGGCTTTCGTGCTGTTCTTCAAGCTCATCGCCGAGGTCGGACCCGCCCGGGCCACCGTGATCACCTACGTCAACCCGGCGGTGGCGGTCGCTCTCGGCGTCGCGGTTCTGGGCGAGCCGCTGACGCCGGTGATCCTGCTGTCGTTCGTACTGATCCTCAGCGGATCGGTGCTGGCGACCCGCTCCGGGCACCGGGCCGCAGCCGGACGCGAGACAGCCGCGGTGCCGGATGTTACAGCGGGAGCGCCTCCAGGCGAGCCAGCCCGGCATCCATGATTTCGATCACGTCGGCCTCCGGATCCTCCATGCCTGCGACCAGCGCGGACAGCCCAACGCCGACGACCGCGCCGGCCATGGTCCGGATGGCCGGATCCCCCGGCTCACGTCCCAGCCGCTTGGCCAGCAGCTCTGCGGCCAGTCGCACGGACCGCAGGTACTCATCCAGGGCGCGGGCACGCAACTCAGGCACCGACATGGTCAGGCGGTTCAGCTCGCGGAACTGTTCGAGCTGCCAGGCCGGCGCCTCGGCGAAGGTCTCCCGCATCGCGGCGCGCAACGCCGCGACCGGGTGCATGTCGGTCGGCAGGGCCTCGAACTTCGCGATTGCGATGGGATCGAAATCGTCCTGCAGGACGACATCTTCCTTAGTGGGGAAGTACCGGAAGAACGTGCTGGGCGAGACCTCGGCGGCCTCCGCGATCTGCTCGACCGTGGTCTCCGCGTAGCCCTGCTCGCGGAACAGCCGGAGCGCGTGCTGCCGGATGGCGGCACGCGTCCTGGCCTTCTTCCGCTCCCGCAGCCCGCACGGTCTGGCGGGATCGGCGACGGACATCTCGCTCACCCTCCCAATTCTGCCTGCTGTGCCTGGTCAACGGCGGCGGCAACGCCGGCGGCCGGCACCGGTGCCTGGACAGGGGCGCCCGCCCGGCGCGGCAGGAAGGCGAGCGCCAGCAGCGCGCTGGCCAGCGCGATCCCCGCGCACGCCCACAGCATGATGTCCAGGCCGTGCACGTATGCGTCGCGCACCATGCTGAGCAGGGATGCCGACCCGAGGGCGTGCGCCACCTGCACGCCAGCGCCGATGCTGCTGCGGACGGCGGTGGCCGCGGCGGCGGGCGCCCCGGCCAGGTGCAGCTGGTTGCGGTACGCGTCACTGATCACGGTGCCGAGCACAGCCACACCGATGGTGGCCCCTACCTGCCGCATCGCCGTGATAAGCGCGGTGCCCGACCCGCTGCGTTCGGCGGAAAGGGCGCCGATGGCGGCGTTCATCGCGGCCGGCATCGCGATCCCGAGCCCGAGGCCGGTCACCGCGAACCAGGCGACCGTGAACCCTGTGCTGCTGCCGGTGTGGGTGAAGGTGCCGATGGCCAGGCCGGCCGCCATCACCAGGTACCCGACGGTGACGAGGGCCTTGACGCTGACCGGGGGCGGGATCATCGAGCCGTCGGGGCCCTTGCGCGGGCTCTGCAGGCGGCTGCCGCCGATCATGCCGATCACCATGCCGCCGATCATCGGCAGCAGGCGCAGGCCGCTGCCCAGCGCGTTAAGTCCCCGGACGTCCTGGAAGAACAGCGGCATCGCAAACAGGATCCCGAACAGCGCGAACGAGATCAGCGCGGTCAGGATCGTGCCCCAGGTGAAGCCGGCCGAAGAGAACAGCGACAGGTCGACCAGCGGCTGGCCGCCGCGGCTGGTGATGCGACGCTCCCAGGCCACGAACGCGACCAGCAGCACCACCCCGGCGGCGATCGTGGCCATGCTGGTGGCGTCCCCCCAGCCCTTCTGGCCAGCCGTGATAAAGCCGTAGGTCAGCGTGGTCAGGCCGGCTCCGGCGATTACCACGCCGGCGAAATCCATCCGCGGCCGCTGCGAGCTGCGCGACTCGGGCATCAGGAACGCCACCGCGATCAGGGCGAGCGCCACGACCGGCACGTTGATCAGGAACACCGAGCCCCACCAGAAGTTGTCCAGCAGCCAGCCGCCCAGCAGCGGCCCGACCGGGAAGCTGAGGAACGTGGCCGACGCCATGATCGCGATCGCCTTCGGCCGCTCATCCGCGGTAAACAGCACGGGAAGTATCGACAGCGAGAGCGGCAGGATCGCGGCCGCGCCGAGCCCGAGTACCGCGCGGGCTGCGATCAGCTCGCCCGACGACGTCGCGTACGCGCACGCGGCCGAACTGATGCCGAACAGGACCAGCGCGACCAGCAGCACCTTCTTGCGCCCGAGCCGGTCGCCGAGCAGCCCGGCGGGCAGCACCGCCGCGGCGAGCACGAGGGTGTAGGCGTCGGAGAACCACTGCAGGTCGCTGGTGGAAGCGTGCAGGTCGCGGGCGAGCGTCGGCAGGGCCAGGCTCAGCACGGTCAGGTCCAGCCCAACCACGACCACGCTCGCGGCGATGGCGATAAGCGCCCACCAGCGGCGGGAGTCGGGGCCTGACATGACAGTCACATCCTTTCGGCGGCGGCAACCTTTTGATAGTAGCTATCAAAAGGCGGTTCATGTCAAGTCATTATCGAGCTCCGCGCGGATGCCGGCCGGCGCAGTAACACGGCACTCGGCGTTTGTATCGGGCCCCGACCCAATTTTCGGTGCAGAGTGTGATAAGAAAGATGCCGAGCGTGAATATTACCGGCAAGTAGGATGTCCAGAGGTTCAGATGTCTGGCGCAGGTAACCCGATGACGAGCCTCTGGGATGCCATGCCACCTGCTCTGACGCCAACGACCCCGCGGGTCATCGTCAAGGTAATCCGCGGCCTCATCCACCGTGGTGAACTCAGCCCCGGCGACCGTCTCCCGCCCGAACGCGCGCTTGCCGATCAGCTGGGCGTCGCGCGGGTCTCGCTCCGCGACGCGCTGGCCCAGCTGCAGCACGAGGGGTACCTGGCGGCTCGCCGCGGTGCGCACGGAGGAACGTTCGTGACCGGGCTGGCCGAGCCGCGCCGCCGGTGGCTGCGCCGGATGCAGGAGAACCCGGGGGATCTCGAGGACATCATCGACTACCGGACCGCGATCGAGGCCCACGCGGCCAGGCTCGCCGCCAGGCGCCGGAACCACGCCGACCTGCCGGCCATCGAGCAGGCGGTCCGGTGGCGGCCCGGCGCGGACAGCGCCCGATCGTTCCGCGCCGCCGATAGCGCCTTCCACCGCGCGATCGCCGCCGCCGCGCGCAGCCCGCGACTGGAAGCTGCGATCGACGAGGCCCGCGGGCTGCTCTTCCTGCCGGCCGATGCCCTGGCCTACCCGCCTGGTACCGACCGGTCGCTCGGCGATCACCAGGGGATCGCCGCCGCTGTGCGGGACGGCGACGGGGACCGGGCGGCCGCGGCGATGCGGGCGCACATCGAATCCACCCGCGATTCGCTCCGTCACGCACTGACCACCCCGCCCGGCACGCGCCCCACCCCCGGCGGCACGCGCCCCACCCCGGGCAGCACGCGCCCCATCCCCGGCGGCACGCGCCCTACCCCGGGCGGCACGCCCCCCACCGCGCACCCACTGCCTAGCCCTGCACTCCCCACTCCTCATTCATGATCATTTTCACTTTGCACACGTTCCGACCATGGAACCGGGACAAACCACCACGGATCTTGGTCGAAAGGTGTGCAAAGACGAGATGATCACCTGAGACGCCGGCGGAGCGGCTAGCGGGTGCCGCGGACCTCAAGGTGGTCGAGGAGGGACTGAGTGGCGGCGGCGATCGTGTCTACTGCCTGGCCGAACGCCTCCGCGTTATGCGCGGCCGGCGCCCGGAACCCGCTCACCTTCCTGACGTACTGCAGCGCGGCGGCCCGCACGTCGGCGTCGGTCACCTGCTCGGTATAGGGCTCGCGCAAGGTCTTGATACTGCGACACATAACACGACTGTACGAGACAAACGCTCCGTCCACCGTGACGCAGCAGGGGCACGATCCCTACGGCCACGGCCTAAGCGGCGGCAGTTCGCCGCCCGTGACGGACAGCGCGTCAGCGACGGGACCGGGCCGGCCGACCAGCCACGCGGCAATCGCCCAGGAGGGGCCGGCCACGACAACCTTCCGGGGACCGGCGCGGCCCTCGGCACCAGCGCCGCCCTCAGCACCGGCGCCGGCCTCAGCACCGTGGTCGCTCTGAGCACCGGCGCCGTCTTCAGCACTGCCGCCTTCAGCATCCGCGGTGCCTTCGGCACCGGCACCGGCACCGCCGCCGCCACCTCCGGCGCCCGCGCTCCAGCGTTCGCCGCTGTCGGTGGCATGTACCTGCAACGTCAAGCCGTTGGGCAGCCGGTCTGACAACTGGTCGGCGCCGGAGAGAATGCGGGCCACAAACGAATCCGGCCACCCATCGGGCCCGAAGCGGCCCCCGAGATCGACGTGATGGATCTCCACCTCGGACAGCCGCATCGTGGGCGTACGGTTCAGCGGCAGCGTGCCGTACCGGTGGTGCAGCATCGCGCGGTCCCAGTCTGCGGTGGTCATGGCGGACCAGGCCTCGCTCAGCCCGGCCGCTGACGAGGTGACGTCGGCCACCAGATCCGTCATCGGCCGACCCGCGCCCGCCTCGATCTCGTGGTCGCGTGCCTCCGCGCTGGCGTACATGGGCACGGCCTCGTCGCGGCGAGCGCCCTCGGCACCGCGGCGCAGGCCGTCGGCGTTGCGCGCGATATGCGTCAGCACGTGACCGACCGTCCAGCCCGGACACAGCGAAGGACGCGCCCCGTCGGCCTCGGTCAGCCCGTCGAGCCCGGCCAGCAGCCGTCTGGTGGCCTCGTTGACCTGTTCGATCTGCTCGGCGATGTCGGTCGGCCGCGGGTCAGCCGACACGACCATGTCCCGCGGGCAGCACACCGTGGTCGATCATGTCACGATGCTACGTCGGCGGGGTGTCGGCACGGCTTCCGGTCCGGCCGCGGTCAAGACCCCGGATTGCAGGATCTCCATCTACCGCGGCCGGGCTAGCAGGCCGAGCTGGTCGGCGGGCCAATCGGCCGTGCCAGCTGGACCGGCCTCGGCCTCGGTCGTCTAGGCCGCGGCGCGATCGGGGAGCGGGCGCCGCCGCCGCGCCGGCTCCGCCAGCACCGGCGGGCTCCAGGCGCCGTCCGCCCGGTACAGGTCGGACCCGGGCGGCACGATCTCGTCGATCCGGTCCAGGGTTTTGTCATCCAGGGCGACCGCGGCGCCCTTGAGCAGATCCTCCAGCTGCCGCATGGTCCGCGGCCCCGTGATCACCGAGGTGACGGCGGGATGTGCCAGCGGGAAGGCCACGGCCAGCTGGGGGAGCGAGCAGCCGACGTCCTCCGCGAGCGTGGCCAGCTGCTCGGCGGCCTCGAACTTGGCGGTGTTGTGCGGAAGCGACGGGTCGAACCGTTCCGGCGTAAGAGCGGGCCGCCCGGCCGACAGGTCGACCGAACGGCCTTTGCGGTACCGGCCGGACAAGAAGCCCGAGGCCAGCGGACTCCAGGTCAGAACGCCCATCCCGTACCGCTGGCATACCGGGAGCACCGACCTCTCGACCCCCCGGGCGAGCAGCGAGTACGGCGGCTGCTCGGTGCGCAGGCGCGGCAGCCCGCGGCGCTCGGCCATCCAGTGGGCCTCGACGATCTGCTCGGCCGGGAAGGTCGAGCAGCCGAAGACACGGATCTTCCCATCCCGCACCAGATCGTCCAGCACGGAGAGGGTCTCCTCGATGTCGGTCGACTCGTCGGGGCGGTGGACCTGGTAGAGGTCGATCCAGTCCGTCTGCAGCCGCTTCAGGCTCTCCTCGACCTCGGTGAGGATCCAGCGGCGCGAGTTCCCGCTGCGGTTGCGGCCTTCGCCCATCTGGAAGTGCACCTTGGTGGCGAGCACGACGTCGTCGCGTCGGCCCCGCAGCGCCCGGCCGACGATTTCCTCCGACTCGCCCGCGGAATACATGTCCGCCGTGTCGATGAAGTTGATGCCCTGGTCCAGCGCGGCGTGGATGATGCGGACGCATTCGTCGTGGTCGGGGTTGCCGACCGCGCCGAACATCATGGCCCCGAGGCAGTGCACGCTGACCTCGATCCCGGTTCCGCCGAGAGTGCGATAGCGCATAGTCATGCGCTGAACCCTAGAATCTAGAGCCGGCTCTAGGTCAACCTGATAATCCTGAGCCCGGACCTTGACGCTGGTGGGTGGGTTAGGCGGCGGGGTGGGTGCGGACGAAATCGGCGATCACGGCGCCCAGTTGCTGGCCTGCGTCCTCCTGCAGGAAGTGACCGGCGCCTTCGATCACCGGGTGCTCGATGCCTGCTGCGCCCGGGACCACCTGCTTCAGGATGGGTGCCATCGCGCCGGTGATCGGGTCGCGGTCGCTGAACGCGACCAGGAACGGCTTGTCCCAGGTGGCCAGCTGCTGCCAGGCCGCCCGGTTGGCCGCGGTGGCCGGGTCGTCGGGCGACGTCGGGACCAGGCCGGGCATGGCCCGCGGCGCGGTCATGAAGTCCGGGCCGGGGAACGGCGCCTCGTAGGCGGCTAGCACCGCGTCCGGCAGCGTGGTCTGGCAGCCGGACTGCACCAGCCGGGCCACGTCCAGCGTCGGCGCGGTGCGCACCACCTCGCGAAACCGCAGCCAAACCTCGGGCATGGGCTGGTCGCCGGTGGGCAGACCGGTGTTGGCCGCCACCACCCGGGCGAACCGGTCCGGGTGCTCGGTCACCAGCCGCAACCCGATCAGCCCGCCCCAGTCCTGCCCCACCAGGGTCAGCCCGCGCAGGTCCAGCGCGTCGAAGGCGAACGCCCGCACCCACTCCACGTGCCACGCGTAGCTGTGGTCCTCGATCTCGGTTGGCTTGTCCGATCGGCCGAACCCGATCAGATCCGCGGCGATCGCGCGCAG
>Ga0070713_100003430_pt1 | contig 10466 bp, 8 predicted proteins | sample LARL82metaG_FD_65465 | JGI IMG/M metagenome (GOLD analysis project Ga0070713, IMG submission 65465) | Corn, switchgrass and miscanthus rhizosphere microbial communities from Kellogg Biological Station, Michigan, USA - LAR L8-2 metaG | ecosystem: Host-associated > Plants > Roots > Rhizosphere ... | reverse complement strand
TCGATCTGTCGATGCCGCTGTCGGCCACGAAAATCATCCGCGAAATCCTCTATGCGCCGCCGTCCATGCCGGTGCTCGATCTGCTCGCCAAGATGCAGACGACCCGCATCCATCTCGCCCTCGTCGTCGATGAATATGGCGGCGCTGACGGCGTCGTATCGATCGAGGACATCGTCGAGCAGATCGTCGGCGAGATCGCGGACGAGCACGACGAGGACATGGCGCCAAGCGTGGTGCGCCAGTCCGACGGCTCGTTTCTCGCCGACGCCCGTGCGAGCCTCGAGGACGTCACGGCGGTCATCGGTGAATTCGACGTCGGCGACACCGCCAAGGAAGTGGACACTCTCGCCGGATACGTGGCGACGCGGATCGGCCGCGTGCCGGTGCGCGGCGAGCTCGTGCCCGGGCCCGGCCCGTTCGAACTCGAAATCCTCGACGCCGATCCCCGCCGCGTGAAGAAACTCAGGATCTATCGCAGTCTCGACCGGCAGAACGGCAACCGGCCCGTCATGCGGCGGCAGCTGGGACCCGCGCCGGCGCCGCCGAGCGCGCCCGCCTCCCCGCCGCCGGTGACCGGCGACGAAGCGGACAAGCTCTCTCCCGACGCAGTCCCATCGAAGTCCGCCCACCGGCCGTGACGCTCACTCGCCTCGCCCATACCATCGTACTGGCCGAGGGATGGTGGCGCATTCTGATCGCCTTCCTCGCCGGCGCGTCCTCGACGCTGGCGCTGCCGCCCACGGATGTTTGGCCGCTGCCCTTCATCACCTTTCCGATCCTGGTCTGGCTCGTTGACGGCGCGGCCGGCGGCCGCTTCGGTGGAGTCCTCGCGGCCGCCGCGGTCGGCTGGTGGTTCGGTTTCGGCTATTTCCTCGCCGGGCTCTATTGGGTCGGCCATGCGTTCCTGGTCGACGCCAAGACTTTCGGCTGGCTGCTGCCGTTCGCGGTCGTTGCGCTGCCCGCCGGAATGGCACTCTACACAGCGTTCGGCCTCGCGCTGGCGCGACTGATCTGGACGCGCGGCGCGACCCGCGTGCTCGCGCTCGCGGTCGCGCTTACGCTTGCGGAATGGCTGCGCGGTCACTTCTTCAGCGGCTTTCCCTGGAACGCCTATGGCTATGCGCTGATCTCACCCATCTGGCTCGCCCAGGGCGCAGCGCTCGTCGGTATCTGGGGTCTCACCTTTCTCGCTGTGGCGGTCTATGCGTCACCTGCCGTCCTTGCCGATGAACGCGCCGACACCAGACGGCCATGGCTGGCTCCCACGCTGAGCGCGGCCGCGATCGCGGCGCTTGCGATCTACGGCGCCGTGCGGCTCGAGCGCACCCCTACCAGCTACGTCAAGGACGTGCGCCTTCGCATCATGCAGCCCAATCTGCAGCAGGATGAAAAGTTCAACTATTCGCAGAAGCAGCAGGTGATGAGCCGATATCTCGCGCTATCGGATCGTCCGAGCGACCCGCAATCTCCCGGCCTGCGCGGGGTGACGCTTCTGATCTGGCCGGAATCGGCGTTTCCGTTCTTCCTTACGCGCGAACCCGATGCGCTGGCACAGATCGCGGCGCTCCTGCCTGCGGAAACGGTGCTGATCACCGGGGCTATCCGCGCGCCCGAAGCCGCCGCCAATGCCCCTGTCACGCGCGCCTACAACTCCATTTACGTGATCGACCACCACGGCTCGATCCTTTCTGTCTACGACAAGGTCCATCTGGTGCCATTCGGCGAATACCTGCCATTCCAGGAGTTGCTCGAGCGGCTCGGCCTGATGCAACTCACCAAGGTCCGCGGCGGATTCATCCCCGGCGAGCAGCGTCGCCCTCAGCCGGCGCCAGGGGCGCCGAATTTTCTGCCCCTGGTCTGCTACGAAATCATTTTTCCCGACAATGCGGTGCCACGCAGCGAGCGGAAGGGCTGGCTCTATCGCCAAGTCGGCCGCTATCTCGACTGGCCGTCCGTGGTCGGGAGCGCAGAACGGCCAGGCTGGCTCCTCAATCTGACCAATGACGGCTGGTTCGGCGCCAGCGCGGGCCCGTACCAGCACTTCCAGCAGGCGCGCATACGCGCGATCGAAGAGGGGCTTCCGTTGGTGCGGGCCGCCAATAGCGGAATTTCCGCAGTTGTCGATCCGCTCGGGCGCATCGTCAAATCCTTGCCGCTCGGGGCCGAAGGCGTGCTCGATGCGCCGCTGCCCCGACCGATCGCGGCAACCCTCTATGCCCGCTGGGGCGACGCCCTGGTCGCAGTGGTCGTCGCCATTGCTTTTTTGTGGGTCCTCGGCTCGCGCTGGCGCGCACCCCCCGCCTGATGCAAGCCTAAATGGCAGGATAATTCGCGTAACTCGGATTCAGTCGTAAGTTGTGAACAGGGCGCGGAATTACAACTTTCCGTGCATCCGTTACAATAGAAACTATCGACGAATTGCCTTTTCTAATCAGTTATCTGGTGTAGATTGGGGGCCACCTTCACGTTTCAACAATTTTTTGCAGTAACCGGCGCTTTTGCTCGGAATACGATTGCGTTCCGGTCCCGCAACGGGAACATTAGCGAGCACCACGGCTGCATAGGAGATCGTTATGGCCGCCGCCAAAAAGGCCCCGAACCCCATTGACAAGCATGTCGGCAGCCGCGTGCGCATGCGCCGCATGATGCTTGCAATGAGCCAGGAAAAGCTGGGGGATGCCCTCGGCCTCACCTTCCAACAGGTGCAGAAGTACGAGAAAGGTACCAACCGCATCGGGGCCAGCCGATTGCAGCAAATCTCCCACATCCTGCAGGTGCCCGTAGCGTTCTTCTTTGAAGGCGCTCCCAACTTGCATGGGTCGGCGGATGGCGGAATGAAAGACGCGCCTTCCCCCGCCTACGTGTCGGATTTCCTCGCCACCTCCGAAGGGCTCTCCCTGACCAAGGCCTTCATGCGGATCAAGGAGCCCAAGCTTAGGCGCCGCATCGTCGACCTCGTCGAGGAGATCGTCGGCGACGATGACGACTGAGCGGACAGGCGCAGGATCCGCGACCGACGAGAGCAACTTACCTTAGCCGCATCCGCCGTCCCACGCTTCGCCCACACCTTGACCGCGTGCGGGGACGCTGCAAGAAACACCCCACGCCTGCCTAGAAGGCGTGAGGGGTTGCAATCGAGCCTGCGAGGGGAGTGTCTTCTGTGTCACACGCCAATTATCTGTTTACCAGCGAGTCCGTCTCCGAGGGTCATCCCGACAAGGTCTGCGACCAGATTTCGGATGCGATCCTCGATGCGTTCATCGAGAACGATATCAAGCTCGGCATCGCCGACGACAGCCTGGTGAATACGCGGCTTGGCTGCGAGACGCTCTGCACCACCAACAAGATCGTCATCGCCGGTGAGGGCCGTGGCCAAGCCCCGTTGTTCATCAAATACGGCAACCACGCCGTGATCAACCGCGAGCTGATTAGTCAGATCACGCGCGACGTGGTGCGCGACATCGGCTACGACCAGAACGGCTTCTCCTATCACGGCGCCGATATCGAGGTGCTGCTGCATGGCCAATCGCCCGATATCGCCAGGGGCGTCGATGCCAAGAAGAAGAAGGGCGAGGAGCAGGAGGGCGCGGGCGACCAGGGCATGATGTTCGGCTTCGCCTGCACGGAGAGCGAGGTCTACGAGAAGGGCTCGTTCATGCCCGCCCCGATCTACTTCGCGCACAAGATTTTGAAGGTGCTGGCGGAGAAGCGCCGCTCGAAGCAGCTGTTCGACCTGCAGCCCGATGCCAAGAGCCAGGTGACCGTGCAATATATCGACGGCAAGCCGGTTGGGTGCACCAAGGTGGTGGTCTCGACCCAGCACAATCCCGAGACTCGCAACGGCAAGAAATACTCGCCGGCGATGGTGAAAGACTTGATCGGCGACGCGGTGGCTTCCGCACTGCCGGACGGCTGGATGCCGAAGCGGTCAAGTGATTTCCTGGTCAATCCGACCGGGAATTTCGTGGTCGGCGGTCCCGACGGGGACTGCGGCCTCACCGGCCGCAAAATCATCGTCGACACCTATGGCGGCTACGCCCCGCACGGCGGCGGCGCCTTCTCCGGCAAGGACCCGACCAAGGTCGACCGCTCCGCGGCCTATGCCGCGCGCTATCTCGCCAAGAACGTCGTCGCTGCCGGCATTGCCGAACGCTGCACGATCCAGATCGCCTATGCCATCGGCGTCGCCGACCCGATGTCGCTGTTGGTCGATATGCACGGCACCGGCAAGGTCGAGGAGAAGAAGCTCGAAAGAGCGCTACCTGAGATCTTCCGTCTGACGCCGACCAACATCCGCCGCACGCTCAAACTGAACCGGCCGATCTATCGTCGCACCGCCGCTTACGGCCATTTTGGCCGCGCGCCCGACAAGGACGGCGGCTTCTCCTGGGAGAAGACCGACCTGGTGAAGGACATCAGAACCGCGGTGGCCTAATCCTGTCGACCTGGGAGCTTCAGGCGTCCAACATGGCGGCGGTCGAGACCGCCATGTCCATGTCCGATCGCAGCAAGGCTCGGCGCGGCGCCTTTTTCGGGCGGCGCAGGGGTCATGCGCTGCGGCCGCGGCAGGCGGAACTGTTCGATACCCTATTGCCGCGGCTTGCCATCGAGCTTGCCAAACCCGCCCCGCCCGACCTTGGGCTGCTGTTCCCCAATCCGGTCGACAGCATCCGCCTCGAGATCGGATTCGGTGGCGGCGAGCACATGATCGCGCAAGCCGAACAACATCCACGCACCGGCTTTATCGGGGTCGAGCCGTTCGTCAACGGAATGGCCAAGGCGCTGGCGGCGATCGACCTTAAAAATCTCTCCAATATCCGGCTGCACTTCGACGATGCCGTGTTTCTGCTCGAATGGTTGCCGTCGGCCTCGCTCGCAGGCGTCGATCTGATTTATCCCGACCCGTGGCCGAAACGGCGGCATTGGAAACGGCGCTTCATCCAGGACGAGAGCGTGGCCGCGATCGCGCGCATCCTGCGGCCCGGCGGCGAGTTCCGTTTCGCAACCGACGTCGCGGACTATGCGGCCTGGACGCTCAAACACCTCATCCGCTCGCCCGACTTCGCATGGACAGCGGAGCGCGCCGACGATTGGCGTCACGCGTGGTCGGGTTTTTCCGCGACGCGCTACGAAGCAAAGGCGAAGCGCGAAGGCCGTGTGCCCTGCTATCTGATCTTCCGCAGAACAGACGACGGACGGTGGACGGCGGGATGATCGAGGCGGACGAAAGATAAAGCGCAGGACGCCTAGGTCGGGACGTCGCCGGTCGTCCGTCCCTTGTCGTCTGCTCGCACCTGCCAGAACCGCACCACGTGCTGAGCAGTGCTCGGCGACAGGCGGTCGAACTCGGCATGGATGGCGTCGAGATCTTGGCTTGACGTTTGCGCCTCGTCTGGCCGCACCATGATGACGGCCTTGGCGGTCGACCAGCCCCAGCCCGCCGACTTGCACAGAATGAGGACCGGATCGGGCCGCTCGGCATTCATCAGCCGATCCACCACTTCGATCGGGGTCGCGCAAAGCAACGCAAGCGCTGCGACCGTTTCGCCGTATTGGCTCTTCTGCGCGAAGTCGACGAGGCTGGCTTCGTCGAGCTTGCCCGCCCGCTGTAGTACCTCGATCGTGTGCCGCGCGCGCGAGTAGTCCCGCGGCGCAGGCGACGTGGCCACTTCATTCGAGACTTTCGCCAGCGCGCGGCGGACCTCGGAGCGCGTCTCGGGCATAGCGGATGCGATGAGGCGCCGCTGCACGGCATCCGTGGCCGTGAGCAGGAGAGCGTGGAACAGCCGCGGCGGAATATCCGACCGCAGCAGAACCCTCTCAGCCAGCACGCCGTCGGTTTTTGCGCGCTCGACCAGGGTGCAAAAACCCTCATCGGACAGGCGCGCGCCGCGATTCTCGGCCACGCCATGCACGACCTCGCGGTCGCCGCGGCGCAGCAGCACGTCGGTCACGGGCTGCGCGATCCGGGCCCGAGCGCAAATGGCGAGCAGATGCGCTTGACCCTTGCTCTCTGCAATGTCGGCGAGATCGGCGTCGGACAGTCGATCCACCCGCTCGAGCAAGGGGCCCGCGACCGCGATATCGTCGTCGTGCGCGAGGCGTCGCACCGTTTCGATCGGCGCCTTGCCAACGGGCGCGAGCCGGCGCGAGAGTTCGGTGCGTGCCGTGGTCTCGATCTCGCCGATCAATCGGCTGAACACCAAATCGAACAGCCGGACGTGATCGTCGTTGAAGCGGCTCGCCCCATCGAGAAAAAAGGCGGTCATCCGTTCGAGGGTCGTGGCCCGTCTTCCGGGTGAGCCGCGCTCGATCAAATCGTCCAGTTCCGGAATGTGCGAGGCGTGCACGGACACTCTCAGGTCCCAAACGGATGTCGTGGGAGAATTCACGATCGCGCGGCGCGCGACCTGGAACGGTAGGCTAGAGAAGAAATCTGAAGGAAGGGTTAGTTAATGGCCGGTTAGCGGGCGTCCTCGGCCCTTGCGCCGGCGTCGCAAATCGCTATATTTCGGGTGTCCAGCTTTTGGATATCTCATAACGGTCGGATGCCATCCGGTCGGTTTTTGAGAGTGGGTTCCCCCCGGGACCCGCTCTTTTTTGTTACCGAAATCGGGCCTATGTGCCCGGTCGAACCGGCACGGCATTCGAACTGGAAGTTGCAAGGCGAAGCGAGCGATGACGCCAGCGATTGGCAGCCTCCGGGCGGACTTGGAACCGCGCCTTGTCGCCGAGCAGGGCACCGCGGCGCGCGTGGCCGCCATTGCCGAACCTGTCCTCGGCGGCATCGGCTACCGTCTGGTGCGGGTGAAGATTTCAGGGCTCGACGGCTGCACGGTCCAAATCATGGCCGAACGCCCGGACGGGACAATGACGGTCGAGGACTGCGAGGCGGTGTCGCGCGCGCTCTCGCCGGTGCTCGACGTGGCCGATCCGATCGATCGCGGCTATCGACTGGAAGTGTCCTCGCCCGGCATGGATCGGCCGCTGGTGCGGCGCTCGGATTTCGAGCGCTTTACCGGCCATCGTCTCAAGGTGGAAATGGCGGTTGCGATCGACGGCCGACGGCGGTTTCATGGTCTGCTGCTCGGCGTTGAGGGCGAGGCCGCGCGCATTCGCCGCGACGATGCCGCACCCGGGGAAGCGACCGAGCTGCTGCTGCCGATCGAGGAAATGGCCGAGGCCAAGCTCGTCGTCACCGATGCGCTGATCGCCGAGTCGCTGAGGCGCGGCAAGGCGGCGGAACGCGAGGCGCGGCGACAACAGGTAGAGGACGCAGCACCCATCGGCGCTGGTCCGCCGTCCGAAGCTCGACCCAAGCATGTCCAGCCCACGCCGCTCGATCACGGGCGCGGGGCTCAGAACGAAGGAGAATGACCGATGGCCGTCAGCGCCAACCGGCTTGAACTGTTGCAAATCGCCGACGCGGTCGCCCGCGAGAAGGCGATCGATCGCAACATCGTCATCGCCGCCATGGAGGATGCGATCCAGAAGGCGGCCCGCTCGCGCTATGGTAGCGAGACCGAAGTCCGCGCCGAGATCAATCCAAAGACCGGCGAGATGCGACTGTCGCGTCTGCTGCTGGTGGTGGATCAAGTCGAAAACGACGCGACGCAGATTGCGCTCGAAGAGGCCAAAAAGCGCAACCCCGCCGCTCAGGTCGGCGACTATATCGCCGAGGCCCTGCCGCCGCTCGAATATGGCCGCATCGCCGCCCAATCCGCGAAGCAGGTGATCGTGCAGAAGGTACGCGAGGCCGAGCGCGACCGTCAGTATCAGGAATACAAGGACCGCATTTCCGATATCGTCAACGGCATCGTCAAGCGGGTCGAGTACGGCAACGTGGTGGTCGATCTCGGCCGTGGCGAGGCAATCGTGCGCCGAGACGAAATGTTGCCGCGGGAGACGTTCCGCAATGGCGACCGCATCCGCGCTTTCATCTACGACGTGCGGCGCGAGCCGCGCGGGCCGCAGATATTTCTCTCGCGCACCCATCCGCAGTTCATGTCCAAACTGTTCGCGCAGGAAGTGCCGGAAATCTACGACGGCATCGTGGAGGTGAAGGCGGTGGCGCGGGATCCGGGTTCGCGCGCAAAAATCGCGGTGATTTCCCGGGATTCGTCGGTTGATCCGGTCGGCGCCTGCGTCGGCATGCGCGGGTCGCGCGTGCAAGCCGTGGTCAACGAGCTGCAGGGCGAGAAGATCGACATCATCCCGTGGACCGCCGACCCAGCCAACTTCGTGGTCAATGCGCTGGCACCCGCCGAAGTCGCCAAGGTCGTGCTCGACGAGGACCGCCACCGCATGGAAGTGGTCGTCCCCGACCAGCAGCTCTCGCTCGCCATCGGCCGGCGCGGGCAGAATGTCCGGCTCGCTTCGCAGCTCACCGGTTGGGACATCGATATCGTCACCGAGCAGGAGGAATCGGAGCACCGCCAGGCCGAATTCGAGAAACGCACGAAGCTGTTCATCGAGGCGCTCAACGTCGACGAGGTGGTCGGCCAGTTGCTCGCTTCGGAAGGATTCAACTCGGTCGAGGAGCTTGCGGTGGTAGACGAAAAGGAACTCGCCGGGATCGAGGGTTTCGACGAAGACACCGCGCGCGAATTGCAGGCGCGCGCCCGCGACTATCTCGGCCGACAAGAGGCCGAGCTCGACGACAAGCGCAAACAGCTCGGCGTTGAGGATGCGCTCAAAGAGATCCCGGGCATCACCACCGCCATGCTGGTGAAGTTGGGCGAGAACGGCATCAAGACGGTCGAAGACTTGGCGGGTTGCGCCACCGATGACTTGTTCGGCTGGAGCGAACGCAAGGACGGCGAGACGGTACGCTATCCCGGCGCCCTCGACGGATTCGATCTCTCGCGCGACGACACCGAGGCGCTGATCATGCAGGCGCGGGTCAAGGCCGGCTGGATCAAGGAGGAAGATTTGGCGCCGCCTCCCGCCGAGGAAGGGACGGTCGAGGCGCCCGCGTCGGCGCCAGCCTGAGACATCGAATGCTTGATCAACCGCACGATAACGCCCTCGATGCCGGACCGCACAAGCGCGCGCCGGGGACGCAACGATTTTGCGCGGCGAGCGGAGCGGTGAGGCCGGTCGACGAGATGATCCGTTTCGTCGTCGGCCCGGATGGCGCCGCGGTACCCGACCTCAAGCGCCGGCTGCCCGGACGCGGCATCTGGATCACCGCGACGCGGCAGGCATTGCGCAGCGCGATCGCGCGCAAGGCGTTTGCGCGCGCCTTCAAGCGTGAGGTGCGTCTTGCTCCCGATCTGGTGGAAACGACCGAGCGCCTGATCGAGCGGGCCGCGCTCGACGCGCTGGCGATTTGTCACAAGGCGGGAAAGCTCGCGATCGGCTTTGCCAATGCCGACGCTGCGCTCGCTCGCGCCCGCGTGGTGGCATTGCTCAATGCCGCCGAGGCCGCCCCCGATGGCACGAGGAAGCTCACGGCCGCGCTCCACCGTCGCGCAGACGCCGCGGGAATTGCGGTCATCGACGCATTTACCTCAGCGCAATTGGATTTGGCATTGGGACGGTCAAATGTGATACATGCAGCCCTGCTCGCCGGCCCCGAAAGCGAGACCTTTCTGGCGCGCACCGCGCGCCTTGACTATTTTCGGACCGGCCCGGAGCCGGGTTCGCCGGGTGTCGGCAAGCGCCACGCCCGCAACTCGGCCGAAACGGGCGGGCGACGAAGGAACATGACGAAACACGGCGAGAAACGCGAGAATTGGGATTGGAATGGCTGAAACGACGGAAAAGACTGGCGAAAAGAAGCTCAGCGTGAGCCCGAGCAAGACCCTGACCCTCAAAGGGCGCGGGGTCGAGCAGGGCGTGGTGCGCCAGAGTTTCAGCCACGGCCGCACCAAGGCCGTCGTCGTCGAGAAGGTCAAAAGCCGCATACCGACGCGAGCGAAGGGCGACGCGCCCGCGTCTTCTGCTGCAGCTGCCAAGCGTCCGGCCACCGGCAAGCCCGCCGCGCCGACAGCGGCAGCGGCGACGACCCCGGCCGCTCCCGCCCCTGCCGCCAAGCCGGCGGGCGGTATGGTGCTGCGCAGCCTCACCGAGGAAGAACAGAAGGCGCGCGTGCACGCGCTCAACGACGCGCGCCTGCGCGAAGCCGAGGAGCGCAAGATTGCGGAAGAGGAAGCGTTTGTCCGCACTATGCGCGAGGCCGCCGAGCGCACCGAACGCGAGGCCGCCGAGGCGCGCAAGGCCGATGAAGAGAAGCGCCGCAAACACGACCTCGAGGCCAAGCTCAAGGCCGAGCAGGAGGCGAAGAAGCGCTTCGGCGAGGAGACCGCGGCGGCGGCAAGGCCGGGCGCGCGGCCTGCGCTCGAGCCCGACGAGGACGAGGCGCCACGTGCACGCCGCGGTCCCGGCGCGGCGCGGCCGGCACCGGCGCCGAAACCGGCGCGCGGGGGCGGGCAGAAAAGCCGCGGACGGCTCACGCTCGTGAC
>Ga0070713_100003428_pt1 | contig 10471 bp, 10 predicted proteins | sample LARL82metaG_FD_65465 | JGI IMG/M metagenome (GOLD analysis project Ga0070713, IMG submission 65465) | Corn, switchgrass and miscanthus rhizosphere microbial communities from Kellogg Biological Station, Michigan, USA - LAR L8-2 metaG | ecosystem: Host-associated > Plants > Roots > Rhizosphere ... | reverse complement strand
TCCGGCGGCGTGTCCGGGAAGCACTGATTGCAGCGCACGGCGGATGCGCGGGTGCACAGCGAACCGTCGGTCTTGCGCAGCATCTGGCCGTCCGCGGCGCAGATGGCCATGAACTCGTGCAGCGTGAGCACGATGCGCGCCTTGGGCAACGTGCGCCGGGTCAGTGTGATCAGGTCGATCCCGAGCAGCAGGAAATGGTGGAAATGCACCACGTCCGGATCCAGCAACTGGAGGAATTCCGAATAGGTCTCCAGCAGCAAGACGTTCGACGTCTTGTGCCACTGGTAGTCGTATTCACGGCTCAGGAACAGGAATTCGCCCTCGCGGCCATCGAATCCTGTGATCCGTGCCCCGCTTTTGTAGAGCGCCGGCTGTGACTCATCCACGGCGGCGAGCAGTGTAACGTCGATGTCGTCCCGCTCCTTCAGACCCTGGAACAACTCGTAGCAGACTTGTTGAGCGCCGCCGCGGACGATCTCGGGGTGGAAGACGCTGACCAGCAGGACCTTCATGCCGGACCGCTCGTTAGCGCGCGTTTGCGGCGTGACAAGGGTGGATGAGGCAAGCCGTTCCGCTTCTGCTTGACAGCATCAGGCAATGGAGCAGGCACAGGCGCGGTTTGCTGTGATAGGGCCGGTGGAACTGGATTCCCGACAGCCGCAGGCGGCGGAGCCCGCATCAATCGATGGGTGGGATCCGGTCCGTGTAGGCCGTCGGCGACGACCTCACTCCACGCCCTGGTGAACAGCCAGCGATTGACCAGGGAGCCACCTTCATGCACCGGCAGGCGATGAGATCCCTGCCCCTCCAGATGCCAGAGACGAATGTCGTGTATCCAAGGGGCGACGCCCCTGCCGATGCTCTTCAAACACAGATCGGCATCCTCGTAGTGTCCGAAGACATAACTCTCGTTGAAGCCGCCGAGTTCCTCATACCAGGCGCGGTCCACGGACATGAATGCACCGGTGACCGCCGGAACCGGCCGCGGCTCGGTGAACCGAGCAGCCCAGACAGGCGCGCCCTTGCCATAATGCTCGACGCGCAGCAGCTGGCGCTGTGACACCTGGCCGGCATCAAGCGACACCCCTCTATCGCTCTCGAAATACATCCCGCCGTGCATGAGCGAACCGTCATCGTAGTACAGCGGCACACCAAAGATTCGTGTCTGGTTCGGCGGCAGATTCTCGACGATCTGGCTGTGCTTCGTTGCCCAGTCCGGATCACGAGGAAACACGTCGGGATTCACGATAAGGACGCGATCGCTCTGCGCATGGCGAACCGCCGCATTGTTGGCAGCGCCGAACCCGGCATTTCCCGGCAACAGAACGATGGTCTGCGGAAGACCATAGATATGATGCGCGGCTGCCGCCTCCTTCAGCAGGCGCTCCGCCATCTCCGGGCTGTTCGACACGAATATAAGTTCGTAGTCCCCAAATCCGGGGCATCCCGCGAACATGGCATTCTGCAGGAAAAGATACTCCGGCTTGCCATACAGGCAGACAACTAGGGAACCTTGCGGCGCTCGGCCACGGTGCCCAAACCGCTCCACGCAGGCGCCGGCAACGACCTTGCGCGTGATGTCCAGATTATGAGCGGCGATCTGGCCACCGAGCGACTGATCAAGGGCGCGGAGCACCTCGATCTGACGGTTCCCAAAGAATTCCGCCGTCGCGATTTGGGATAGCACGGCCTGGCGCAGTTCCGTGTCCGTCACGCGTCGCGTCGCAAGGGGCGTTGTCGATTGACCAAGCCCCTTCAGTCCCACCATCAGCTCACAGCCACTCGACACGTCGAGCGCATCGTCGATAAAGGCAAAGACAAGAAACCCGAAGCCGAACACGCGGGTCGAACCGATCGCTGCCTCCACATCGCGTCGCCGCAGGCGGACAATGGCCGAAGAGTGAAATGTGTACTGCCATCCTGCCGCGGACACTCGCAAGTGGTCCAATGGCAGATGAGAGTCGTCCATCCAACCGACGATCATCAAGCCACCGGCATCGGACAGCAAGGCAGCGTCGACGGTTAGTTGCAATTGAACTGAATCAGCGAGCGGGACAGCCAGCTTTGGAAGCGGACGTATAAGCCTGTTACGAGGTTCGCCACCGGGCTCGAACAGAGGTCTCTTCTCCCGCCAACCAACAGTCTGGTAGTGGAAGTGCCCTGACCGGTATTTGCCTTCTGCCACCGCGATAGCGACGTCAGGGTTGGCGACCAGATAGGCATCTTCGTCGAACACATCGACCGCTGGAATAGATGGGACGGGCTCAGTCTGAACCGAAAGTTGGCGGTCCGGCATAGGCGCCTTCGCTGCACGCAACTTCGGCTGTGGCTTCGCACGTGCAATGCACTTCTGTTTCTCGCGAAATCTCCTCTGCGCCGACTTCAGCTCCAATCAATCCTCCGTCAAATCATAAGCGCAGAAAGCCCTCAATACGGTGTATTGCCGATCTGTATGGCCCGGTCGCGAGGCTTCGATAACAATCGAGCCCGCGTGACGGGATCCGTTTGTCCATTGAGCTTGACACCATCTATCAAGTCCAAGCGAAAATTCGCATACGGGAAACGTCCTTCCCGAAAGCCTTCGACGTCGAAGTGCGCCTGGCCCGAGGCAAAATGCAGATCCGCGAGGGCAGCGCGGACGTCAGGATATTGCTTCAGATACCACGCTTCGTCTACCAGAATGTAGTAGGGCATGCGGTGCTCAAAGAAGCCGAACCGGCAATAGTGGGATTTGGGGTCCTTCACTACTCCACGCTGGATCGCCTCCTGCACATCAGGATAAGCACGCAGATACCACGTTTCATCTACCCTGATCTTTTCCAGTATCGGCGCCATGCAGTCGATCAGAAAATGAGATTCGATGTGCATGTAGCCGGACTTGGTATCAGGAAATATAATTTTTCGATTTATGAGCTCAGCATAGGTGGTAATCTCCATCACATTTCCCTTTTGCCTTACGTCAAGACTTCAGTCGTCGCGGTTCGATGTTCAGTGCGCGACCGGCATCCAGATGCCTCCACAACCTTACCCGCCGAGCTCAATTGCGTTCTGCCTCAAATCCTCATCCTGTTGCACCGCGGCAAATATCATCCGAAGCATCGGCGCGCAATCACAGATACGCGATCAAATCGATTCTTGAGGGGTGCATTCCGGTCGATATATTCTCTTATAGAAACATCGGAGCTGCATACCGCAGATCCGGCTAATGCGCGTGCGTTAGCGCAAAGCCAGTCACCAGCTCCTCGATCTTTTCCGGATCGGACTGTTCCATCACATGCCGGGCAAAGCGCGCGCAGGCGTCGATCTCGACTGCGCGGATCGCCTGCTTCACCCGCGGCACTGCTGAGGCGGTCATGCTGAAGCTGCGCAGTCCAAGCCCCAGAAGGAGCGGCGTCAGCTGAGGATTCGCCGCCATCTCGCCGCACACGGACACTGGCATGCGCATGCGTAGCGCTGCCTCCGTGGCGAACTGTACCAGCCGCAGTACCGCGGGATGCAGCGGATCGTACAGCTCGGCGACGTCTGCCTCCCCACGGTCCACAGCCAGCGTGTAGGCGGTCAGGTCGTTGGTGCCGATAGCGAAGAAGTCGGCTTCGAGCGCCAGCGCGTCGGCTGACAGTGCGGCGCCGGGTGTCTCGATCATGATGCCGAGTGGCGGCAGCTTGTCGGGGATCCGCTCGCCGCGCCGGCGCAAACGCCGCGCCACACGCTCGTATATCTCCCGGCTGGCGCGTACTTCGCCGACCGTGGTGACCATTGGCAGCATCACCCGCACCGGCCCGGCCGTGGCGGCGCGCAGTATCGCCGCGAGCTGCGTCTCCAGTAGCTCCGTCTCGCGCAGCAGCAACCGTATGCCGCGCATGCCAAGAGCCGGGTTGGCATCGGCGACGTCAGGCACGATGCCGGCGCTGGACAATGCTTCGATGTCCTTCTCGCCGCCCCAGTCCAGCACCCGGATCGCTACCGGGTCACCGCCCATCGCCTCCACAATGGTACGGTAGGTTTCCGCCTGGGTATTCTCGTCCGGTACCGTTTCACGGTTCATGAACAGGAATTCGGTTCGCAGCAGACCGATCCCCAGCGCGCCCGACTGGGCGATCAGCGGCAACTCGAGAGGCAGCTCCAGGTTGGCCTGCAACTCGACCGTCTCGCCGTCCAGCGTCTCGGCCGGGAGGCGGCGCAACTTGGCGAAGCGCTGCCGCTCACGGGCGAAGGCGGTGACGGCCCGCCGCGCCGTGGCCAGAGTCTGCGTGCCGGGATTCAGTACCACGGTGCCGACCGAGCCGTTCACCACCGCCAGATCGCCAGGCCGGATGGCATGCGCCAGCCCTGCGGCGCCCAGCACCGCCGGCACGCCGAGAGCGCGCAGCATGACCGAGGTGTGGCCTTCGGCGCCGCCCTCCTCGGTTGCCACACCGGCAAGTCTTGACGGGTCGAGCAGCGCAGCGTCCGACGGCCGTAACGCTTCACTGATCAGCACCGCTCCCTCCGGCAGGCCGGCGAAGCTCCGGAACGGCGTCCGCGTCAGATTGCGTACCAACCGGCGCCCGATCTCGCGCACCTCCTCGGCGCGCCGCATCAGGCTGGCACGGTCCTCCGCAGGCATGCCGGGTTCCGCCTGCGCCAGGATCGCCGAGGCGATCGCCTCCGACTCTGCAACCACGGCTGCCTCGGCAGAGACCAGCGTCTCCTCGATCCGCCGCCGCACTGCTTGGATCATGCGCGTTGAGCCCAGCATGCGGATATGGCTTCGATCAGCGGTGTGAGCTCGACCTGGGTCTCCTGCGGCAGCACAGCCAGCCGATTGCGCAGCTTGCCGAGCTGCTTCCGCGACTGGGCAACGGCGGCGTCAAACCGGGCTCCTTCCGCACCGCAGTCTGCGGCGTGGATCTTGTGCCGCGTGATCTCCGGTGTTGGCTCAGAGGCACGGAACACCGGGCCGATCGCGACACCGGCCGAGACCGGGATGCCGCCGAAGCGCCGTTCCGGCCGTGTGTGGTCGAGCCGGGCGCGGCGGAGCCGCTTGTGCTGAGGTAGCGGCGGGCTAACCTTGTTCATCAAAGCCGGACTCGACCAGCGCGCTGAGAGCTTCGAGCGCCTCCTTGGCGTCCCAGCCTTCGGCACGCAGCTCGATGACGGCGCCCTTGCCGGCCCCCAACATCATCAGTCCCATGATCGAGCGCGCCGGCACCGACTGTCCGTCGCGAATCACCTCCACCGAGGCGTCGAAGCGCTCGGCCAGCATGACAAACTTGGCGGCGGCCCTGGCGTGCAGGCCCCGCTTGTTGGGCACCGTCACGCTGCGCGTCAGCACCGGCGCGATGGCGGAGGATGATGGTTCCTGGGGTGGGACGTCGCCGTCCTGCGGCATCATCCGCAGGAGCCGTTGGAGGAGCCGTTGTGCAGCACATGAGAGGCGGCGGCGATGTATTTCCGCCCTGCCTCCTCCGCACAGTTGACCGCATCGGCCAGCGGCTGCTTCGAGCGCACCTTGGCGAGCTTCACCAGCATCGGCAGGTTGACGCCGGCGATCACCTCGGTGCCCGGCCTTTGCATCATGGAGATCGCCAGATTGGACGGCGTCCCCCCAAACATGTCGGTCAGCACCACCACGCCATCGCCGGTGTCGCACCGGCTGATACAGGCCTCGATCTCGGCGCGTCGGTTGTCGATGTCGTCCTCGGGCCCGATGCAGACCGTATCGACGTTCCGTTGCAGACCGACCACGTGCTCCATGGCGGATCGCAATTCCTCGGCCAGGCGGCCGTGGGTCACCAGGACCATGCCGATCATTGGAGGTGACAGGCTTCCCAGGTGGAGAGTGGAATTTGGTCGCTCATGTTGTGGTCTCAGGCCTCCTGTGCCTGACCGGCGCGTTTGCGGCTGCCGTGTCGCGCAACTCCGAGGCGTCGCCTGGCCGCGGCTCCAGCCGCTCGGTCGGGTAAGCCGCCTCTAGTCCCTCCCGGGCCAGTTCGCGGTGCCTCACGAGCAGCCGCCAACCAGGAGCCGTGCCTCCAGATTCCTGCGCCGAAGCGATCCGATCCGCGAGGTGGCGCGCGAGCTTCTCGACCAGGTAGACCGAGCGGTGCCGTCCGCCCGTACAACCAATCGTGATTGCCGCGTATTTCTTGCCCTCTTGGACGAACCTCGGCAAGAGCATTTCGATCAGGTCTGCCATCTTGGCGAAGAATGTCGCAAAGTCGGGGTCGGCTTCTATGAAGGCGCCCACAGCGGCGTCCAGACCCGTCTGCGGCTGTAAGATGGGGTCGTAGTGGGGATTCCGCAAAAAGCGTGCATCGAATACCAGATCTGCTTCCCGCGGTAGGCCGAACCGATAGCCGAACGAGATCAATGACAGGACCAGCCGGCTTTCCTCGGCGTCGCTGCCGGCACCGAAATGCTGAGCGATCAGCCGCCGCAAGGAGCCGAGTGGCAGGTCGGAGGTGTCGATCATGAGATCGGCTCCCTCGCGCAGGGGCTCGGTGAGCAGTTCCTCGCGCGAGATGCCGTCCGTCACCCGTCCTTGCGGAGCCAGGGGGTGACGCCGCCGGGTCTCGGTATAGCGCCGCAGCAGCGTCGCTTCGTCGGCCCAGGTGAAAACCAGCTCCGGCCGCAGAGCGGGATTGGCGCGTAGCCGCTCCATGCTGTCCAGCACGAGGTCCGCATCGAACCCGCGGGTGCGCGCGTCGACGCCGACCGCCAGGTTGCGCTCACTGCGCCTCACCATGTCCTCGAGCATGGGGAGCGGTGGGTTGTCGACGGCCTCGTAGCCCTGGTCCTCCAGCTCTCGCAGCACGGATGACTTGCCGCTGCCGGAGAGACCCGTGACCAGTACCACCCGAAGGCGCTCGTTGCTCATGCCGCGAAGACTCCAGCGACCTGTGGGACGCGTCCCAGCGCGCAGTCGAGCGCCAGGGCGACGCGCTCGGGCGCGGATGCGGCGCCGGGGTCAATCAGGACCAGCGGCAGATTGAAGGCTTCGTCTCGCGTCGGGGCCGGCAGTCGCGTGCTGGCGCGGCTCAGTTCCACCAACAGTGCAAGCCGCGCCGAACAAACGTGCGGCAGACGCACGATGCCGAGACCGCGTACCTCCAACAGGCCTGCCAGGCCAGGCAGCGGTCGGGCTACGCCTTCTTCGATATCGACCTGGTCATCAGCGACCAGATCAAAGCCTCGGGCGAGCAGGCGCAGCAACAGGTCGGACTTGCCTGCGCCCGGTGGGCCAATCAGCAGCACGCCGTCGCCTGTCCGACTGGCGCAGCTCGCGTGGGTCTGCATGGCCATCCATTCTGGGCCGTCCCCCACCGGAAGGGAAGCCGCTTGCCGGCCAGTGGCCGAAATGCCAGCGTCGCCCACATGATGATCGGCCGAAAGGATATTGCCGCCGCCGCCATCCGCATCGCGGGATTTGTTCGGCACACGCCCCTGCTTCGGCTTTCTGCCCCCGATCTGGGCATTGGCACCGCTGTCACATTGAAGCTCGAACTGCTGCAGCATGCTGGGAGTTTTAAGCCGCGCGGGGCGTTCAACCATATGCTGTCGGTCAACTTATCGAAGGCGGGTGTGATCGCCGCTTCGGGCGGCAACCACGGTGCGGCTGTCGCCTATGCCGCGCGCGCGCTGGGAGTCCGGGCTGAAATCTTCGTCCCGACCGGCACGCCGGCGATGAAGGTTGCTCGCATCACAAGTTACGGCGCGCGGGTTGTGCAGATTGGCGCGACGTATGCCGAGGCACTTGCGGCCTCGCGCGAGTGCCAGTCCAAGACGGGTGCACGGGAGGTGCATGCCTATGATCATCCGGACGTGCTCGCCGGCCAGGGCACGGTCGGGCGCGAACTCGAACACGGTGCGCCGGAGCTGACGCATGTGCTGGTGGCAACCGGCGGCGGCGGACTGATTGGCGGCATCGCCGCGTGGTACGCTGGAGGTGCGCAAGTCATCAGTGTCGAGCCCGAGGGCTGTCCCGCACTACACGATGCACTGCGGGCGGGGCGTCCGGTCGAGGCTCCGGTGGGCGGGATGGCGGCGGACAGTCTCGGCGCGCGCCAGGTGGGCACGCTGATGTTCCCGATCGCCCAGGCGCATGTCGCCGCCGCCGTGCTGGTGCCGGACTCCGCCATCGCGGCTGCGCAGCGGCTGATCTGGGACCGGCTACGGCTGGTCGCCGAGCCGGGCGGAGCGACCGCGCTTGCGGCGTTGCTCTGCGGTTCGTTCAGGCCACCCGAAGATGCGCGCGTAGGGGTCCTAGTCTGTGGCGCCAATACCGATCCGGCGAAGGTCATCGAAGCATGAACCGGGATGGCTTTCTGCTCGCCACGGATAGTCGCGGGGTTGCGACACTAACACTGAACAGGCCCGAGATTGCGAACGCCTACGACGAGGACCTGCTGCGGGCGCTGACGGCAGCGCTGGAGAGGATCGCGACCGACGATGCGGTCCGTGCGCTGGTGATCCGAGGCGCTGGGAAGCATTTCCAGGCTGGAGCCGACATCAACTGGCTCAACCGCCTATCGCACCAAGGACCAGAGGAGAACCACGCCGCCTCCATCGTCACGGTACGCTTCTCCAAGACACTGAACGAACTGCCCAGGCCGACGATAGCCGTGATCCACGGCGCGTGCTTCGGTGGTGGCGTCGGCATCGCCTGCTGCGTCGATGTGGCGCTGGCAACGCCGGACGCGCTGTTCGCGATCAGCGAGGTACGGCACGGCATCGCGCCGACGCCGATATCCACGCACATGGTGAATGCGATCGGCTTACGGCAGACGCGCCGTTACGCGCTGACCGGCGAACGGTTCGGCGCAGGGGAGGCGGCGCGCATCGGATTGGTGCACGAGGTGATCGCGACAGAGTACATGGAGACGCGGCTGGCGCAGGTGCTGGAGGCGATTCTGCTGGGTTCGCCGGGTGCAATCGCGCGCACGAAGCTTTCAGTTCTCGGAGCCAACGGTCTGCTGTTGGGCGAGCGCGAAGTGGAGCTGCTGGCACATGAGGGCTGGATGCAGCGGCAGTCGACAGAGGGGCGCGAAGGCACGACGGCGTTCCGCGAGAAACGGAAGCCGGCGTGGTACAGTGCGCCAGGGCAGTGATATGACACCTCTCCCACGCAGTGGGAGAGGTCGCGCCGCTCGAGCGGCGCGGGGGAGGGTGCATCGAGCACACACATTCCTTCTTCACCGCTGTACGGCAAGCTCGCGCCATGTCGAACGAGCAAGCACGGGATTCACGGCGACATCCGACCACCGCGGGGGCTCATGCTTGATATAACGGGGAGGCAACTATGCGTCGGCTCGCTCTAGGCCTGCTCTGCGCCGCATCACTGGCCCTACAGGCTAGGGCGGAGGATCGCATCCTCCATGTCGGCCTGCGTGAGGATCCCGATCTGCTCGATCCCACCCTCGGTTCCTCCTACGTCGGCCGCATCGTGTTCTCCGGCCTGTGCGACAAGCTGTTCGACATCGACACCAAGTTGAACATCGTCCCTGTACTCGCCACCGGCTACGAGTGGAAAGACCCCACACACCTCGTCATCCACATCCGCGACGGCGTGCAGTTCCAGGACGGAGAAAAACTCAATGCCGACGCGGTGAAGTACAAGCTGATCCGCGACCTCACCGCAAAGGGCAGCATGCGGCGCGGCGAGATCAGCTCGATCGACAGCATCGACGTCATCGATCCGCTCACCGTTCAGCTCAACCTAAAGGCTCCGTCGGCGCCGCTGCTCGCACAGCTCACCGACCGCGCCGGCATCATGATCTCGCCCAAGGCGACCGAGGCGGCAGGCGACAAGTTCGGCCTGCATCCCGTCTGCGCCGGGCCGTTCAGCTTCGACAGCCGCGTCGCACAGGACCGCATCGTGCTGAAGCGCTTCCCCGGATATTGGGATGCGAAGTCGATCCATTTCGACGAGGTGGTCTACCTGCCAAATCCGAATTCATCTGTCCGGCTGGCGAACTTGCAGGCGGGCGCCCTCGACATCGTCGAATACATCCTGCCGACCGATGTGCCGGCGGTGCAGAAGGATCCGAAGCTGAAGACGGCGATCGACGACTCGCTCGCCTACACCGGTATCACGGTGAACACCAATAACGGCTCGGCGCAGGAGACCACGCTGGGCAAGAATGCGCTGGTACGCGAGGCGTTCGAGCTCGCACTCGACCGCACGGCGCTGATCCAGGTCGTGTATGCCGGGATGTATACGCCGACGGTCGAGGCGAATCCGCCGAGCTCGCCATTCTTCTTCAAGGACCTGAAGATTCCCGCGCGCGATGTGGCCAAGGCGAAGGCGTTGCTGCGGCATGCTGGCGTGCCGATGCCGGTTCCGGTGACTTTGACGATCACCAACGGCTCCGATATCCAGCAGGTCGGGGAGGTGATCCAGTCGATGGCAAGCGAGGCTGGCTTCGACGTGAAGATCAAGGCAATGGAGTTCGCCTCATCCCTGCAGGCGGCATATGCCGGCGACTTCCAG
>Ga0070713_100003427_pt1 | contig 10473 bp, 8 predicted proteins | sample LARL82metaG_FD_65465 | JGI IMG/M metagenome (GOLD analysis project Ga0070713, IMG submission 65465) | Corn, switchgrass and miscanthus rhizosphere microbial communities from Kellogg Biological Station, Michigan, USA - LAR L8-2 metaG | ecosystem: Host-associated > Plants > Roots > Rhizosphere ... | reverse complement strand
GTACCAGGCCTTCGCGCAGCGGCCGACCGTGGAAAGGCACCCCCAAACCCTTCATCGAAGGCCGAGGCGAAGGGTCCGGACTGCCGGCCGCCACCGCGATTCCAGCCTAACGACGGACCACGCATTGCCGCTCGACCAGAGCTCCGCACCTTGACCGTGTTGCGCTTGTCGAGCAGCGCCTCGGGGATCTCGACGAGAAAGCTCGACGGCCTCGATGCTATGAACTCGCCATTGCGGCGTCGCTCTTCGGCGTGCGTGAGGTACAGCTTTCGCTCGGCGCGCGTGATGCCGACATAGAAGAGACGCCGCTCTTCCTCCAACTGCGCCGGCTCGTCGTACGCGCGCGCGAGGGGAAAGAGACCGTCCTCGAGGCCGCTGACGAAGACGACGGGGAACTCGAGTCCCTTGGCGTTATGCAAGGTCATGAGCGTCACCGCGTCGGCCGTCGCGTCGAGGCCATCGACGTCCGCGATGAGGGTGGCGCGCTGCAGAAAGTGATCGAGTGGCCGGAGCCCGACCTCCCCCAACTCGTCGGAAACGAGCTCCGCGGCCCCCGTAACCAACTCGTTCACATTCTCGATCCGCTCAACCGACTCCGGCCCCTCGGCCTGGAGATAATCGAGATACTTCACGGCTCCGAGAATCTCGCGGAGCAGCTCGTCCACGGCCGCTTCCTGAGCGCTTACGCGCAGCCGCTCTATGAGGGCGACGAATTGCGACAACGCTAATCGCGCCGCCGGGCGGAGACCCTCGAGCAGCGTTTCGCGTGACGCCGCGGCGAACATCGAGAGACGTTCACGGCGCGCGGCCGCGGCAAGTTGCTCAAGCGTGGTCTCGCCAAGACCGCGCTTTGGCACCGCCACGGCGCGACGGAACGCCTCGTCGTCGTCGGGATTGGCGATGAGCTTGAGGTAGCTCATGAGGTCGCGAATCTCGCGCCGGTCGTAGAAACGCACGGCGCCGACGAGACGGTACTGGATCGCGCGGCGGCGGAGCGACTCCTCGAGGGCGCGGCTCTGTGCGTTCGTGCGATAGAGAACGGCGAAGTCGCGCAACTCGAGATTCATGTTGCCGCGGCGCGTCGACAGCTCTTCGACGATCCAATCGGCCTCGTCCCGTTCGTCCAGGGCACGAAGCGCCGTGACGCGCTCGCCACCCGACCGCGTGGCACGCAGCGTCTTTCCCATTCGTCCCGCATTGGCGCGAATGACCGCATTGGCCACGTCGAGGATCGGCGGCGCGGATCGATAGTTCTCTTCGAGCCTGACGATGACGGCGGCAGGAAAATCCTTGGTGAAATCGAGGATGTTGCGGATGTCCGCGCCGCGCCAGCCATAAATCGATTGATCGTCGTCACCGACGACGAGGACGTTCCCGGCTTCGCCCGCGAGCAGGCGCACGAACTGATACTGTGCCCGATTGGTGTCCTGATACTCGTCGACGAGGATGTACCGGAAGCGGTCGCGATAGCCCGTCAGCTGACCGGGATTCTCCCGAAGAAGCCTAACGGGAAGGACGAGCAGGTCGTCGAAGTCCACCGCGTTGGCGAGACGGAGGGCTTCCCCCAGATCGTGATAGATCGGCGCGACGGTCCGCGCGAACGGGTCCATCGCGAGCGACTCGTACTCGGCGGCACCGACCAGCGCGTTTTTCGCGTCCGAGATCGCGGATTGAATGGCGCGCGGCGCGTACTGCTTCGGTGACACACGATGCCGCTCCATCAACCGCTTGATGACGGACAGCGAATCATCCTGGTCGTAAATGGTGAACGACGGCGTCCGTTCGACGAGTCGCGCCGCCGCCCTCAGCATGCGCGCACCGATTGCGTGGAAGGTCCCGATCCACATGCCTCGCGTCGAACGACCGAGCAGTCGCTCGACGCGGTCGCGCATCTCGCCGGCGGCCTTGTTCGTGAAGGTGACCGCAAGAATCTCGCTCGGGTTGACGCCGTGGACATCGATGAGACGCGCAATCCGTGTCGTGAGAACGCGCGTCTTACCCGACCCTGCTCCGGCGAGCACGAGAATTGGCCCGTCGCGGTGGAGGACGGCTTCGCGTTGGGCGGGATTCAGGCCGCTGAGCAGCTGCTCGCTCGGCAGTGTGTCTGATGTCGTCGGTGCTTCCATCATCGAAGTATAACGTCGAACGTAGCACCGCCATCGCCGCCATCGAGAACCAATTTCCCGCGATGGTTCTCTTCCACGATGCGTTTCGCGAGCGAGAGTCCGATGCCCCACCCGCTCTGCTTCGTGGAGAATCCCGGCTCGAACACGCGCGCACGCAGTCCGGAAGGAATGCCAGGTCCGTCGTCGGCGACACGAATACGAACGCCGCCGTCGGAGAGAGGAGACGTGGAGAAGCGAATATGTCCGCCGCGGCCAGCCAGCGCGTCGACGGCATTCTTCGCGAGCACTTCGATTGCCCATTCCAGGAGCACGGGATCGCCATTCACCGGCTTGGGATGGCCTTCGTGCAGAACTTCGATTGCGACGGTATTCGCCAGCGTCGGCACGCGAGCGCGAAAATACGTCGCCACCCGATCGACGAGGTTGGCGACGTCGACAGGCTGGATCTTTGGCTCGCGACCGATGCGCTCGAAGCGATGCGCCACTCGATCGAGTCGCTCGAGATCAGCACGCATGTGTCCCGCGGCGGCACGTGTCGACGGATCCTCGGCGCGCTCCTCGAGGAGCTCGATCCAGCCGGCGAGACTCGAGAGCGGCGTCCCCAGCTGATGCGCGGATTCGCGCGCCATGCCAACCCATATGCGCTCGCGCGCGATGTTGCCGCGGACGCGGATCACGTAAAAGCCGACGACGAGCAGAATCGCCGCTGTTGCGACCTGCAGCACGGGAACGATCCGGAGTCCCTCGACGAGCGGCGTATTGCCGTAATGAATCTGTCCGAAGACGGAATCCACCACTGGTGGATTCTCCGCGTCCAGTCGCCGCACGTAGGCGCGCACGCGTTGATCGCGAGTGACGTCGGTCGCGTCGAATGGAAGATTCGCCGCCGCGCTCGGATTGCCTAACGCGTCGGTGACGATGACGGGCACGCCCTGCTCGACGATGCTGCGCGACAGCCCAAGCAGCGCCTGGGTACCCGCCCCTTCAGTCGTGTCGCCAAGTGCGTGGAAGATGCGCGCGTAGATACGGCCGGAGCGCTCCGCTTCCAGGCGCAGGTCACCGACGACGTGATGCGTGTACCAGAGAATCGACCCCAGGAGGAGGGCGATGAGCGCGGCAAAGACGAGCTCGGGGCCGCCGCGACGCATGGGTCAGCTGATCCGCTGAGTCCCCATGTACGGCTGCAATACCTCGGGCACGCCGACGCTGCCATCAGCCTGCTGGTAGTGCTCGAGAATGCAGGCGATGGTGCGCGGCAACGCGAGCCCCGAACCATTCAGTGTGTGAATGAAGCGCGGCTTCTCGCCCTTCGCGGCGCGGAAGCGAATGTTCGCGCGACGCGCCTGGAAGTCGGTGAAATTGCTGCACGACGACACCTCGAGCCACGCGCCAACGCCTGGCGCCCATGCCTCGAGATCGTACGTCATCGCCGATGAGAAGCCCGTGTCGCCGGCGGCGAGGAGCTTCCGGCGATAAGGGATGCCTAACGTCTCGAGCACCGTCTCCGCGTTGCGGGTGAGCAGCTCGAGCTGTCGCGCCGAATCATCGGGTGCGGAATACCGGACGAGCTCCACCTTGTCGAATTCGTGCGTGCGCAGAATACCGCGGGTATCCTTTCCCGCGGATCCTGCTTCACGCCGGAAGCAGGGGGTGTACGCGACGAATCCTTTGGGCAGCGCGTCGCCATCGAGGATCTCATCGCGGTACAGGTTCGTGACTGGCACTTCGGCCGTCGGAATGAGGAAGAGATCGTCGTTCCGGATGGCGTAGGCGTCGTCCTCGAACTTGGGCAGTTGACCGGTGCCGGTCATCGTCGCGCGATTCACGAGGATCGGGGGCCAGACCTCCTCGTAGCCATGTTCGCGCGTGTGCAGGTCGATGAAGTAGGTGATGAGCGACCGCACGAGGCGCGCGCCGAGCGACCGATAGCATACGAATCCCGATCCGCTGATCTTCGCGGCGCGCTCGAGATCGATGATGCCTAACGCCGCTCCGATCTCCCAGTGCGGCTTGACCCCGACCGACTCGCGGGGCGTGCCCCACTGCTTCACGATCGTGTTGCACTCCTCGCCGCCGCCCGACACCTCCGGCAGTGTGATGTTCGGCAGCTCGAGCAGCACGGCGCGGAGCCTCTCCTCGACTGCATCCAGCTCGCCCTCGAGGCGGGCGATCTCCTCGCCGAGCTCACGTCCGCGCGCGATCAACTCGTCGGCTGATTCCTTGACTTTCTTGCGACGCGCGACTTCCTGCGAGTTGGCATTGCGCGCGGCTTTTCGCTCCTCGACAGCCTGGATGAGCGTGCGCCGATCCCGCTCGAGGCTCTCGCCACGATCGATCAACTCGAGGACCCCCTCGTTCGCTCCGCGGCGACGCATGGCGTCGCGCAGCAGGTCGACCTGCTCGCGCAGGGCCCGCATGTCGTGCACGAGTTGTTCTCCTTAGTCCTTCGGAATGCCCGACGGAATGAGCGAGAAGAAACCGCAGTTGGGATCGACGGTGAAGCGCGTCTTCACGGTTCTCGCCACCGGATCGATGTCCAGTACCTCGAGCTTCGCGTAAATCACGCTGCTGTAGATCGAGAAGCTACACGCGCTCGGATCGGATGTCGAAATCGCGAATACGTCACCGACCTTGGTGGTGAAGAGCGAATCGGTGATGTAACCGGTGGACGGCGCCCTGACCAGGGCGTCGTAGCCGCCGGTGTATCGCTGCAGAGAGACGCTGTGTGCGCCAGACAGCGTACCCGCGATGTACCGGACCGTGTACAGCGTCGTGTTGCCCTGCGGATCCAGATCGAAGGCGAGATCGAAATTGAAGTTTGAGCTGATCACCGATGACGTGCGACCGAACAGCCAGATACCGACAGGGGCAGCCACCGGCGTGTTGTTCAGCGCATAGACTGTGAGCGTGTCGGTAGAGTTTTCCGTCTGCGCTTTCGGTCGCGTGAGGCTGCCGCACGCCGACACAGCGGTGAAGATCGCGAGCGCCGTCGCGAACGAGGCGAGCATTCGAGGCGCTCGGATTCTCATGGTCATCGAAGAAAGACGTCTGATTGTGGCCGGCAAAGCGAGCAAAAGAGATCGCTGAATGGCGTAGGATACACCGGCCCTCGTGCAGAGTTCAAGCGACGCGCCGGAGCGCGTGCGAACAGCACGCGCGACTTGAAACAAAAACTCGCGAAGAGAGTTCAAGCGGTTATCAGCGCTTGACTTCGGATTTCACGATCTCTAGCTTCGCCACGACTTGTCGGGAGGCAATCGAGTTGGCGAGCATCCGAGATCTGGTGGCTGCGATTCGACAGCGCGAGGGAGTCGAAGCGGCGGTTGTGCTCGGGCGCGATGGCCTGCTCATCGATGGGCAGGCAGTTCCTGGCATCGATCCCGAACGGATTGCCGCGCTCATTCCACCGATCATCGGCCCCGCCGACGAGCTCGGCGCCACGGTGCGGCGCGCCGATCTGCTCACCGCAGTCATGGAATATCGCGGCGGCGTCGCCATCATCTCGTCGATGTCGTCCGAAGCGATTCTGTTCGTGCTCTGCACGCCGCAGGCGAACATCGGCCAACTCCTGCTGGAGCTGCGCCGAAATCGCGACCACATCGCCGCCCTGGTTTGAGGATGGTTCCGGACAGCGGCGCGTCCGAGCAGACGTTTCACGTCCTCGTCGCGGACGACGAGCCGCACATCGGGCGCATCATCAAAATGAAGCTCGAGCAAGGGCCCTTTCGCGTCACGCTCGCGTATGACGGGCGCGAAGCGTTGGACTTGCTCCGCCGAGATCCCGATGTGGATCTCGTGCTGTTGGATTTGATGATGCCCCATCTGAGTGGCCTCGACGTGCTCGCCGCGATGAAGGCGGATGCTCGCTTACACGACCTGCCATCGATCATTCTCACCGCAGCGGGTCAGGAACAGCAGCATCACCGGGCCCTCGAGCTCGGCGCGAGTGAGTTTCTGACGAAGCCGTTCAGCCCGAAGAAGCTGTACGCGCGCGCGGCGGAGCTGGTCGGCATCGGTGGCGAGGAGTCCGGCGCGGACGCGACGTGAGTCATCCCGACATCTGGGTCGTCGTCCTCGCCGGCGGCGTCGGGTCGCGGTTCTGGCCACTGAGCACGCCTCGCCGTCCGAAGCAACTTCTCCCGCTCGTCACCGATCAGCCGCTGCTCGTCGACGCCGTCGACCGGCTGCGACCGCTGGTCGACCCGTCGCAGATATTGATTCTCACCAACGCGTCGCTCGTCGACGCGATCGCCGAGGTGCTCCCCGATGTGCCACGGGAGAACCTCGTCGCCGAACCTGAGCCCAAAGGCACTGCGCCCGCACTGGCGTGGGCGGCGCTGACGATCCGCGCGCGGGCCGGCGACAGCGCGGTCATGATCTCCGTCCACGCCGACTGGGCAGTGAAGGACGCGGACGGTTTTCGCCGCACTCTCCGCGCGGCCGCCGCGGCGGCCGCGAAGCATGAGTCTTTGCTCACCGTCGGGGTCGTACCCTCTCGACCCGACCCGGGATTCGGGTACATCCAGCCTAACGGCGAGATCGATCCCGGTGTGCGGCGCGTCGCCCGCTTCATCGAGAAGCCCGATCGTGCCCGCGCCGAACAGATGTGTCGAGACGGCTATCTGTGGAACTCCGGCATATTCGTCTGGCGCGTCGGCGATTTTCTCGAGGAGATTCGCACGCACACACCGGAGGTGTCACCGGGGCTCGAGGCGCGGCAAGTCAACGAGTTCTTCAAGGCCGTGCGCTCGATCACGGTGGACGTGGGCGTGCTCGAGCGAAGCGACCGCGTCATCGTCGTGCCTGGGAATTTCGGATGGGATGACGTGGGGACCTGGGGTGCGCTGCGCCGCGTCCGGACCGTGGACGCGAATGGCAACGCGATGAGCGGCGATGCCGTGGCGGTGGACGCGAAGGGCAACGTCGTGCATGCCGAAGGTGGTCAGGTCGTTCTCTACGGCGTGTCCGATCTCGCGGTGGTCGTGCGCGACGGCTTGGTCCTCGTGACCACCATCGACAAGTCGAGTGACTTGAAGAAGCTCATCGAGTCAGTGCCGGAGCGGCTACGGGAGCGCGCGTGAGCGCGATCTATCTGTACGACGACGCGCGGGCGCGCGAGTTCCAACCATTCGCGCTGACGCGGCCGATGGCGGACATGGTCGCGGGAACGGCGCTGCAGCGCGAGCGCTGGCAGACGGCACTGCAGATGCCCGTCGCCGGCGTGATCACGTCGCCGCACCTCGCGGAGTTCGACGAGGTCGGAGCAAGTCCAATCGTCCGCGGGGGCATACCGGCCGGCTCGGTGATCGCCAACGCGCGATTCGTCCCGAAGCTGAGCGTCGTGCAGCTGCAGAGCGTGGACAACAGCGCCGATCTGTGGTTGTCAGGAGGTCGCGTCGTCGCGGCGCGCACCGCTCGCGAGATGGGCGCCGAGCATTTCGCGGATGGGCGGCGAGTCATCGACGACCTCGGTCGCTCCGGGGTCGAGACGGCAATGCTCGACGGGTGGTGGCTGGAGGACGTCTGGGACTTCGTACGTCTGCTGCCGGAGCAGCTCACGGATGATCTACTTCTGTATGCGAAGCCCGCATTTGGCGGCGTGGTGGCCGGATCGGTCGTCGCCCCGCCGCCCGAGCATTCCGTCGTCATTGGCGACTTTCCGGTGCTGATCGCGTCGCACCGCCGGGCGGCCGGTCACATGGTCGTCGAGGGCGCGACGATCGAGCCGCACGTGGTGTTCGATGCGTCGTTAGGTGCGATTCACGTCGGCGCCGGAACGACCGTGCAGGCGTTCACGCGTCTGGTCGGCCCCTGCTATATCGGCCGGCATTCGACCGTGCTCGGTGAGCGAGTGGCCACGTGCTCCGTCGGCGACCATTGCAAGGTGCGTGGGGAGATCAGCAACAGCGTCATGGTCGGGCACGCGAACAAAGCCCACGATGGATTCGTCGGCCACTCGTACCTCGGCCGCTGGGTGAACCTTGGCGCGGGCACGATCACGAGCAATCTCAAGAACACGTACGGTCCGGTGATGCTGTGGACGCCGCGCGGAATGCAGGACACCGGGATGCAGTTTCTCGGAACGATGTTCGGCGATCACGCGAAGACTGGTATCGGCACGACCCTCACGACCGGAACGGTGCTGGGTGCCGGCGCGAACGTCTACGGCGCGCAGGCGCCGCCGAAAGCGGTGCCGCCATTCGCCTGGGGCAGCGCGCCTCCATACGAGGTCTATCGACTCGATAAATTCCTCGAGGTAGCGGAGCGCGTCATGGCGCGCCGTCACGTCACCCTGAGCGATCGAATGCGACTGCAGCTGACCGCCTCGCATGGCGCCCGTTGGGTCGTGGAGCAGAGCGAGTGAAGGTCTGGATTCTCGGTACCGGCAGCAGCGGCAACGCCGTCCTCATCGAGGGCGACGGAACGCGTGTGCTGGTCGACGTCGGCTTCGGTCCGCGGACGTTGGCGACGCGGCTGAAAGCAGCCGACGTCGATCCCGCGTCGATCGATGCGTGTCTACTCACCCACGATCACAGCGATCACGTGAGTGGTGTCGCGCGCGCCGCCCGGCGCTGGGGCTGGGCGATCTTCGCGACGGAAGGAACGCTGAATGCGGCTCCGCTCGCGAACGTCTCAGTCACTCCACTGCCCGTCAACCAGGCGATGCGGATCGAAGGGTTGGAGATCACGACGCTGCCCGTCCCCCACGACGCGACGGAGCCCGTGGGCTTCATCGCCACGTCGGTCTCGACGGGCGCGCGCGCGGGCATCTGTTATGACGTGGGGCACGTCGATGAGAATGTTCGAAAGCTCTGTCGCGAAGTCGATGTCATGGTGCTGGAATCGAATCATGACGAGGGGATGCTCTGGGCCGGCCCGTACCCGCCCTGGCTCTGTCAGCGCATCGCCGGCAACAGCGGACATCTCAGCAACAAGGTCGCTGGTGCACTCGCCCGCGACAGCGTGACTGCCCGCACGGCACATGTCGTTCTCGCGCACTTGAGCCAGCAGAACAACACGCCGGAGATGGCGCGCAGCGTCTTCCGTTCAGCGCTACGCGGCACCGCCTTCCGCGGCAAGCTGACCACCGCACCGCAAGACAGCGTCGTCGGACCGTTCATGCCGCGTGGAGGCAAGGTCGACGACCCGCGTCAGTATAGTCTGTTCTGAACGGCGGGAACTGCAATAAGGGCGGAAACCGCAAATACGGCGGAAACCGCAACATGGTGGAAAACCGCAAATGGAGCGGGTACCGCGAAGACGGCGCCAGCCGCTGAGCTGTGCGCAACAGCTGCCAGCCTCTCGTACCCTCCCGCCGTTTCGAGTCCGCCGCCGTTGTTGCGGTTCCCGCCCTTATTGCGGTTCCCGCCCTTATTGCAGTTCCCGCCCTTATTGCAGTTCCCGCCCTTATTGCAGTTCCCGCGTTTATGCGAAAACGGCCGGACCCAAAGGGTCCGGCCGTTTTCGTGTCGCGCGAAGCGAGACTAGTACATGCCGCCCATGCCGCCGCCGCCGGGGGCTGCGGGCGCGGGCTTGTCTTCCTTCTTCTCGACGACGATGGCTTCCGTCGTGAGGAGCAGACCGGCGATCGACGCCGCGTTCTGCAGAGCAGTACGCGTCACCTTCGTCGGATCGATGACGCCCGCCTGGACCAGGTTCTCGTACGTGTCGGTGAGCGCGTTGTAACCGAAGGCATCATCCTTCGAGCTACGCACCTTCTCGACGACGAGCGAGCCCTCCGCGCCAGCGTTCTGCACGATCATGCGGATCGGCTCCTCGAGCGCGCGACGAACGATCTCGACACCAATCTGCTCATCGGTGTCGTCGAGCTTGAGGGTCTTGAGCGTGCGCTGAGCGCGCAGCAGAGCGACGCCACCGCCGGGGACGATACCCTCGTCCGCGGCCGCCTTCGTCGCATGCAACGCGTCCTCGACGCGAGCCTTCTTTTCCTTCATTTCAGCTTCCGTGGCAGCGCCAACGTTGATGACCGCAACGCCGCCGGCCAGCTTCGCGAGACGCTCCTGGAGCTTCTCCTTGTCGTAGTCCGACGTGCTCTTGTCCACGGCGACGCGGATCTCGGAGATGCGGCCTTCAATGCTCTTCTCGTCGCCGTTGCCGTCGATGATCGTCGTGTTGTCCTTGTCGACGACGATGCGCTTCGCGCGACCGAGATCGCTGATGACCGCGTTCTCGAGCTTGAATCCGACTTCTTCGGAGATCACCTGACCACCGGTGAGAACCGCGATGTCCTGAAGCATCGCCTTACGACGATCGCCGAAGCCAGGCGCCTTCACGGCACACACGCGGAGCGTGCCGCGGAGCTTGTTCACGACGAGCGTGGCGAGCG
>Ga0070713_100003426_pt1 | contig 10473 bp, 8 predicted proteins | sample LARL82metaG_FD_65465 | JGI IMG/M metagenome (GOLD analysis project Ga0070713, IMG submission 65465) | Corn, switchgrass and miscanthus rhizosphere microbial communities from Kellogg Biological Station, Michigan, USA - LAR L8-2 metaG | ecosystem: Host-associated > Plants > Roots > Rhizosphere ... | reverse complement strand
CCGCGAAGCCCGGAATCGTCGGGTCCGTGCCCTGACCGTGGAAGGTGTTGTCGCCGGTGGTGATGTCGTGGAACAGGGCGCTGTAGAGCGGCCCGACCGACGCCAGCGCGTACAACTGCGGGTTCAGGTAGCCGACGCGGGCGTGCCGAAGCTGCCCGGCCAGCGCGACGAGCCCGGCCCACTGCGGCGAGCCGGCGCTGGTGCCGCCGAACCGGAAGACCAGGTTGGCGCCCTGGCCCGAGGTGCTCCAGACCGCCAGCACGCCGGTGAGGATGCCCGCGTTGTAGGCAACGTCCGGCACGCCCCGGGAGGGGAGGCCAAGGCGCTTCTGGAAGGCCGGCGTCGGGAAGTCGACGCTGAAGCCGCCGCCGGTCGCCGCCTCGAACTGCGGCTCGTTCCAGGTGGTCTCGCTGTTGTAGGCGCCGGTGAGACCGTTCGCGTCCAGCAGGGTGCCACCGACCGCGGTCACGAGCGGGTCGGTCGCCGGCGAGCTGGCCGCCTTGAAGAAGCTCGAGCCGTCGCAGGTCGGCAGGGCCGCGCCCTGGTCGCCCGAGGACGCCAGCAGCGTGATGCCCCGCTTCGTCGCCTTCTCGAACATCTGGTGCTGCCGCTTCGCGATCTTCGGGTCGACGCACTGCTCGGCCTCGCCGAACGACTGGGAGATGACGTCACCCAGGTTGTGATCCACGGCGAACTTGGTCGCCGACAGGATGTCGGCGTCGTCGTTGGACTTCGCCAGCACGAGCTTGATCGTCGCGGCTGGCGCGATGGCGTGCGACCACTCGACGTCCAGCGTGATCTCGCCGGCCCAGCCGACCTGGTTGGCGTCAGCCTGGTCGAACGGGGTCAGGCCGTCCGGCGCGACGATGTTCACCGTCGCCGCGGGCAGCTCGAAGACGCTGTCGAACAGGTCGAGGTCGTGCTGGATGGTCGGGCTCTGGAAGGCGTCGACGATCACGATCGTCTTGCCGGCGCCGTTGGCGTTGACCTTGTCCACGCCGTAGGCGGCCCGGATCTGCGCCGGGCCGAAGCAGCCGGCCGGAGTGGTGAGCTGGCAGCTGAAGGTAGGCGGGGTACCGGGCTCAGCGGTGCCGGCGAGCCGGTAGTGCGGGGCCACGCCGATAGCCGGAGTCTTGGATCCAGTGGAGGCGGCGGCCGGGAAGGCGGCCGCGACGAGCAGGCCGGCGACCAGCGCCACCAGCCAGGAAAGGGTGGCAGTACGTCCCTGCCACCAGGTGCGGTTGGCCATTCAATCCCCCTTCAGGCCGCCGGGGTCCGCCGCCAGCCCAAGGACAGTCGCCGCGATCGGATCCGCGGCGGTAGCGATCGGACGTTATCCGGACAGCCAGCCCCGGGAGAGCCCAGAAGATCCCCCGAAATTGCAAAGGTTAGACCGTGCTGGGGGAGGGGTAGCCTGCGCGGGTGCCGGCCTGGATCTCTCTGAATCGAGAAGGATTGGCGCTGGTCGGCGGCCCGGAGGCGTACTCGTTCCCGACCGACCCGCTCGGAACCACGGTTCGGCTGTCCTTTCTGGATGCCGTGCGGACGCCGATCTATCCGGCCGTGGTCGCGGAGCGGGTGCTGGCCGCCTGGAGTCGGGGCGACGTGCTGCCGGAGTGGGCGGCCGACGCGGACCCGCGGCACGAGCGCCGGCGCGGGGCCGCGGTCGTGCTGTCCGGCAACCGGATTTTGCTCATCCGCTACTCGCCCGCGGTCCGGGACGGCTACTTCATCCCCGGCGGCAGCGTCGAGCCGGGCGAGACGCCGGCAGTGGCCGCGGTCCGCGAGCTCAAGGAGGAGACCGGGCTGGTGGGCACGGTCGACCGGCTGCTCGTGACCGTGCTCAACCGCAGCCGCGAGGAGCACTACCACCTGGTCTCGACCGACGGCGGCGAGCCGACGCCGCTCGACCTGGCGTCGGGCCAGACGCTCGAGTGGGTGCCGGTCGCGGACCTGCCGCGCCTGCCGGTCTGGCCGAAGCGACTGGCCTGGCGGCTGCCGCGGTGGGTCGAGCACGGCTGGCCCGACCCACCGCCGATCCTGGCCGACACGATCCGGGATCTGAACGCCCGCTGCGACTGGTGACGCGGGCTCTCACATCGGGTACTGCGGGAGGCTGCCGCGGACGGTCACCCACTGGGTGTCGGTGAACGCGTCGAGGTTGGCCTGGGCGCCGCCGTGGCGGGCGCCGGTCCCGGAGTCCTTCACCCCGCCGAACGGGATCGTCGCCTCGTCGTTGACGGTCTGGTCGTTGATGTGCACGAGCCCGCTCGGGATCCGCTCGGCGATCTCCAGCCCACGCATCACGTCGTTGGTGAGGATCCCCAGCGACAGCCCGTACGGCGTGTCCGCGGCCAGTTTCACCACGTCGTCCACCGAGTCGAACCGGATCACCGGCGCGACCGGCCCGAACACCTCCTCCGAATAGGCCGGGGCCGTAACCGGGACGTCGGCCAGCACGGTCGGCCGGTAGAACAGGCCCTCGTAGGTACCGCCGCTCGCCAGCCGCGCGCCCGCGTCGACCGATCGGGTCACCATGTCGTGGATCCGGTCCCGCTGCCCGGCGTCGATCACCGGGCCGAGCGCGACCTGACCGCTGAGCGGATCGCCGACCGGAAGCCGGGTCGCCCGGGCCGACAGCGCCTCGACGTACGCGTCGGCGACGCCGGACTGGACGAGGTGGCGGCCGGCCGTCATGCAGACCTGGCCCTGGTGGGCGAACGAACCCCAGGCGCCCACTGACGACGCCGCGTCTGGATCCACGTCATCAAGGACGAGCAGCGCCGAGTTGCCGCCGAGCTCGAGGTGCACCCGCTTGAGGTGCTGACCGGCCAGCGTCGCGACCGCGCGGCCGGCTCTGGTCGAGCCGGTGAACGAGACCGCCCGTACCAGGGGCTCGGCGACCAGCGCCTCGCCGACGTCGGCGGCGCCGGGCAGCACGTGCAGCACGCCGGGCGGCAGGCCGGCCTCCTCGAACAGCGCCGCGAACAGAGCGCCACCGCTGACGGCGGTGCGCGGGTCGGGCTTGAGCAGCACCGCGTTGCCGAGCGCCAGCGCCGGCGCGACCGCTCGGATGCCGAGGATCGTCGGCACGTTGAATGGCGAGATCACGCCGACCACGCCGACCGGCACCCGGCGCGCCATCGACAGCCGGGGCAGCCCCGAACGCAACAGCTCCCCGTACGGGGCGGAGGCCAGGGCGGCCGCCTCGTAGCACTCCTCGGCCGACGTCATCACCTGGAACCCGCCGAACGGCCCGATCGCGCCGGTCTCCCGCATCAGCCAGCCGGTGATCTCCTCGGCGTTGGCGTGCCACAGGTCGCCGACCCGGCGCAGCACCGCGGACCGCTCCAGGTAGGGCAGCGCCGCCCAGTCGCGCTGCGCGTCGGCGGCCCCCGCGGCGGCCTTGTGCACATCGGCCGCGGTCGCCCGCCCGGACTGGCCGAGGGTCTCGCCGGTCGACGGCGAGACCACGTCGAACGGCTCGCCGGAACCCTCGGTCCAGCCGCCCGAGTAGATCTTGCCGTGCCAGCCGTCGCCATCGAGAAGGGGCATGCTCGACCTCCCGGAGTCGCGGCGGCACCGTCGCCGCCGATGGTTCACCAGTCAACAACCACGGCGATCACGAGTCCAGGCCCGTCAGGCGTCGCCGCTACGGTTCGGGCCATGGAGTGGACGGTTGAGGATCACCTGGCCGGCCAGCCGGAGTCGTCGGTCGCGCTCTACCGGCAGTTCGTGCGGCTGGTCGAGGCGTGCGGGCCGTTCTCGTACGCGGTGTCCAAGACGTCGATCACGTTCAAGGGCAGCCGGCGCGGGTTCGCCGGAGCTCGCCCGGACGCCAACGGCGTGCGCGGTTACCTCGACCTACAGCGCGCCGTCGAGGATCCGCGCATCAGCAACGTCTCGCCGTACACGAAGCGCCTGTTAGTGCATCACTTCCGGATCCGCTCGGCGGACCAGATGGACGAGGAGTTCGCCGGCTGGGTCCACGAGGCCTACGCGGTGGGCGCCGGGGAACACCTGAGCCGGCCGGCATAGGCGCGTCCGGGACCCGCGTCGGATGCCCCTGTGCCGGCCGGGCATCTGCCCGTGCCGCTGGGACACGACCTAAGTGCTGGCGAAGTCGACGTCCTTGGTCTCGACCGTGCCGGCGGTGCGACCCGGCGCCGCGTGGTTGGACCAGTAGAGGTTGGTGTGAGCGATGACCTGGTCCGGCGGCGGCGCGCCCCATTCGCTCAGGTCCTCGGTCGTGTGCGCGTCACTCACCAGCGTCGCGTCGTAGCCCCGGACCACGGCGCCGTGCAGCGTCGATCGGATGCATTCGTCGGTCTGCGCGCCGACCACGACGAGTCGGCCGATCCCGAGGCCGGCGAGCACGCTCTCCAGCGGGGTCTCCTCGAACGAGTCCGCGTAGGCCTTCTCGATCCGCGGTTCGGCATCGTCCGGGGACAACTCCGGCACGATCTGCCAGTCGTCGCTCCCGCGCCCCGGGCCGTCGTCCTGCACCCAGACCACCGGCACCTGCTCGCGCCGGGCCCTGTCCACCAGGCTGCCCACGTTGGCCACGACCGAGTCCCGCTCGTGCGCGCCGCCGACCACGCCGTTCTGCACGTCGATGACCAGCAGCGCGGTGTTGGGCCGCCCATCAAGTGTCGTCATGCTCCGCCCCTCTCCTGTCGCGTCGGACAGTAGACCGCCGCACCGACAAACCGGACGGGGCAAGGGCGACAGCCCACGCCCGGCTCGCCTGACCGCGAAGCCGGCGGATCGCCACTCCGGAAAGCGCCGACCCTCCAGCGGGGGAGCCGCCGGATCAGGGACCCCTCCGGCACTCCCCGGCGGAGGGCGCCTGCCAGACGGCTCCGCACATCATCGGATGGAGGTCGTCGGCGAACTCGGCGCCGGGGAAGGCGTCCTCGTAGGCAGCGTGGAACGCCGTGCGAGGAAGCGGCGTGTCGTGCTCGGCGAGCTGAAGCCAACGCGGGTGCAGCAGGAGCCGGACCACGTCGGCTGCGGCGTCGGCCTCGCCGGTCAGCTGATACACCACCCGGGCATCGTCGAAGGCGCGGTCGATCTGGAACTCCCGCGTCCGCCACCCTCCGGGGTCGATGATGTCCGCCGCGATCAACCGTCCGCCGGGCGCCAGCAGGGAACGGACGTGCGGCAGCACGGCGTCGGCGCTGCCGACGTGGTGGAGCGTGTGCACGGACAAGACGACGTCGAACGGTCCGTCTTCGGGCGCCACGTCCAGGACACCCCGTCTCTGATAGTCGATGTTGGGCCGTGCTCGTTCAGTCCGCGCTATGTCCAACATCCGATCGGCGATGTCAATCGCCAGCACGTTCTCGGCGTGGTCGGCCAGCAGCACGCTGTGCCGCCCTGCTCCACAGCCGAGGTCGACCGCCAGCCCGGCCCGCTCGGGCAGGTGACTACGGACCCAGTCGTCGAAGCTGCCGCTGATGCCGTCCCAGATGCGGGTGAAGCGGTCGAACAGCTCGGCGAGATCGTCGAAATAGGTGTCCGGCTCTTCCGCCGCCCGCCGCGATGTCGCGGCGATGCGGGAAGTCGATGCGTCTGCCACGGGAAATTCCCTTCGGAGTCGCCAATATTTCTTGGTGCTCAGGCGCCAGGCAGCTTGAGTGAGGCGTCGAGGTATTCGTTGGTGGCGAGCGTGTCCGGCGTGGCGTCGCCAGGGACCGACTTCTTCTGCGCGCCGTAGATCGGTCGAAGAATGGCGAGCATCCGTTTGACCCGGTCGGGATCGATCGCGCCGAAAGCGGCGCCGCGCATCGAGGCCGGGTTCTCCACGAGCCCGTCCGACTTGATGACCTTGACGCCGGCACGAGCCTGTTCGATCGGATAGGGATAGGGGCTTGCGTACTCGTCGTCGATCCTGACGATCAGTCGCAGCACAGGCTCCGGATTGACCATGAAATCGATCATTCCCTGCTGCAACACCGGGACGAGCTTCTTCAAGCAGCCGTTCAGTCGTGGTTGCGCGTCCCGCCGGACGACGAGCATGTTCCGGTAGTCGGGATAGCCGGTCTCGCTGACGTACTGGTAGCCGACATCGACGCCGAGGCTCTTGTAGATGAAGGGCTCGTTAGTGGAGAACCCACCGACCACGATGCTGCGATCCGCCAGAAGTCGCGACGGCGAGCCGTCGTAGCTGTAGTCGACCTGGCTCGGCCTCAGGATCCCGGCGCCGAGGAGATAGTCGATGTTGGCGGAGCGGAACGTGAGGACCTTGGTGCTGGTCTGCCCGACATCCTGCAGGTTGTTGAACTCCGGATGGCGCTTCCTGTCCCAGATGAAGACGACGGGGTCGACGTCGAACGGCGCGATCACCGCGACGGTCGGCTGCCCGCTCGCCCAGCCGAGCACCTGTTCCTCCGTGGCCTGCTGCGCCAAGGTGATCGACTTGTCCGTCGCCATCAGGGCGGAGACCGGCTCGTTGCCGAGAGCGGGGCCACCGGCACGGATCTCGAGTTTGACGCCGGTGTCCTTACCGTGGCTGATGAGCGGACCGGTCGCGCGCTTTTGAGCCTTGTCGACCGTGTAGTCGTCACCGAGCAACTCGAACAGGCCGCCGTGAGTCGACTCTGGATACCAGGACGTCTGTACGACAATCGGGTCGGGACAGACGCCTTTGAGCGGTCCCGAACCACCGTTCCCGCCGGTCGGCGTTGCCGCTCCGCCACTGCGGTCCAATCCTCCGACACCGCACGCGGCGAGGCTGACAACGGCGGAGAGACAAAGAACGGCAGTTGCCAGCACGCGAGTCCGGCGGGACGACGGTCCGCCACGTGTCGCGCGCGCGGGAAGTCGCGCGGTGAGAGCAAGCCGGCGCTGTTGGCTCATGGCCAGGTCCAAGCCTCTCGGTTCGCAGAACGGACTAGACGTTATGAGTAGTTGAATGCATCTCAGCACACTCGATGCCACATCTCATACCCTCTGAACCGAATTGGCAAAGAACAGCGCAGATTTCATTAGAAGAATGCAGGCAGTCCGATTTCGCACGAGGGCGCCGAGCGCAGGTCGTAAATCGACGCGCTCCGACGAAGCCCGAGCGCGCCGTCCTGGCGGCCGGCGGTGGTGCGGACCCCGCGCCGGGCGGCGCCCAGCTCTGGCGGCCGGCCAGCAGCCGGTCCCCGTGCTCAGGCGGCCCGGTTCAGCCGGTCCAGCAGCCTTGCGCAGGCGTGTACCGCCTGGACGTGGGGCACCTCGACGCCGAGCCTGGCGGCGAGCTCCGTCACCGCCCCGGTCATGCAATCAAGCTCCAGGCGCTTGCCGGCCCTCAGGTCCTGCAGCATGGAGGTGTTGTGGTCGCCGACCGCCAGCCCGGCCTCGAGCCGCCGATCGAGCGAGACCGGGAACCGGATCTCCAGCCGGTCGGCCACCGCCGCGCACTCCGCGAAGACCGCCTTCAGCAATTCGCGCATCTCCGGCAGGTCGCCGAGCTGGCCCAGGGTCGCGCCGGTGAGCGCGGTGATCGGGTTGAACGCGACGTTGCCGACCAACTTGAGCCAGATCTGGTCGCGGAGCTGGGACTCGACCGGAGCGCGCAGCCCGCCCGCCTTGAATGCAGCGGAGATCTCCTCGCAGCGCTCGCTGGCCGATCCGTCCGGCTCGCCGATCGTGAACCTGGTCCCCTCGATGTGCCGGATGACGCCGGGCTCGACGATCTCGGTGGAGCAGTAGACGACACATCCGACGTTGTGCTCGGGCCGGATCGCGCCGCTGATCGCCGCCCCCGGGTCCACGCTCTGCAGCACCGGGCCGCCGGGAGGCTCCGGCAGCGACTGGAAATACCACCAGGGAATGCCGTTCTGGGCCCAGATCACCGCCGCCTGCGGAGCGAGCAGCTTGCCGAGCTGGGCCGCGATCTCCGGCAGGCTGTATGCCTTCAGCGCGACGAAGACCACTTCGGCGTCGGACAGCGCGGCCAGGTCGTTGGTCGCCTCGGGATGCGCGGTGAAGTCGCCGCGCGGCGAGCGGACCTGCACGCCGTGCTCCTGCATCGCCGCCAGGTGCGGGCCCCGGGCGATCAGCGTCACGTCCGCGCCGCCACGGGCCAGCGCCGCCCCCACGTAAGCGCCGATTGCGCCGGCCCCGAGGACCGCGAATCTCATCCGGACGCCTGCCCGCCGGCCACGAACTCCCCGACCCGGCGGCGCTGCACCTTGCCGGTCGCCGTACGAGGGATCTCCGGCAGAACGTGGACCACGGAAGGAACCTTGAACGCCGCGAGCCGCTCCCGGCAGAAGCTGATCAGCTCGCGCGGCTCGACGTCGCCGGCGAGGGTGACCGCCGCGGCCGGCAGCTCGCCGTACTTGTCGTCGGCGACGCCGAAGCAGACGGCGTCCTGGACCGCCGGGTGGGCGAGCAGCGCCTGCTCGATCTCGGCCGGCGAGATGTTCTCCCCGCCACGGATGATCATCTCCTTGATCCGGCCCTCCAGATAGAGGTAGCCGTCCCGGAGGGCTCCGCGGTCGCCGGTGCGGAACCAGTCGCCGAAGAACGCCTCGGCCGTCGCCGTGGGGTTGTTCACGTACCCGGACATCACGCCGGGCCCGCGGATGACGACCTCGCCGGCCTCGCCCGCGGCCAGGAGGTTGCCGCCGGTGTCGACGATGCCGAGCTCAGCGCCGGCCGAGACGCCGACCGAGCCGGGCACCCGCTCGCCCGGCGGCAGCGGGTTGGCGGCCATCTGGTGGCTCGCCTCGGTCATCCCGTACGACTCAAGCATCGGCACGCCGTAGCTGCTCTCCGCCCGGTGCAGCAGCTCGGGCGACAGCGCCGAGCTGCACGACCGGACGAACCGGAGCGTGCCGGGGGCGCCGTCGGAGTCGATCTTGTCGAGCAGCATCTGGTGCAGCGTCGGCCCGGCCGACAGCCAGGTCGTCCCGGTCTCCCGGGCCTGCCGCCAGAACCGCTGCGGGGCGAGCCGGCGCGGCGACACGACGGTCCCTCCGGCGGACAGGCCGGCGAACGTCGACGCGACCAGGCCGTGCACGTGGAACAGCGGCATCACGCAGAACGAGACGTCGTCGGGGCCGAGCTTGAAGTGGGCAGCGACGCTCCTGGTGGAGGCCATGAGGTTGCGCTGCAGCAGCGGAACCTGCTTCGGCCGGCTCGTGGTGCCGCTGGTGTGCAGGACGATCCCGACGTCCTCCGGCGTGCCGCGCTCGAAACCGGGCTGGCCGGTCACCGGCTCCCCGTCGCGCAGCAGGTCCGGGGGGCCGCCGGCGACGTCAGCGACACCAAGCACCGCGGTGCCGGTGGCGGCGGCAGCAGCCGCCGCGGCCGGCGGCAGGCTGGCCGGCATCAGCAGCAGCCGGGGCGCGACGTCCTCCAGGTAGAAGGTGTACTCGGGCTCCGTGTACGCCGGGTTGAGCGGCGCCGCCGCCGCACCGAGAAGAGTGATCGCGAGCAGCAGTTGGACGAAGTCGGGGCTGTTGGGCAGCGTCACCGCCACCCGGTCACCGCGCCGGACCCCGGCCGCGGCCAGCCGCCCGGCCAGGGTCTCGATCCGCTCGGCCATGTCCGCGTAGCTCAGCACCTGCCCGTCGTCGGGAACGACGAACGCCGCGTGCGACGGCTGACCACCGCCGAACAGCGCGTCGAGTGCCTCGGCGCCAGCGGGAACGGCCATTGGCTCTCCTCCGCATCTTCAGTCGGATTGGCCTCGATCCTACCGGCGGGACATGGAGCGGGGAATTCTGGACGTAGCGGACCAAACGAGGCGGCGGCAACGACCGGAAGACGTACGGGTGGACGACGGCGTTCCTGGCCGGGGCGGCGGCCAACCTCGCGTTCGCCTACTGGGAACTGGCCATCGCCCGCTCCGCAGCCGCTGGAACCTGAGCCGGCGGCTCACTCCGGAAGCGGGAGACCAATCTGTGGCAGGTGTTGGGTTCGAACCAACGTAGGCTGAGCCGACGGCTTTACAGACGTCACCGCTCAGCGCAGCGCAGTCTTCTTGACCTGGACCGACGATGTAGCTCGGATGCCGCGAACCCAGGGCCGTCCCGCATATATCCCACGCGGTTCGAGCCCTCGCTTGTAAGTCGTCTTCTCGTGCTGCTGGAACGCGGCCGACCTCGTGCTGACCCCGCCGCAAATGTACCGCCGTCGACCGCTGTTGACCGTTGCTAATGGCAGGCTAATGGCACGCCGATCTTGGCCGTCTATGGATCGTTGCCGTCAGTTGGCAGCGCGAAGACGTCCCCCTGGTCAAGGCAGTCCGGCCCCGGCGGGAGGCGGCGCGCCTCATTCAGAGTTATTTGAGCACGCCACCCGCTCAGCTGCAGTCCGTGCTCGCCTCGTGAGGCAAGACGAGCATCCACGGAAGGCCCAAAGAGTTCGTCACGCTCCAGGAGCGTCAAGACGGCGTCGGCTGCGCTGGTCACCGCTTCGGCAGCATCATGTTTCCGTGCGGAGCTTCGGCTGCACCGGCGGCTTCCGCCGGAG
>Ga0070713_100003425_pt1 | contig 10474 bp, 10 predicted proteins | sample LARL82metaG_FD_65465 | JGI IMG/M metagenome (GOLD analysis project Ga0070713, IMG submission 65465) | Corn, switchgrass and miscanthus rhizosphere microbial communities from Kellogg Biological Station, Michigan, USA - LAR L8-2 metaG | ecosystem: Host-associated > Plants > Roots > Rhizosphere ... | reverse complement strand
GTCGACGAGAACGTTGCGTCCGTCCGACCCTTTGAGCAGCCACACCATCATCGCGATATCCAAGCGGCGGCTCGAGTCGGCGCCCGCGATCAGTCCCGAAACACGGAATGCCGGAATCGTCGCGTAGCGAATGGCGTACACCTCGTACGTTGGCGACGACACGATCCACGATCGAGGAGCTGCGGCGGCGACGACGCCTGCCGCGATCAGCGCGAGAAGGAACGAGGCGGCCGCGCGTCGCCGAATACGTGGGATCATTGAGACAACCATCCTGGAAAAGGTGCGTCGACTAAGAGAAGTCTTTCCCGTAGCGACGTCCAGTGTGTTTGAAATCCAGCTTTTCGTAGAACGCGTGGGCGTCGGCGCGTCGCAAGGCGGTGGTCACGACGAATCGCTTGGCCCCCCGCGCGCGCGACCACTCTTCGGCCGCGCCGACGAGCGCACGTCCGACGCCCCGCGTTCGGTGGTTCTCGTCGACGACGAGCAGGGTGAGCTGGGCGATCGGTGCCTCGTGATTCAGCGTGTAACGCAAGTGGACGGTCGCGAACCCGGCGACCTCGCCGCCGTCGGTCGCCACCATGCATCGCGCGTTCGGATCGGACGCGAGGCGCTCCAATCGGATGGGCATCACATGCGGCTCGGCAGGATAGCCAAGCTGAGCACATAGGCTCGCGAGAGCTTGGGCATCGGCGGCCGCCGCATCACGCACGGGAATGGTCATCGCTCGTGGTCGGTGATTTAGGTGTGCGTTCGAGCAGCGAGCATCGGTCGGTGCTGCGCCGCTATGAGAATATAGAAACTCGTCACATTCTCCTCGATGCCGTCTTGCCGAATCCGGCGGCGGCCCAAATCTTTCGGAGATCCTCGACAACCGAGGACCACTTTATCGTGCAGACGCACTCTTGCCGCCGGCGCAATCATCGCCACGTCGTCTTCGCCGGCGGCCTCCTACTCGTTGCATGCATGGCAGCGACCGGGCAAGTCGTGCGCGGATCGACGCGCTCGCAAGCGACCGGCGCCGCGGTCCCTGGGACCATCCTCGTGCTCATCGACAGCACGAACGAAACCGCCGCGCGAACGCTCGCCGACGAGCAGGGCGACTTCATGCTTTACCCGCGCTCGGCGGGCCGGTATCGCCTTCGCGCGATCCGCATCGGATTTCGTCCCGTCACGTCCGAGTTCTTCGATTTGCGCGGCGACACGACGATCAGCCTGCGGATGGTCGACCTTCCCCTCGATCTCCCAGCGGTCACGACACGCGAGCGAACACAGTGCTCGGTTCGTCCCGACTCGGCCCTTGCGCTGGGCGCGCTCTGGGAGGACGTCAAGGCCGCGCTGCTGGCGACCGCCATCACGCGCGAAGGTACCGGATTTCGGTTCGACCTCGTGGATCATACGCGCGTCTACGACTTCGCGACACGCGCGCTACTCGACGTGGGCCTCACCGAGAGCGCGGTGTATGAAACGCGATCCTGGGCGAGCATCGCACCCGAACGACTGCGCCGCGACGGCTATGTGTTCGAGAATCGCGACAGCACTGCGTTCGTCGCGCCGGACATCGAGACGCTGTTGTCCGATTATTTCGTGTCGACCCATTGCTTTCGCATCGGTACCGACGCCCGCACCGATTCGCTGATCGCGGTCGAGTTCGATCCCGCGACACGAGCGAAACACGTCGAGGTTCGCGGCACGCTGTGGGTCGACCGCCGCACGCACGAGCTGAGATCGTTGGATTTCCGCTATGTGAATCTCGAGCTGCCGGTCCGGGGTGCCGACTCGGTCGCCGGCGGCCACGTGGGCTTCGTGCGCTTGCCCGCGGGTGCGTGGATCGTGAGCGATTGGGAGGTCCGAGTTCCCGTCGCACACGTCGCGTCCGAGCAAGGGCTCCCGCCGGCACGGCGGCGCGCCGGCGCGCCGGTCGTTCTGATTCACCGTCATCCGGTGATCGACGAGCTCCGCGTCAGCGGCGGAACGCTGCGCGACGTGTTCCGAGATGGCGTGATCGTCTGGTCGCGACACACCCGCTCGATCCGAGTTCACGTCATGAACGGCGACGCACGAGCCGGCGCTCCGATCGAACAGGCCGCCGTGTTCCTCGTCGGGAGCCGACGGCCGTTTGCGCTCGCGGATACGAGTGGAGACGTGACGATCGGCGACGTGCTCCCCGGTGCATACCTCATCGAGGTGGCGACGCGCGAGCTCGACGTCCTCGGCTGGGCTCGTGCCCGGGTTCGCATCGACGTCGACAGCACCGCCCTTTCGACCACCGACGTTCGCGTCGAATCGTCGCTCGAGGCGGCGCGCGCTGTCTGCCTCGACGATGCCAAAACGCTCAATCACGAGACCGGCGTGATCGTGGGCCGCATTCAGCGCGGTGGCGAACCCGTGAGTGGACGCCTCGTGACCGTCTCGTGGATCGGTGACGCGGCCGGCGCCCACTCGCCCGGATCGATCGTTTCGCGCACGATGCGCTCCCTGGCGAGCGACGGACGCTTCCTCGCGTGCGGCGTGCCCAGGAATCGGCCGATCGAGATTCGAGTCGCCGGCGACCAGGCCGCGCCCACCGAAACGCGGCTCACGAGCGATCAGGTCGTCGGCATCGTGTCGGTGGCGCTCAAGCCGGAGCCCTAGTACTTCGCCAAATAGCTGTCCAGCTCCCACGCGCTCACCTGCGTGATGTAGTCGCGCCATTCCTGGCGCTTCGCCTCGACGAAGTGCGAGGTGATGTGTTTCCCGAGTGCGCCGGTGATGACGTCGTCCTTTTCCAGCTCGTCGAGTGCTTCGTTGAGGTCATGCGGCAAGTCGTCGATTCGAAGGCGCCGCTTCTCGCGGAAGCTCATCTCCCAGATGTTCTCGTTTACCGGCTCTCGATAGTCGGCGTTGGTCTCCACGCCATCGAGTCCGGCCGCTAACATCACCGCGAGCGCGAGGTATGGGTTCGCCGCCGGATCGGGCGACCGGAGCTCGACGCGAGTGCCGAGTCCCCGGCGGTCAGGAACACGAATGAGCGGCGAGCGATTGCGCATCGACCACGCGACGTTGACCGGAGCTTCGTATCCCGGCACGAGTCGCTTGTACGAGTTGACGAGCGGGTTCGTGATCGCACACATCCCCCGCGCGTGGCGCAACAATCCGCCCACGTAGTGCAGCGCCGTCTTCGACAGCTCCCACTCGGCGCGCTGATCCCAAAACGCATTGTCACGCCCGCGGAACAACGACTGGTGGGTGTGCATGCCGCTGCCGTTCTGCCCGAAGATCGGTTTGGGCATGAACGACGCGAGCAGACCGAATTGCGTCGCCACGTGCTTCACGACGAACCGAAAGGTAGCGATGTTGTCCGCCGTCTTGAGCGCGTCCGCGTAGCGAAAGTCGATTTCGTGCTGCCCGTGCGCCACCTCGTGATGCGCCGCTTCCACCTCGAACCCCATTCGCTCGAGCGTATCGACCATCGCGCGACGCGCGTCCTCGCCGAGGTCCGCGGGCGCGAGGTCGAAGTAGCCGCCGACGTCGTGGGTCGTCGTGCTCGCCTCACCCGCCTCATTCGGTTTGAACAGGAAGAACTCGGCTTCCATGCCCGCGTTCATCGTGAAGCCCAGCGACTTCGCCCGCGCCAGCACCGACTTGAGCGTCCCGCGCGGGTCGCCGGCAAATGGCTCGCCCGACGGCGTTCGAATATCGCAGATCAAACGGCAGATTCGGCTTTCGGGGTCGCCCCACGGGAACACGAGGAACGTGTCGAGATCGGGGGCGAGTAGCATGTCCGACTCCTCGATTCGCACAAAGCCTTCGATCGACGAGCCGTCGAACATGATGTCGCCGGCGAGCGCTTTTTCGAATTGCGACGACGGAATCTCGACGTTCTTGTTGACGCCCAGGATGTCGGTGAACTGCAGCCGCATGAACCGGACGTTGAGCTTGTCAGTGAGCTCGAGAACGTCTTTGTTCGATGCGCCGGTCGTGTCGGGGCTGAGCGCGCGGGAACGGGACGACAGATGAGCCTCGGTGCGTAGGTGCCGTAACGCTAAGTCGGATGGCGGCCGGTTGCAAAGCGCTGGCGCATAAAGCGGGCATACGCTTTGCGCGCGATCCTCCCGCACATTCACCGGGGAGAAGGAGAGGATCGATGAAGATTCACGACATCATGACGAAGAATCCGAGCTGCGTGACGCCGGACGCCAGTGTCCGCGAAGCCGCGCAGGTGATGAAGCGCGACGACGTCGGGGTCGTCCCCGTCGTCGACGCGAAGGGCGACAATCGGCTCGTCGGCGTCGTCACCGATCGCGACATCGCGATCCGCTGTGTCGCCGAAGGAAAGGACGGATCATGTCGAGTGCGCGACGTGATGAGCTCGGAGAATCTGGCGACGTGTGCGTTCAGCGACGACGTCGAGCACGCGATGAATGCGATGCGAACCGAAAAGGTGCGTCGCATTCCTATCGTCGACGAGCGCGGATCGTTGGTCGGGATCGTCTCGCAGGCCGACGTGTTGCGAAAGACGCACGACGTCCAGCGCGCCGGAAAGACGGTCGAGGAAATCTCTGAACCGGGCGGACGCCACACACGATGACGTGAAGGCAGAGGCCGTGTAGCTTTCGCGTCATGGCTTCTTCTGTTCCACCGTCGCCGGCGGACGCCGTCGTTTCGTGCCCGTCGTGCGGCAAGCCGGCGAGTGGGAAGTTCTGCTCGAACTGCGGGGCGACACTCGCCGGCACGACTTGCGTCGCCTGCGGCGCGTCGCTCACGCCCGGCGCCAAATTCTGTCATCGGTGCGGTACGCCGGCCAACGCCGACATCGGCCCTGGTCGCGCCGCGGGCGAGCAGCACGGTTTCGCGACCGCCCTTCCTTGGGGATTGGCCGCCGTCGCCCTCGTCGCGCTCGTCGCGCTGCTCGCCGGTCAACACTTCGGCCGGTCGCCGGATGACGCCACGTCCGCGGCCGCGCCCCAAACGAGCAGCGCGCCGTTCGCCGGCGCCACCGGCAACGGACAGGCACCTGACATCAGCAATCTCAGCCCGGCTGAGGCGGCGGTGCGTCTCTACAACCGCGTGATGGGCGCGCACGAGCGCGGCCGCGCCGACAGCGTTCAGATCTTCGCGCCCATGGCGATCACCGCATATGAAATGCTCGGCAATCTCGACCTCGATCAGCGCTATGACGTCGGCCGGATTGCCGCGGTCTCCGGTGACGAGCCGCTCGCTCGCGCCGAAGCGGACACGATCCTCAGGCAGAACCCGACCCACCTCCTCGGCCTCATTCTCGCCGGAAACGCCGCGCACATGCGAAAGGATGTCGCCGCCGAACGCATCTATCGAGACAAGCTGGTGGCCAACGCGGCCGCGGAGCGCGCGAAGCAACTGGCCGAATACATCACCCACGAAAACGACATCACGATCGCGCTCGACGCCAAGCGTCCATGACGACCATTCACGTTGCACACAGCCCCGATTCAGACGACGCGTTCATGTTCTATGCGCTCGCCTCGGGAAAGATCGATACGGAAGGGCTCACCTACGTCCACGAGCTGCAGGACATCGAGACGCTGAATCAGCGCGCGATGCGCGGAGAGCTCGAGGTCACCGCCGTTTCGATTCACGCGTACGCCTATCTCTCGGATCTCTACGCCCTCCTTCCCCATGGCGCGTCGATGGGCGATCGGTACGGCCCGCGGCTCGTGGCTCGGGAGCCGATGGCGCGAGCCGATATTCGCGGAAAACGCATCGCGATTCCGGGCATGCTCACGAGCGCTTATCTCGCGCTTCGGCTCTTCGAGCCCGATTTTGAGCCGGTCGTTACCGTGTTCGACCAAATCGAGGATGCAGTCGTTGAGGGTCGCGTCGACCTCGGCCTATTGATCCACGAGGGTCAATTGACCTTCGGCGATCGCAAGCTGCACCTCGTACAGGACATGGGCGAGTGGTGGTTTGGCGAGACTGGACTGCCGCTCCCACTTGGTGGCAACGTCATCAGAAAGGACCTGGGACCTGACCTAACGCAGAAGGTATCGCGCCACTTACGAGACAGCATAGCGTATGGGCTCGAGCATAGGAAAGGCGCCCTCGACCATGCCATGCAGTACGCTCGCGGCCTCGATCGATCCAAGGCCGACACCTTCGTTGGCATGTACGTGAACGCCTGGACGCTCGACTACGGCGACCGCGGACGCATGGCGGTCAAGCAGTTTCTCCAGCGCGGAGTCGCCGAGGGCATCATTAGCAAGCCGGTCACGGTGGAGTTCGCCGACTAGGGTCCTTCGCCGGCCATCCACCGACGACGTCACCCCGGACGCTCAGGTTTGCTCGTGCCGGGGCTCGTGCGATGCCGGATGATCGTGATGCGCGTGTTCGTGGCTGAGCGCGTGCCGCACCCAACCCACGACCGTCGCGGTCCGCGCCCCGAGTCGGAGTGCGCGGACCTCGGGGTCGGCTGCGCCTGGCGGCTCGCCGACGAGAATTCCCCCCAGGCGTGTCACACGCCCCGCCAACCCGGTGTTTTCACCACCCGTGATTCCGAAGACGGTGTTCGACAATGCGCCCATCGGAGAGCGCTCCCATTCGTCGAGCAGCACGTCGAGTTCCGCTGGGATGTCGCCCGCAGCGGGGCATGCGAGGATGACGCCGTCGAAGTCGCGAATCTGCGCCGGCGACTCGAGCCTCTTGTAGCGTCGCTCGGTGCTGGCTTGGTGCGCACCGCCGCTCCGCAGATCGACTTCCGTGAAGCGAACGCCCCTCGCACCTTCGGCCGCGGCTTCCGCCAACGTCACGGCAGGACTCTCCGCGCCGAAAAACAACACGATTAGTTTCGGCATGATGTGATTTCCCTCGTTTGCATGACGCACTTTCATCGTCATCTTGACGAAGCACCTGACCCAGTATACTAAGGCGTTGATCAGAAGCGGCGCACGTTGCGCGTCGCGCACGTCAGTGACCGGCATATGAAGTGCAGCCGTCTCGCTGATCCTGATCCTGTGACCGACCATCGATTTTTGCTGATTACATAACCCTCAGGAGGCGGGCATGCCGCGAGGTGACGAGTTGCGCGAGGAGTACCGACTCTCTGATCGAGACGATGATGTCGACGATCTGGGATACGGTGGCGGCGGTGGAGGAGGCAGCGCATCCTACGACGACGACGACGAAGAGGACGGCGGATGGATGACCCACAAGGACGATAGCGACGACCTGTGGGACAGCACCGACGAAGTCGACGATGACGAGGAAGAAGTCGTGACCGTCGAGTCGTCGGACGATGAGGAAGAGGAGGCCGATGTCTTCGGAGGGCCGCGCCGACCGGGTCGCCCGGGTCGTCCGCCGCGCGCGAAGACCGCCCCGGTTGCCGGCGGTGCGAGCACGCCGACCGCTGCACCGATGGCAAAATCGACATCAGCCGGCGCCGCGAAGACCGCGGCGGCCAAGCACGCGGTCACCCCACCGGTTGTGGCGAAGAAGGCGGCGAACGACGGCGCGAAAGCGCCCGCCGCCACGAAGATGGCCGCGAAGAAAGCACCGGCTCAAAGCAGTGCAAAGAAAGCAACGGCCAAACCGGCCGCCGCAAAGAAGAAGGCAGCGAAAAAGCCTGTAGCGAAAAAGGCGTCAGCCAAGAAGGGAAGCGCTAAGCGCGGCGCAGCCAAGAAGCCCGCCAAGAAGAGCGCGGCGAAGCAGGGCACCAAGAAAAGCGCCAAGAAGACCAAGCGCTCGCTTCGACGCTGAGACCTCTGAATACCACCAACGACAGCGGAGCGTCGACATGCACGTTCCGCTGTCGTTGATTTATTAATATCCAGCATGACCGCCGCAGAGCCCGAGCTTCGCCGGGACACACCGATCACGACGCGCACGCTCCATCGCGAGCGCGTAAAGGTCTCGCAGAACGTCGCGGCCGCCATCGCCCAAGAGCTGCGCAATCCGGTCTTCGCGATCGCCTCGGCCGCGCAACTGCTGCGCTATCGTGTCACCGACGATCCTCTGATCGACAAGAATCTCGGTCGCATATTGCGCGAGGCCGAACGACTCAACGCTCTCATCTCGTCGCTGATCGACTATGGCCGGCCCGCGCCGGTGCAGCTCGTTCCAGGGGATCCGGACGAAGTTTGGGCGGCGGTTCTGGACAACCACCGCGGCGCGCTCGAGAGTCGGGCCCTGCTCGTTCGACACACGCCCGCCGACCCGCACGCGTTGTGCGCCGTCGACGCCGAACAACTCGCGGAAGCATGTGCACAGGCGCTGGTCAACGCGATCGACGCCGCGTCCGAGGGAACCGACCTGACGATCACCTCGACTCGCCTCGACGACGGAACCTGGCGCTCGCAGTTGCACAACGACGGCCCGCCCGTGTCGGCGGACGCGCTGCCTCACGTGTTCGAGCTGCTCTTTACCACCAAGCCGGGTCACGCCGGCATCGGACTCGCCTTGGCGCATCGCATCGTGACTGACCACGGCGGGACCATCACGCTCGACAGCGGCGTCGGCGTCGGTGCGACACTGACTCTGACCCTGCCCGCGGCGCATCCGAACTGATGGTCGACTCTCCGATCGTTCTCCTCCGATCGTACGCGCGACAGGCGCCGTGGAACGCGCGCGGACTCGCCGCCCAGGTGACCGGCCTGGTCGACGCGGCCGGCGTTCGGCCGACGAACGCCTCGGCGCGCGCAGCGCCAAGCGCACGATCCATTCGGTTCTACGTCGCCAATCGGTTGCTCGAGCGGCCGGAAGGAACCGGCACGTCCGCGACCTACAACTATCGTCATTTCCTGCAGTTGTTGGCGATCAAGATCCGCCAGCGCGAGGGCGCCAGCCTGGAAGTGATCAAGCAAGAGATGAAGGAATTCACCGGCGACACGCTCGAGCGCCGCGTCGCGACGTCGCTCGCCGCCGCGCTTGGCGCCACGGTCGAAACGCGACGCCAAGCCACTGATGCCGACGAGCCGGCGAGTTGGCGTCGCGTCGCCGTCGCCGACGGAGTCGAGCTCCATGTGCGCGATGACTCACCCTCGTCGCGCGACGAAGCGCTCATCGCCATGCGCGAGGCTGTGCGCGCCGCGTTAGGGCGCGAGGATATTCGTTAGCCGATCGCCCGGAACGGCTCCAGCTACAACAGGCGGGACAACAGCGTCGCCCCCGCCTCGATCATTTTCGACCAGATCGATCGCCGCCGGAATTCGTCGAGCTTGATCTCCTTCGAGTAGCGTAGGTCGTCGCGAAAGACCGAATCCATCTGTGCCCCGAACGCCGAGTCGAGCACGACGAGATTCGACTCGTCGTTGAAGGCCATCGACCGGTTGTCGAAATTCATCGAGCCGATCGAGCCCCAGAGTCCGTCGACCACGATAGTCTTCGAGTGGAGCATCGTGGGTTGGTACTCGAAGATCCGCACGCCTTTCCCGAGCAGCTCCTCGTAGCGATAACGTCCAGCGTACCATGTGGTCTTCACGTCCGTGTTCGCGCTCGTGGTCAGCACGCGCACGTCGACGCCCCGGCGCGCGGCGCGCTCGAGCAATCGGCGAAAGTCATCGTCGGGCACGAAGTAGGAATTGGTGATGTAGAGCCGCTTCCGCGCGGCACTGAGCGCGAGCGCCAGGAACCGTTCGGCTGGTGTGCTGCCGGTGGTCGGCGCCGTGTACAACAGACCGGCGTGCGTTGGCCCCACCGGTTGGAATCCGCTGTTGGGAAAGAAGAGCGAACCAGTGAGCAGCTCGCCCGTCGCCTCGGCCCACGCCGCGGCGAACGCCGCCTGTAGTTCCATCACCGACGGTCCGGCAAATCGTACGTTCGACTCGCGCCATTGATCGGTGTGACGACCGTCGCCGAGCCAGTAGTCGGCGAGACCGAAGCCACCCGTCCATCCGATGTGCCCGTCGACCACGACGACCCGCACGTGCGAGCGATCGCCGGCATCGTGGATCGTGAACCAGCGCAGTCGTCGAAGCTTGGCGACTTCGACCCCGGCGTCCCGGAGCGATCGAACCCAGTCTCGCGACAAATGCTGCGAGCCGAAGGCGTCGAGTAACAGCAGCACGCGCACGTGCGCCTTGGCGCGCGCCTTGAGAATCGCCGCGAGCGTGTCCGCCACTTTGCCCGGCAGCGAGTAGTACATCTGCACGGTGATCGTCCGTTCGGCCGAGCGAAGATCGGTCCACAGTTGCGGATAGGTCCCGTCGCCGTTCAGCGCCTGCGTGACGACGTTCCCGGGATAGATGTGCGTTCCCGTGAACAGCTCGAATGTCCGCTCGAACAGCGAGTCGGTCACCGCGGGCGGCCCCGAATCGGAAAGCGTGACGACTCTCGCGACAGGGGTGCCGCGCGTGACGCTCAGCAATCCGATCAGCGCCAGGGCGCTGATCGTAACCCCCACCAAGACGAGACCGACGCGCTTTAGCCGAGACATGTACGTAACGTCCACCAACACGCTTCGTGCCAGAGTCCGGCTCGGTTCTGGTCTCGGCGCGCCGTATGCGCCATCGTTAGCCTCGTCAATGAC
>Ga0070713_100003424_pt1 | contig 10477 bp, 9 predicted proteins | sample LARL82metaG_FD_65465 | JGI IMG/M metagenome (GOLD analysis project Ga0070713, IMG submission 65465) | Corn, switchgrass and miscanthus rhizosphere microbial communities from Kellogg Biological Station, Michigan, USA - LAR L8-2 metaG | ecosystem: Host-associated > Plants > Roots > Rhizosphere ... | reverse complement strand
TCCGAATACCAACAGCGGCTGCGGGCGGCCAACGCGCTCGACTTCGACGACCTGATCGGCGAGACCGTCGCGGTGCTACAAGCGTTCCCACAGATCGCCGACCACTACCGTCGGCGCTTCCGGCACATCCTGGTCGACGAGTATCAGGACACCAACCACGCGCAGTACGTGCTGGTGCGCGAGTTGGTCGGCCGCGAGCTGGAGGAAGGCGAAGAAGGGGTGCCGCCGGGCGAGCTGTGCGTGGTTGGCGACGCCGACCAGTCGATCTACGCGTTCCGCGGCGCCACGATCCGCAACATCGAGGACTTCGAGCGCGACTACCCGAACGCCACCACGATCCTGCTCGAGCAGAATTACCGCTCCACACAGAACATCCTGTCGGCGGCCAACTCGGTGATCTCGCGCAACCCCGCCCGCCGGGACAAGCGGCTGTGGACCGACGAGGGCGCGGGCGAGCTGATCGTCGGCTACGTCGCCGACAACGAGCACGACGAGGCCCGCTTCATCGCCGAGGAAATCGATGCACTGGCGGCCAATGCCGGCATCACCTACAACGACGTGGCCGTCTTCTACCGCACCAACAACTCGTCGCGGTCGCTGGAAGAGGTGTTCATCCGCGCCGGTATCCCGTACAAAGTCGTTGGGGGAGTGCGGTTTTACGAGCGCAGGGAGATCCGCGACATCGTCGCCTATCTGCGGGTGCTGGACAACCCGGGTGACGCGGTCAGCCTGCGGCGCATCCTCAACACGCCACGGCGCGGCATCGGCGACCGGGCCGAGGCGTGCGTCGCGGTGTACGCCGAGAACACCGGGTCCAGCTTCGCCGACGCACTGGAGGCCGCCGCCGAAGGCAAGGTGCCGCTGCTGAACACCCGGTCCGCCAAGGCAATTGCGGGCTTCGTCGAGATGATGGACGAACTGCGCACCCGGCTCGCGTCGTCCGAGGGCGATCTCGGCGAGCTGGTCGAGGCGGTGCTGGAGCGCACCGGATACCGCGCCGAGTTGGAGTCGTCGTCAGATCCGCAGGACCTGGCGCGATTGGACAACCTCAACGAACTCGTCAGCGTCGCACATGAATTCGCGACCGATCTGGCTAACGCCGTCGCGCTCGACGATGCGCGCGACGACGAGGACGTGCCGGACACCGGCGTGCTGGCGCAATTCTTGGAACGGGTGTCGCTGGTCGCCGACACCGACGAAATCCCAGAGCAGACAGCCGGTTTGGTGACCTTGATGACGTTGCACACCGCCAAGGGGCTGGAGTTTCCGGTCGTGTTCGTCACCGGGTGGGAAGACGGCATGTTCCCGCACATGCGGGCTTTGGGCGACGCGGGCGAGCTGTCCGAGGAGCGTCGACTGGCGTATGTAGGGATTACCCGAGCCCGTCAGCGACTCTTCGTCAGCCGGGCCAAGGTGCGGTCGTCGTGGGGACAACCGATGCTCAACCCGGAATCGCGCTTCCTGCGCGAGATTCCGCAGGAGCTGATCGACTGGCGGCGCACCGACCCGACCCCGTCGTTCAGCGCGCCGGTGAGCGGCGCCGGACGGTTCGGCACGCCGCGGCCGTCACCGACCCGCAGCGGAGCCAGCAAGCGCCCGCTGCTGGTGCTGGAACCCGGCGACCGCGTGACCCACGACAAGTACGGACTGGGCCGCGTGGAAGAGGTGTCGGGGGTCGGCGAATCGGCGATGTCGCTGATCGACTTCGGCAGCTCGGGGCGCGTCAAGCTGATGCACAACCACGCGCCGGTGGCGAAGCTCTAGCGGCTGGCGAGGTGCAGCAGGTAGCCGGCGGAAGTCATTGCGAGCAGCAGAAAGACCGCGGGAAACGCGATGTTGTACAGGACTCCGGCCTTGATGTGGACGATGACGGCGCCCACGAAGAACAGCGTCAAACCCACGCCGGCCGCAACGCCGAGCCAGGGCATCGCGACCAGGCCCACGGCCAGACCCACGGCGCCGGCGAGCTTCAACGTGGCGAGGTAGGGGATCGCGCGGACGGGGACGTGCACTTCGGCGGAATTCTTCAGAACGAAGCCTGCCTTGCAGTAGTCGGCGACAGCGACGAACGCAGTGGCAGCGATGCAGGCGATTGTGACGGCGAACGCGGGAACTAGGCTCATGTGGACGTCTCCTTGTATCGGCGGACTCAGGGCGAGATTCGCGGTCTCATTCCCTCCGACGTCTCACATCCGGCAAAGGTGACATCCGGTGACACTTGAAGCGGACTTCGTGGCCAACCGGCCGCAGCTGATCGCCGTCGCGTTCCGGCTGCTCGGCTCGATCCAGGACGCCGAGGACGCGGTTCAGACGGCGTGGCTCAAAGTGTCCGCCGTCGATCACCGCGACATTCGTAACGTCGGCGCGTGGTTGACGACCGTGACCACGCGGATCTGCCTGGACCAGCTGCGAACGCGGGGCCGACGCGGCGAGCAGCCCCTGGACCCAGACGTGCTTCCAGCCGACGTCGTGCTGGCTGACGAGAATTATCTTCAGCGGGAACACATTTCGCGTGCCCTGATGGTCGTTCTCGACTGCCTGACTCCGGCTCAGCGCGTCGCGTACGTTCTTCACGACATCTTCGACGTCCCGTTCAACGATGTCGCGCTGACGCTGGACACCAGTGTCGACAGTGCCAAGAAACATGCGAGCCGGGCGCGGCGCCGCATCGAGAACACGCGACCTCCCGACGTTGCCAACGACGTCGCGCGGTCGGTCGCCGACGCGTTTCTGGCTGCGGCGGCTGGCGCCGACTTCGATCGGATGGTTGCTCTGATGACCACCGACTGCGTGCGAGTCGTGGATCCCGCGCTGGTGCCGCCCGGCACCGCGGCGATGGTGACCGGCGCCCGGGCGATCGCCGAGGAAACGACGTTGTTCGCCGACCGAATCCGGGCCAGTGTGCCGATGGTTGTCGACGGGAAGCCGGTCTATGTCATCGCTCCGGGCGGTCATCTTTTTGCCACCCTGGAGATCGGCATCGAGGGCCGGCGAGTCAGCCGAATCCACATCGCCAGAGCGGTGGCGAAGCTGTAGCGGCGATCAGCTCTCTTCGAGCAGCCAATCGCGGGTGCGCGGCAGCAGGGTCAGCACCGCGCTCGTGATCGGCAGCAGCGGCAGGGTGTGCACTCCCCAGGCCACCCGCGCACCGGCGATGAACACTCCGAGATAGGTCAAGATCGCGACGACCGCGCCGGCCACAATCAGGTAGCGGCTCAGCGGTTGGCGCAGCAACAGCAGGATCACCCCGGAGATTGTGGCCGAGGCGAAGACCAGCGCGAGGAACGCCACCGCGACGCAGAACAGCAGATCCGAGTGCCACCAGCCGGCGATCAGGTCGGTGGCCACCACCGACGTGGCCCAACCGCTGACGATGCTGACGGCCGCAGCGGCCACCGCCGTTGTCTTGCTGGGCTCACCGAAAGGGGCGGCCGCGGCAGCGGGCGAGAACTGCTGCTGTGGCGGCGGGGGAAGGTGTGTTGTCTGGGCGTCGTCCAGCTGTGGCAGCGGACCGGTGGGCGCGCGCCGAATGATGCGCGTTTCGGGATTGGCCGGGTTGGGGTTGTTCGGGTTGGTCACATCAACCGGCGAAGGTGCCGACGGACAGGCCGCGCTTCGCCAGCCACGGCACGGGGTCGACCCGCTGGCTGCCGCCCAGCAGCACCTCGAAATGCAGGTGCGGACCGGTGGAGTTGCCGCGGTTGCCCATCGTGGCGATCTGGTCGCCGGCCATTACCCGCTGACCGACGCTGACCAGCGTGGTGTTGACGTGGCCGTAGAGCGTGACGGTTCCGTCGGCGTGCCGCAGCTTGACCCACATGCCGTAACCGGCGGTCGGGCCGGCGTCGATCACGACACCGTCGGAGACCGCGTGGATCGGTGTGCCGATCGAGTTCGCGAGGTCGATGCCGGCGTGCAGGACGCCCCACCGGTAGCCGAAGCCCGAGGTGAAGATCCCCTTGGTCGGCATCACGAAAAGCGGCTGCTGAAGGCGGGCCTCACGCTGGGCGCGCTCCTCAGCGAACGCCAGACCGTGGGCCAATTCGGCGTTGTGCACGGCGACGTTGGCGGCGGGCTGGACGGTCACCATCTGCATGCCGCCGCCGGAAGTACTGATCGGCCCGGCTCCCGCGGATTGGGCGGCCAGCACGGTCTCGGTCTTGGTGTGCCGCGGGGCTTCGGTGGCCGAGTGCGCGGCCGCCGCGGCGGCGCCGGCGGCCATCGCGCCGATCAAAACCCGGCCCCGCGTGGGGCCGCTGAGCTGTTTGCGGTGCTGCGCGCGACCGGACATCGGTTCCGATTCGCTGCGGGCCCGGTTCGTGCCCCGCTCGAGTGGGCTGAGGCGACGCTCGGTGACGCTGGGGCCGATCAGCTCGAGGACGCGAAGGTTGTCCGTGTCGTCGAGGTCGTCGAGCTCGGGAGCGGCGAGGACCTGCGCTTCCTTCTCAAAGGCTGAGTTGGCGCTGAATTCCAAGTCGGCGAGTTTTCCGAATTCGTTGAACGGAATGATGTCCGTGACTTCGTTGCGGTGAAGGGTCGACCTGCGATCGCGCGACGCCGAAAGTTCTCCTTGCGCAGGAGACGGAGCCGGGATTTGCTGGGCCAACGTGATTTGTCCTTCGAGCCGTAACCATAACGTTATCTGGACTCTGAGACGTTAACCGCCGACCGCGAGGCGTTGCAAGCTAAGGCCAAAATAGGGCTGGGAATGTGAGTTGAATCACTCCCCGGGACTCGGTGAGATCTGCCACATCCGCCGATGCCGACGATGGAACCTCCGAGCCGTCTCGATACAGTTCCCGCAAGCGAGCAACGGAAAACTCTGGGCTCGTTCGCAAACGAAAAACTAGGCCGACACACAGAAGTGAGCCCATGGATCTTTTCGAGTACCAGGCGAAAGAGCTGTTCGCCAAGCACAACGTCCCAACGACGCCAGGCCGGGTGACAGACACCGCCGAGGGGGCCAAAGCCATCGCCGAAGAGATCGGGCATCCGGTCATGGTGAAGGCGCAGGTCAAGGTCGGCGGACGAGGCAAGGCCGGGGGCGTGAAGTACGCCGCGACCGCCGAAGACGCCTACAACCACGCGAAGAACATCCTAGGCCTGGACATCAAGGGTCACGTCGTCAAGAAGCTGCTGGTCGCCGAGGCCAGCGACATCGCCGAGGAGTACTACATCTCCTTCCTGCTCGACCGCGCCAACCGCACCTACCTGGCCATGTGCTCGGTCGAGGGCGGCATGGAGATCGAAGAGGTCGCCGCCACCAAGCCCGAGCGGCTGGCCAAAGTCCCGGTCGACGCCGTCAAGGGCGTCGACGTGGCCTTCGCCCGCTCGATCGCCGAGCAGGGCCACCTGCCGGCCGAGGTGCTCGACGCCGCGGCCGTGACCATCGCCAAGCTGTGGGAGGTCTTCGTCGGCGAGGACGCCACCCTGGTTGAGGTCAACCCGCTGGTCCGCACGCCCGACGACCAGATCCTCGCGCTGGACGGCAAGGTCACCCTCGACGGCAACGCCGACTTCCGTCAGCCCGGCCACGTCGAGTTCGAAGACCGTGACGCCACCGACCCGCTGGAGCTCAAGGCCAAGGAGCACGACCTCAACTACGTCAAGCTCGATGGCCAGGTGGGCATCATCGGCAACGGCGCGGGCCTGGTCATGTCGACGCTGGACGTCGTGGCCTACGCCGGCGAGAAGCACGGCGGGGTGAAGCCGGCCAACTTCCTCGACATCGGCGGTGGCGCCTCGGCCGAGGTGATGGCCGCGGGGCTGGACGTCGTGCTGGGCGACCAGCAGGTCAAGAGCGTGTTCGTCAACGTCTTCGGCGGCATCACCTCGTGTGACGCCGTTGCCACCGGCATCGTCAAGGCCCTGGAGATCCTGGGTAGCGACGCCAACAAGCCGCTCGTCGTGCGGCTCGACGGCAACAACGTCGACGAAGGCCGGCGGATTCTGACCGAGGCCAACCACCCGCTGGTGACGCTGGTGCCCACGATGGACGAGGCCGCCGACAAGGCCGCCGAGCTGGCGAGCGCCTGAGCATAGGAGACATGACCCAATGGCTATTTTCCTGACCGCAGAGAACAAGGTCGTCGTCCAGGGCATCACCGGATCCGAGGCCACCAAGCACACCGCTCGGATGCTCAAGGCCGGCACGCACGTCGTCGGCGGCGTCAACGCCCGCAAGGCCGGCACCACCGTCGCGCACAAGAACGTCAATGACGAGCCGGTGGAACTGCCGGTGTTCGGCAGCGTCAAAGAGGCCATCGAGAAGACCGGGGCCGACGTCTCGATCATCTTCGTGCCGCCGGTCTACGCCAAGGACGCGATCATCGAGGCCATCGACGCCGAGATCCCGCTGCTGGTGGTCATCACCGAGGGAATCCCGGTGCAGGACAGCGCATATGCGTGGGCCTACAACGAGTCCAAGGGCAACAAGACCCGGATCATCGGCCCGAACTGCCCCGGCATCATCACCCCGGGACAGGCCCTGGTCGGCATTACCCCAGCGAACATCTCCGGGTCGGGTCCCGTCGGCCTGGTGTCCAAGTCTGGAACGCTGACCTACCAGATGATGTACGAGCTGCGCGATTTCGGCTTCTCGACATCGATCGGCATCGGCGGTGACCCGGTGATCGGCACCACCCACATCGATGCGATCGAAGCCTTCGAGAAGGACCCCGACACCAAGCTGATCGTGATGATCGGCGAGATCGGTGGCGACGCCGAGGAGCGCGCGGCCGACTACATCAAGGCCAACGTGTCCAAGCCGGTCGTCGGCTACGTCGCGGGATTCACTGCGCCGGAAGGCAAGACGATGGGCCACGCCGGCGCCATCGTGTCCGGCTCCTCGGGCACCGCCGCCGCCAAGAAGGAGGCCCTCGAGGCCGCCGGGGTCAAGGTCGGCAAGACGCCGTCGGAGACCGCCGCGCTGGCACGGGAGATCCTGCAAAGCCTGTAGGCGCTTGCGCAAATTGGAACGTGTTACAGGTTTCGGTTAGCCTGACGAATTAACACTTGTCAGGAGGCCTGTAATGGCGGTTGACCCGCGTACTCCCGTCGTCGTCGGGGTGGGCCAGTTCACCGAGCGCATCGACGATTCCGGCTACCGCGGCATGTCCTCGGTCGATCTCGCGACCGAGGCCGTGCGGGCCGCGCTCGCCGACACCGGCGCCGACGTGACCACGGTGGCGCAGGCCATCGAGGTGTTCGCCGGCCTGCGGCAGTTCGAGATCTGCACCCCGTTCAACCGGCCGCCCTTCGGCTGCTCGGACAACTATGTGCGATCGGTGGCGCACCGGGTCGGGGCCGATCCGGTGCGGGGGGTGCTCGAATCGATCGGCGGCAACGGCCCGCAGAAGCTGATGACGGAGTTCGCGGGGGCGATCGCTGCCGGCGACATCGAGGTCGCGTTGATCCTCGGGTCCGAGCCCGGGTCCACCGCGAAGTACTTCGCCGATCGCGACGACAAGCCGGACTTCACCGAGCACGTCGGCGGCCAACTCGAGGACCGTGGCTACGGTTTCGAGCAGTACATGAGCGAGTACACCGCCAAGCACGGGCTGACCGGGGCGCCGGTGCAGTATGGGCTGCTCGACAACGCCCGCCGAGCACGACTCGGGCTCAGCGTCGCCGACTATCGTCACTCGATGGCCGAGCTCTTTGCCCCGTTCTCGAAAGTCGCTGCCAAGAACCCGTTTTCGTCCTCGCCGGTGGAGCGGTCGGTGGTGGAGATCGAGACCGTCACCGACGAGAACCGGATGATCTGCGACCCGTATCCGCGGCTGCTGGTGGCGCGCGACACCGTCAACCAAGGGGCGGCCGCGCTGGTGATGTCGGTGTCGGCGGCGCGGCGGCTCGGAGTGCCCGAGGGCAACTGGGTGTATCTGCGCGGGCATGCCGATCAGACCGAGCAGGACCTGTTGGACCGCGTCGACGTCGGCATCAGCTATTCCGCCAAACAGGCTGTGGCAGAAGCGCTTCGGGGTGCCGGCATCGGTATCGACGAGGTGGCCACGTTCGATCTTTACAGCTGCTTCCCGTTCCCGGTGTTCGCGGTGTGCGATGAGTTCGGGCTCACCGCCGACGACCCGCGCGGTTTGACGCTCACCGGGGGCCTGCCGTATTTCGGCGGGCCCGGTAACAGCTATTCGTTGCACGGCATCGCCGAGACGGTGGCCGCCATGCGCGATAGGCCGGGCTCGTTCGGGCTCGTCGGCGCCAACGGTGGTGTGATGAGCAAGTATTCGGTGGGCATCTATTCCACCGAGCCCGGCGAGTGGGCAGCCGATCGCAGCAAGGCTCTGCAGCAGGACATCGCCGCGCTGCCGAAGGTGCCGGTCACGCGAAACCCGAACGGCGCGGCGACAATTGAGACCTACTCAGTGCGCTATGACTGGCCGACGACGACCGGTGTGATCATCGGCCGGCTCGACGCCGACGGCTCGCGGTTCATGGCGCTCACCGAGGACGCAGACCTGGTGACTGTGATGACCGATGGCGACCCGCTGGGCACCGCGATCACGGTGACGTCGACCGGCGAGGGCATCAACCGGGCGTCGCTCGGCTAGCTGTGATGTCCAGGGACGTTGTCTCGTTTGGTGTTGGTGAGCCTGTGTGACAGGTGAAGGCCTCCCGTTGTGAAGTGGAGCTGTCTAAGGAACCGCTTCACGTCTAGGAGGCCTTCGTGTCCCACGCTAACGCTGCTTTGACTCCTCGTGCTCGGTTGAGGCTGGCTGAACTGATCGTCAATGGTGGCTGGACGTATGCCGCAGCTGCGAAAATGTTCATGGTCGCGCCGCGGACCGCCAAGAAATGGGCCGACCGTTTTCGCTGCGAAGGTGCGCCCGGGATGGTCGATCGCAGTTCACGACCGCGCAGTAGTCCCACCCGCACGGCGCCCGATACCGTGCGCCTGATTGTGGGTGTGCGGTGGCGTCACCGGCTGGGACCGGTGCAGATCGGCGGCCGGCTGCAGATGCCGGCCTCAACGGTGCATGCGGTGTTGACCCGGTGTCGTATCAATCGCTTGTCCTACATCGATCGCGTCACTGGCGAACCGCTGCGCCGCTACGAGCATGCTCATCCTGGTGCGCTCATCCATGTCGACGTCACTAAATTCGCCAACATCCCCGACGGCGGCGGCCATAAGTTTGTGACCAGGCAACAGGGCAAACGCAATGCCATCACAACCGGACATCGCACCGGCGAGCGCGGCGGCCAGGCGAGCGGGTATCGCCCCAGGATTGGAACTGCGTTCGTACACACCGTCATTGACGATCACTCTCGGATGGCCTACGCCGAGATCTGCACCGACGAGAAGGCCGTCACGGCGATCGGGGTATTGCAACGCGCCGTGGCATGGTTTGCCGAACGCGGTGTCATCGTCGAGCGGGTCCTCTCCGACAACGGATCGGCCTACCGGTCCTACGCCTGGCGCGACGCCTGCACCCAGCTGCACATCACGCCCAAAAGAACCCGCCCATATCGGCCCCAAACCAACGGCAAAATTGAACGATTCCACCGCACCCTGGCTGACGGCTGGGCCTACGCCCGACTTTACGAAACCACCGACCAACGCGACACCGCGTTACCGGGCTGGCTGCACTTCTACAATCACCATCGAGCCCACTCCGCGATCGGAGGCCAACCACCAGTCACCCGACTGACCAACCTCCCTGGACATCACAACTAGCCCACCAGAGCGACCGATTCGTCGTTGGCCCGAAAGATCGGTTCCAGCGGGACGGCGAATCGTTCTGCCATCGCGGTCAGCGACTTCGACCAGACCAGTTCGGTGGACGACACCGGACCGCGCCCGGGACCGGACAGCAGCAGGGCCACCGTCGTGCCCGGCTCCAGGTCGTCGAGCAGGGTCCGCAGCGACGACATCAGATTCCACACGAGCCGGCCCCGCGGCCGTGGGCGGATCTCGATCTGGGTGAGTTTCTTGGTGAAGCAACGGTCCGGCCCGATCAGGCCGAACCACAGCAGTCGCGTCCCAAACCCCAACGGCCCCATCAGCGCACGCCATCGGTCCCGCAGATCCTGCGTCGAATGCACCGGATCGCAGGCGGTCTGGATGGGCGGAATCGGCAACACTTCAGATTCGGTCATCCGCGCATCATCAGCGGTCGCGGACGCGGCCGGTAGTCAGTTATCCACAGCGCAGGATCGCGAACGACTGCGGCGGCAACTCCGTGCTCTGGTCGCCTACGGGGAGCGATTCCGAGGACAGCACCAGCTCGCCGGCAAAGGGAACACGTGCCGGCTCGGCGCCGAGATTGCAGGCGATGGCCAGGCCGCCGCGGCGCAGCGCGATCCAGCGGTCCGCCTCGTCGTAGTCGACGATCAGATTGTCCAGCCACGGGTCGCCTAGGTCGTCTTCGTTGCGCCGCAACGAGATCAGGTCCTTGTAGAGCTGAAGCAGTTTCGCGTGTTCGCCATCGCCGACCTCCGCCCAGTCCAGCTTGGAGCGCTG
>Ga0070713_100003423_pt1 | contig 10477 bp, 10 predicted proteins | sample LARL82metaG_FD_65465 | JGI IMG/M metagenome (GOLD analysis project Ga0070713, IMG submission 65465) | Corn, switchgrass and miscanthus rhizosphere microbial communities from Kellogg Biological Station, Michigan, USA - LAR L8-2 metaG | ecosystem: Host-associated > Plants > Roots > Rhizosphere ... | reverse complement strand
GCGAAACGCGGCGGGCGAATAATTCTTATGCTCTGGCAGGATCCGTTGATCCCGCAGCGACTCCGTATCTGTATTTAACCTGCGGGGACCAGGAAGGGCTGCTGCCGACGAATCAACGATTCGCCGGGTTGCTGAAGAAGCGTGGATTCAAGTATGAGTTTCATGAAGGCCCTGGCGGGCATGATTGGAACCAGTGGAACGGAAGGTTGACGGAGCTGTTCGAGAGCTTACGTCAGCACATCGGGGGCTAAAGCCCCAGTCATCTTTGATCGCTTAACAGCATGGCTGGACGCCGTGCCCTCCCGTTCGATCATCTGCAGTGTGACTGGAAGGCATGCCCCCGTTTTTATCGTCCGCAGCATGGCTGGACGCCGTGCCCTCCCGAATTGCCTCTCGTAGAAAATTGTCGACCACGAACGGGCGCTATGAACCGCGGGTTCCTTCCATGCGGGAGAGTACGCTCCAAGCTATTCGCTCCGAACGGTGTTGGGCCATGAATTTCGTTTCTTCCGAAGCAGGGCAATTCCGCTTGCCTGATCAATTCGCACCGTGTAGATTGGCTGTCCAATATGGCTACTCAAGGACCGGCAGCCGAGTCGCTGCGAATTGCAGAACATTATCGACAGTTAACAGACGACGAACTAATTGAGCTCGCGCAGCATCCGTCGGAGTTGACAGAGATGGCGCATGCAGCGCTGCGGCAGGAGATTTCCTCCCGCAAGCTGACAGTGCCTCCTGTCGAAGAGCAGCGGGAGACGAATTGGACGCCGCCGCATGACGTTAATGACGATTCGGATGACCCGTACGCAGAAGAGCGGAAGTTGGTTGGGCTAACTACGGTTTGGAGTCGTCGTGATGCGGAGCAGTTGCAGGGGATCCTGGTTCAGGCGGGAATTCCCTTCTGCGTAGGGCCGGAAAAAGCAACGAGTGTCGACGAGGCGCGTTCAAGTTTCTCCGATGGGCTTGAGGTGCAGGTCATGCAAGCGGCGTTCCCGTACGTGCAAAGCTGTCTCCGTCATTACGAACCGCAAGACGAGCCAGCAGACGAGAAGGTTGACGACGATCCCGAGTTGGCGGTTCACTGTCCGAAATGCCATTCGACTGATGTGGTGTTCGAGCATCTGGAGGGGGCGCAAGGCTCGGAGGGAGAGGACGACTCAGAAGAGACCGATGCCGACGAGGTGGAGACCGAGTCCTCCACTGCCGCGCGGAAATTCGATTGGACCTGCGCTGCATGCGGATATCAGTGGGAGGATGAGGGAGTGGAGAGTAAATGAGGGCCGCGGATAACGGACGCGGACAGGAGTACCCGCTCAATCTCCTGTTACTTCGCCCCCCAGCCATCTCCCGCGGCAGGACAAAAACGCGGGCGAGGGCGCCCGCGGCACACAAGCAGAGGCAGCGAACAGGAATGTCCGCCCCACACAGTCTTTAAACCCGCTCGATCACAACTGAGGTCAGTTTCACATCTTTGTTCGGACGATCCTGGCGGCCGCGCGGAACTTTGGAAATCTTGTCCACAACGTCCTGTCCTTCGACGACTTCACCGAAAATAGTGTGCTTACCGGTGAGCCACTGTGTGGCAGCCACAGTAATGAAAAACTGCGAGCCGTTGGTATTCGGACCAGCATTCGCCATGGCAAGTTTGCCGGTCTTATCGAAGCTGTGCGGAGAGCCCTTGGTCTCGTCCTCGAATTGATATCCGGGTCCACCCATGCCGGTGCCCTGCGGGTCGCCGCCCTGGATCATGAAATCCGGAATCACGCGATGGAAGATTGTGCCGTCGTAAAGGCGGTCGGAGCTCTTTTTCCCGGTGCTCGGATGACGCCACTCGCGCTTGCCCTCGGCGAGATCGGTGAAGTTCTGAACAGTTTTAGGCGCTTCCTTTTCAAAGAGACGGCAAACGATGGTGCCTTCCGTGGTATTGAAGATTGCGTAGGTTCCGGGCTGACGTGCCATGAGGGTCCTTTCTGAGGTCGGATGTATGCCTTGCAATTGTATATGCTCGCGGATTGTTGATCGGTACAGGAATGTTCGGAACGCGTCAGTCGTGCCTACGGCACTTTTCAGAAATTCCATGCTACCCAGCGCTGAAGCGCTGGGCCATTTTCAGTTGCCGCTACGCGGCATCTGCGTATGTTCCTGCTCACCAAACGCAGAAGCAGGGGCTTCTTTCGCCCCATCGGGACCGGGTCCTTGGCTCGCTTTTTCCATGGCTTACGCCGCGGGCTTTATTCTCCGTCGCTGCGGGGCTTTCAACGCACGGTGTTATCGCACTAAATCTTAGCTATTTCGTTTACGGTTGGTATTCACCACGCGGTCCTACTTCACGACGCGGTCGTAAATCTCACGAACGGTGGCAAATGTGCGGGTCAATTCTTGCTCTAGCCCGTCAGAAAATTCGCGGCGCAGGATTTGGGTGGTGAGTTTTTCGGCCGCTTCGCGAGGGTGTTCCGCCGAGGGCAGCCAACGAGTCTTGCGTCCGGCAACTAAGCGCAGGACGTGCTCGACGGTACGGCAGAGTTCCGCGGCGTGATCGAGCGTAGCGGCATCGTGCTTTTCCAGGACGCCCGCACCTGCGCAGCGCCACAGACGATCACGCAGAGTGCCTGCCTTCGGGCGCACACCATTCGATACCAGCAGAAATCCCGACAGAAAGTCGCCGTCATATAGCGCACCAGGAGCAGAACGTATACTGCGTTCGGGAGCGCTCACCAATTCAAGGCGACGTCGCATTTTTCGGACCTCGTCGGCAAAGCCGCTGTCGCCGGCAAACTTGCGAAAGAGTGTCTCCACGGTGCTCTCGACGCGGCGAGCGACGTTCGGATCGCCTGCGACGAAACGCAACTTTGTGTACGTCAATGCTTCCCACGGTTGCGCCTCATTCGCGAAGTAGGTTTCCAGCTGCGAGGGCGTGACGACCAATTCCCCTTCTTCGCCGCGAGGGCGGAGCCGCGTGTCCACCGGGAAGACCAGGCCCTCCTGCGTGTAGGCCGCCAGTACCTGGATCAATTCCTCTACAGAACGAGTCAGCACAGCCCGATCGGCTTTTTCATCGCATACGAAAAGCAGGTCAGCGTCGGAGAGCAGATCGAATTCCCTGCTGCCCAAGCGTCCTAAGGCGAGAACGGCCAGCCCCGGAGGCGCGCCCGCCATCGAAAATGCGGCGGAAATAGCGTCCTCTGCTGCTGCAGTCGTGTCGGCTAGCGAAGAATAGATCGGACGTCGTTCGGTAACATCCCGGGCGCCGGAGATGAACATGCAATGGCGGAAATGGCGGCGCAGCATGGCCACCTTTTCGTCATGGGCAGCCCAGGAATCTGACAAGTAGGTGAAGACTGGATCGCGAGCTGCGAAGCCATCTTCTTCAGGCAAATTCAGCAATCGCCCGCCACTCCAGGCTGGCCTGCTGGGAACAACTTCGGAAAGGGACGCAACCTCATCCGGATAGCGCACCAGGATGTCAGTGAGATATTCACTCATGCCAAACACAGCAACCGCGCGAACGATGGCATCCTGGTGGCGCAGCACGGATGCGTAGCGCTCCGAACTGGAGAAGGCGGCCCCAAGAAAACGCAGCAAGTTCCTCCGCGCTGCCGAGCCGCTCTCAAGGTTACGCAGCGTGCTCGACAACGCGGGCGCATCCTCTGCCAATTTCTGCAGCAAGACCTGCGTGGATTGATCGCCAGTTGCGGCGGCCGCGCTTTGGAGTCGGAATTCCGACTCTGAGGGTTCAAGCTCGTTCCGAGCCTGCTGCTGAAAAATGATGCGGTGATAGATTTCCGCGACTGCGGACATCCGCTTACGAACCAGGGTGTCCAGATTCTCGATGCGAGGATTTTCTGGGGCGAGCGCCTCCATCGAGCGCCGAAGAATGGCAAGATCGTTTGCCGATTGTGGAAGACGGTGAACCTGTTGCCCGCGACGAAGCTGCAGCCGGTGCTCAAGATGTCGAAGGAAAGAATAGGCCGAGGTCAGTTCGTGGAAATCGCGGCCGCTGATGTGCTGCTTGTCATGCAGCTTGTGCAGGGAAAAAAGGGTGCCGCCGGATCGCAGCCATGGCTCCGAGCCGCCGTATACCCGCTGCAGGCACTGCACGAGGAACTCGATATCACGAATGCCGCCACGGTCGATCTTCACGTTCATGGCCTCATGGCCGGGCGTGGTCTGAGAGCGGCGCTTGCGATCGATCTTCTCGCGCGAGAGCAGCGCGGTTTTGATCGCGGCGAAATTCACTTCTTCTTTGTAGACCTGGGGTTGCACATCGTGAATGAATTTGCGCGCCAGCCTTTCGTCTCCCGCCGAATAACGCACTTTGATCAGCGCCTGGCGTTCCCAGTCATGGGCGGTCTTTGCGTAATAACGCAGCGCGTGCGAAAGATTGACCGCGAGTTCGCCTTCGTTGCCTTGTGGTCGCAGGCGCAGGTCAATACGGAACACCGGGCCTTCAGAAGTTGGACGGGAGAGAACCTCGGTTACCTGTTGAGCTAACCGAACGAAATACTCGCGATTGGAAATCTCAGCATCCGGCAATTCTTGACCATCGCCAAAGATGAATAGCAGATCGATGTCGGAACTGTAGTTCAGCTCGTTCCCGCCGAGTTTCCCCATGGACAGCACGGCAAAAGGCGTGTCGGCGACGCGCCCTTCGGCGTCGAGATGCTGCGGAGATCCGAAGCGGTGTTGCAGGGCGCTGGCGGATTCACGGAGCGCTTCCTCGATCAGAACGTCAGAGAGCGCGGAAATTTCCGCCGTGGTTTCGGCCAGGGGAGCGATTCGCAGAACGTCTCGCAGCATAATGCGGACGTATTCGCGGCGCTTGAACCGCGCTAACAGCAACGAGGGATCGCGATCGAACGAGCGCGAATGGAACCGCGCCAGTCCCTCGGAGAAGTCTTCGCGGGAGCAACTGTGGTCCAGCCATTTATCCCGCAGGAACGCGTGCAGGAGGTCGGGATTGGCGATCAGCGTCTCGCCGAGAAACCAACTGGCGCCGAATACCGCCACCGCATAATGCGCGACGAATGGATGCTCTTCCAGAATTTCAATGACATCGGGAAATCCCTCGCTCACCAGCCTCTCAAAAAGCAAAAGAGCTGAATCCGGATCCGGCGTGTCTGCCAGGATTGAAATGAGGACGCTAGCGAGAGTATTCGAAATCCTGCGCGACACCCGCTCAAAGTTCAGGCGCGCAGCCACCGGATCGCTGAACGGAATGTTCGCAATTCGGTCGCTCGCCTTCATGGCGGATTGTGGGGAGGAAGGCATGAACCCAGGCTGTAGGCTCTCGGCTGTTGGCTGTTGGCTCTTGGCACTTGAGCTCCAGCGTTGCCTATAGAGCTCGCTCGCGGCTCAAGGCTCGCAGCGCACTGCTAAGACTACTTCATCACAAGTTTCTACCAGCGCCTTGCGCCAAAGTATTTCCGAACACCGATTGTGTTGTAGCGGCCCCAGGGACCATTGGGGCCGAGGTCGGCTTGTCCGAGATTGCGGCTGCGAGCGCCGAAGCGGTCAAACAGGAAGTGCTGAGTCACGCGCATCTCGAAACCCTTGCCCATGTAAATTGCTGCCCCCCAGGAGTGTTCAACCCCGATGGCGTCCGGCGACCAGGTGTACAAGGTTTGGGGGATATTCTTTCCAAAGAGGAATCTAGGTTCTCCCCAAAGCATGAAGCGGCGCAACTGACCGCGGCCAAACGGACGTACCTCGAGCAAGCCAGAAAGCATGTAACGGGCAAACATGCTGCAGGGAGCATTCACACCCCCATAATTCCCGGCATTGGCGGCACAAAGGTTAGGATCGGGCTCGTTATGGGGTGGGGCGATTTCGAATTGTGCGTATCCCCAAAACGTGTCACGGGGCAGGAAAAAGCGCTCCTGAGCAGCGGTGGACGATTGTTGGGCCTGGAGCGTGGAGCAAAAACAGGCTACAATGAAAGCAAGTAAGGCTGTCTTCATACGTCTCCCCTACGCGAAGTTCGGAGAGTCTCCGAACCGTGCATTCTGAATTAGCTGATTTTTTGTTTTGACGGCGCTGCGGGTCTGCACCCGAATGTCGCATTGTACATCTCGGGAGCCTTTTGGAATTCCAGCTACTCGTCTACGGAAATCCATAGCCCGCAAGCCACGTTTCTCCAAGTAGTTGGATAGTACAAAGGCACTACGGCGGTAAGTGCCGAAAAATCAGCAATCTAGTTTGGCTATCCCCGTGCAACAACGATTGGCAAGGAGTAATTCGAGACACTATGGGGCAAGAAATATCAGTTTCGTACCAGGCGGTGAAGAGCAAGGTGTACCGGCTCATCGACAGCCTCGTGGAAGACTCCAAAACCCAGGGCGAAGTGCAGGAATCGGTAAAACGGTGGTGGAAGCTGGTGCATCCGGCGGACCGTCCCGTGGCCCGCAAATACCTCCTGACCGTGCTGGCAAAATCGAACGCAACCTTGGAAGCCATTTCTGACGGCTTGACCGACTTGCAAGATTTCGAGGCGCACCCCCATCCGGCAGACAATCTGTCGAAGGTGCATACATTATCGAGTGAAGCTTGGGGTCAGAGACTGAAAGCTTCCGTTTAGATTTCCGCAGCAATGAGCTCACGGCCCGGCGTAAGCCGGGCCGTTCGTTTTAGCCGGGATCCTCAGCGTTGCACTCAGCGACCCGCATCCAACTTACAGGTGCTAAGATTCGCCCGGAGGATTCTCGCCATGCGTGTTGGCCTTCTTTCTCTGACTGTCCTGCTACTGCTCGCTACTGCTGCTGCCAAAGACAAAGAGAAGCGGCCAGCGCTTCCCGCCGACGTGCCACGAGCTCACTCGGTTATGGTGGTGATTGCGCCAGATGCCGGCGAACCACTGAACGACCCACAAGCGAACGCAAAGGCTCAAGAAGAGGTTGAGAAAGCGTTCATGAAATGGCAGCGATTCGAGGTCGTTTCGGAGCCCAGCATCGCAGATCTCATCGTGACTGTCAGGCGAGGAACGGGGAAAGCGGTCAGTCCGACAATTAAGGGCGGCCCAATCGATCAGCGACCGGTCATTCTTCAGCCCACTGACGGTTCGATCCGGATTGGAGGACATACAGGCCATCCAACGGATGTAAGCGGCCAGGACCCCATCGATGCCCACCCTCACGCTGGCACGGAATACGGCCCAGCCGAGGATACGATGGAAATTTATCGTTGCAAGCGAACGGTCAGCGAGGCGCTGGATGGCATTCCAGTCTGGCGCTACACCGCCAAAGATTCTTTGAAGCCGCCCAAGTTGACCGCGGTGGAACAGTTCCGCAAAGCCTTGGACGAGAGCGACAAAGCGGAAGCAAGCAAGAACAAGCAGCCTTAGCGTGGCCTGACCGCTCACCCCCGGTGGCTGAAAGGAGGCTCCCTTCTTGTCTGCGACTAGATTATCCCACCGATCGCATATGCCTTCGCTCCGCACACGCTACGTTTATCCGTTCGGGACCGAACAGTCTGCCGCGGCGGTTGTGGGAACTCTTTTCAGCGCACGCGAAACTTTCTCCGAGTGGCTGGGTTCTGCAGGGGAGTCCGTTGCAGCTCACTTCCCAGAAGGAGTACTCCCATGGCTCCCCGTTTTATTCTCAAGCTCGTTGCTCTCGCTCCCCTCGTCGTTCTCGCCAGTTGCAGCAACGCTTTGAATCCATTTTGCGGCAGCTCGCGACCCGCACCGTTGATAGGTTCGCTTTCTCCCAGCACCGTGACGTTTGCAGAAGTGCAGCAAGGCGTTGTGCTCAAAGTCAATGGCAGCAACTTCGTTTCTGCTTCAGAGATTGTCATCAATGGCAAGCCTCTTGGTCCAACCATGAACTCCACTCAGCAGATGCAAATCATGTTGACCACCGGCGTGATTTCCGGTCCTGGAAGCTTCAACGTAAAGGTGATGACACCCAGCGGGAACGTTGGCGATGTGGGTTGTACAAGCGGAGGGACCAGCAGTGCGCTCACGTTAACGGTCCAATAGGACGCATGGAAGATCACGCGCGTGATCAGCTACGACCATCACCCTGCGAAGTAGTAGTCAGCCGAAAATCGATCGTAGGATCGGGCAAGGAGTTCCTCGAAACGGGCAAGCGTGATTCGCATCCAAGGACTATTCTTACTATTCAGGGCATTACCTGCGCTGAAAGGAGAACGCATGCAGAAGCGCAAGCTCGGAAAATCTAATCTCGAAGTCTCGACGATCGGGTTCGGCTGCATGGGCCTGACCTTCGGGTTCGGGCCACCGGTGGACAAACAGCAAGGCATTGCTGTCATCCGCAGGGCCGTCGAACTCGGCGTCACCTTCTTTGATACGGCGGAAGTTTATGGTCCATTTGGGAATGAGGAACTCGTCGGCGAGGCCCTCGCGCCATTTCGGAAACAGGTCGCGATTGCGACCAAATTCGGTTTCAAGATCGCTGACGGCAAACAGGCAGGCCTCGATAGCCGTCCGGAGCACATCAAGGAAGTTGCTGAGGCCTCGCTCAAACGATTGAAGACCGATGTCATCGATCTCTTTTATCAGCACCGCGTGGATCCCAACGTTCCCATAGAAGATGTCGCCGGGGCGGTGAAGGATCTCATCCAGCAAGGCAAGGTGAAGCACTTCGGCCTCTCCGAAGCCGGAGTGCAGGTGATCCGCCGCGCGCACAAAGTGCAGCCCGTGACTGCACTACAAAGTGAGTATTCGCTGTGGTGGAGAGAGCCGGAAGCTGAGATTTTGCCGACACTCGAAGAACTCGGAATTGGTTTTGTTCCGTTCAGCCCGCTGGGCAAAGGTTTCCTCACCGGCGCAATCAGCCAAGACACGCAATTCAGCAGCGGGGATTTCCGCAATGTGGTGCCTCGCTTCTCGCCGGAGAATCGAAAGGCGAATCAGGCCCTCGTCGATATTGTCAGCAGCTTCGCGAAGAAGAAACATGCGACACCTGCTCAAATCGCGCTGGCGTGGGTGCTTGCGCAGAAACCATGGATGGTTCCAATTCCGGGCACAACCAAGGTTCACCGTCTCGAGGAGAATCTCGGAGCCGCAAACGTCGAGCTCACAACGGACGATCTGCGCCAGATCAACGCAGCGGCTTCAAAGGTACCGGTACAGGGCGAGCGCTACCCGGAAGCAATGCAACGATTGGTCAACCGCTGAAAGGAGGCACGAAACGGATCCATATGCCAAGGCGAATCGATTCGCTGAAAGACCGTCTCTCCCGCTATCGACAGATCAACCTCACTGTAACCGGACGCAAGTCCGGACGGTCCATCACGAACCCTGTGTGGTTCGTTTTCGATGACAAGCTGTACCTCTTGCCGGTCAAAGGCTCCGACACGCAGTGGTATAAGAACGTGCTGGAGAATCCCAAGATCAAAATCGATGCCCGCGGCACCGAGGCCGATTGCAAGGCCATGCCAGTGACAGAACCCAAGCAGGTTTCATCCGTGGTTGAAAAATTCCGCTCCAAGTACGCCGGCGACGTAAAGAAGTACTACTCCAAGTTCGACGTGGCCGTGGTGGCCGATATCGCCTAAGCAATGTTTGCTTGGGCGAAGCGCTTCGCGCGACGTCTCTCGCTGCGCCTGATCGCGAGTTTCTTGTATCCTTGACCACGCTTTCGGGACGCACACTTCAACTCTTCATGACACCACTCGCCGGATGGGAAAACTTCTACGTGATCGCAGGCTCATCCGCGGGCGCGCTCATTGGACTGCAATTTGTGGTGATCACACTGATCGCCGATCTTCCGGTGGGCCGCGGGCAGGCTCAAGCGCAGGCGAGCAACGCTTTCGCCACTCCTACCGTGGTTCATTTCAGCGTCGTGCTTTTGTTGTCGGCGATCGCGAGCGCGCCATGGCACGGGATTCTCGCACCTGCGGCCCTCTGGGACTTCATCGGGATTGTGGGATTCGCGTATCAGATCGTGGTGGTCCGCCGCATGCGGAGGCAAGCGTTATACAAACCGCAGTTCGAAGATTGGATGTTTCACGGAGCGCTTCCGTTTACCGCGTACATCCTGCTCGCGATCTCGGCGCATGCGGCCCTGCACCACTGTGCGCAATCCATGTTTGGGGTAGCCGCCGCTTCCCTTTTGCTACTCTTTATCGGCATCCACAACGCCTGGGATGCGATTACGTATCACGTTTATTTCAGCCGGCGCGCACGCAAGGATGCCGAAAAGGTGAATTGAGTAATTCCTTAGTTCTTGCGCAGGTGAGCTCCCATGTTTCGATGGGAACCTTTGTGCCTGGATCCCACCTGTTCTACTCTGAGCCGTTTTCATCGCAACTCTTCTCCGGTTTGCGAGTTTAAGTCATCAGCCTACTTCGCCTGCGCACAGGTGTTCGCCTTAGATCTCTGCATGAAATCTGATAGGCGGACACTGGATTGGAGTGCGCATCTTAATTCCCTGGAGACCTCGCATGAGACGACTTCTATTTGTGCTCGGACTGGCAGCGCTGCTGGCGGCATGTTCCACCGATCACTCCTCGATCAACG
>Ga0070713_100003422_pt1 | contig 10480 bp, 8 predicted proteins | sample LARL82metaG_FD_65465 | JGI IMG/M metagenome (GOLD analysis project Ga0070713, IMG submission 65465) | Corn, switchgrass and miscanthus rhizosphere microbial communities from Kellogg Biological Station, Michigan, USA - LAR L8-2 metaG | ecosystem: Host-associated > Plants > Roots > Rhizosphere ... | reverse complement strand
CCGATGCACATGGTGCACAGCGCGTAGCGGCCGCCGGTCTTCTGCAGTTGATAGACCGCGGTGGTCACCAACCGCGCACCGCTCGCGCCCAGCGGATGGCCGATCGCAATGGCGCCGCCGTTCGGATTCACGTGGGCGGCATCGTCGGGAAGCCCCAGGTCACGCGTGACTGCCAATGCTTGCGACGCGAATGCTTCGTTGAGCTCGATGACATCAATAGCAGAAAGCGCGATGCCGGTCTTTGCCAGCACCTTACGGGTGGCCGGCGCGGGAGCAAACCCCATAATGCGCGGCGCCACACCCGCCGCCGCCGTTCCGACGACACGGGCGCGCGGCGTCAGGCCGTACTTCGCGGCCGCGGCCTTCGACGCCAGGAGCAAGGCCACCGAGCCGTCGTTGACCCCGGACGCGTTCCCCGCCGTTACCGTGCCGTTCGGTTTCACGATCGGCTTTAGCTTAGCGAGGCCTTCGAGCGTGGCCTCCGGCCGCGGATGTTCGTCTGTATCGAACTTTTTCGGGTCGCCTTTCTTCTGCGGGATGGAAACAGGAACAATTTCACAGGCAAAAAACCCGGCCGCGTGGGCCTTGCCCCAGCGCTGCTGGGTACGCAGAGCGAAGGCGTCCTGGTCCGCGCGGGAAACGCGGAAATCTTCCGCCACGTTCTCGGCGGTCTCGGGCATGGAATCGGTGCCGTATTGCGCCTTCATGAGCGGGTTGACGAAACGCCAGCCGATGGTGGTATCGAAGATCTCGGCCTGCCGGCTGAATGCGGTGTCGGCTTTGCCCATCACAAACGGGGCGCGCGACATGCTCTCCACCCCGCCGGCGAGCATCAGGTCGGCCTCGCCGCACTTGATGGCGCGCGCGGCCACACCCACCGCGTCCAGGCTTGACCCGCACAGCCGATTGACCGTCGAACCCGGTACTTCCTTGGGAAGTCCCGCCAGCAGCAGGGCCATGCGGGCGACGTTTCGGTTGTCTTCGCCAGCCTGGTTGGCGCAGCCGAAGATCACGTCATCCACCGCGCTCCAATCGACGCCGCGGTTCCGTTCGATCAGCGCGCGGAGCGGAATGGCCGCCAGATCGTCGGTTCGAACCGCCGAGAGTGTCCCGGCATACCGGCCAAATGGCGTACGAATCGCGTCACAGATGAATACTTCGTTCATAAGATCCGGAGTTTTCATTTTACAGTAGTGAATATGGCCTCTACCCTGATTCCCACCACGCTGGTGGGTTCCTATGCGCAGCCGGACTGGCTGATCAACCGAGACATGCTCGCCAAGCAGATGCCGCCGCGGGTCCGCGCGCAGCAACTCTGGCGCGTTCCGCCCGAATGGCTGGAGCAGGCGCAGGACGATGCGACCCTTCTGGCGATCCGCGACCAGGAGCAGGCGGGCATCGACATCCTGACCGATGGCGAGATGCGCCGGGAGAGTTATTCGAACCGGTTCGCCACGGCGCTGGAGGGGGTCGACCTCGACAATCCCGGCTCCATCACCAGCCGCAGCGGCCACCCGGTCGCCGTACCGCGCATCGTCGGCAAGATCCGGCGCAAGCATGCCGTGCAGGTGCGGGACGTGCAGTTCCTGCGCAAGAACACCAAGCGCAAAATCAAGATTACGGTTCCCGGCCCCTTCACCATGTCGCAGCAGGCGCTCAACGAGCACTATCCGGATGCCGCCGCCATGTCGCTTGACTACGCCGATGCGGTGAACGCCGAGATGAAGGATCTGTTCGCCGCGGGCGCCGACGTGGTGCAGATCGACGAACCGTGGATGCAGGCCTTCCCCGACCTGGCGCGCGAATACGGCCTCACCGCGCTGAACCGCGCGTTGCAGGGGGTCACGGGAACCACTGCGGTCCACATCTGCTTCGGCTACGGCGCGCTGGTGGCCGGTCGCCCGGCCGGTTACTCCTTCCTTTCGGAGTTGACCGAGTCTCCGGTGAAGCAGGTTTCGATCGAGACCGCGCAATCGAAGCTCGACTGTTCGGTGCTGGAGAAGCTGAAGGACAAGACGATTATCCTGGGCGTGCTGGATCTTTCCAGCAAGGAAGTAGAGACGCCGGAAACCGTCGCCGAGCGGATCCGCCGCGCGCTGCCGTATGTGAACCCCGAGCGCGTAATCGCGGCGCCCGACTGCGGTTTGAAGTACCTGCCGCGGGAATCGGCGCTGGGCAAGATGAAGTCGCTGGCCGCCGGAGCGGCGCTGGTACGCGCCGAACTCACTGGTGCCGGTGCCGGGCGATAATGGGGCCTGGCGTTTAGCCTGCCACTCGAGCGCTTTTTCGGATGGATCGATCCGAGTCTGCGGGAAGTTTTATTAAAAATAAGAGAGTTAACCCGGTACTTTCGGATCGATCGATGCGAAAGCCGGCCCCCCGCCTGGTGCTACCGCCGCCCTACCTGACCTCATTGTTGCGCACGAGGGGCGGCGGGTAAGGGCCGGGACAGGATGAAATTTCGAATTCGGGGCTTGTTTCGTTGGGAGTAGAGATTTCTGCTGATCCTGTCACTGTGCGTTGACCGAACCTACCAAAATTGATACGGTGCATGAGGACAGCTCCCGTGAAAATGAAAAATATTGGCTCCTCGTTCGACAGCTGGCTGCGGGACGAAGGCCTGTATGAGGAGGTCAGCGCCACTGCCATCAAGCGGGTCCTGGCGCGCCAGGTGGAAGAGGCGATGCAGCACAAGGGGCTCACCAAGGCCGAAATGGCCCGCCGGATGCACACCAGCCGCGCCGCAATCGACCGTCTTCTCGACCCAACCAATGACGCCGTGACGCTGGGCACCCTGCGCAAAGCCGCCGCCGCAGTCGGCCGCGAAATCCGCCTGGAACTTGTGTAGCCAGATCGAGCATCCGTGCCAGCGGAGACGTCGGCGGCTTTAACAGAGTTCCCCAAAATCTTTGCACGATCGATGCGAAAAACCCTCAAGTAACCAGGTTTCGGATGAAGCTCCGCGCCTCTTCCAATTCCGCCGGGCTAACGACGTGCGGGCGGCCGGCGTAAACGTGAAGCTTCACCTCGGCGCCGAGGTCGGTTAGAACGCGGGCCGTCTCGCGGGTGCTTTCTTCGGGGATCCACTCGTCTACATCGCTGCCGGTGAGTAGCACGCGGAGGCCGGCCAGCATGCCGGGCGGGAAATCGCGACGGTGCTCGGGAAGGCCGAAGATGCCGCCGGTGAAGACCACCAGAGCGCCGCAGCGGCCGGGACGGCGCAAGGCGTATTCCAGCGCGAGACACGCGCCTTGCGAGAAGCCGACCAGGAAGATCGACTGGGGGCCGAGGCGCCCGTTTTCCGCGGCGTTCTCGACGACCTCGTCGATTTGCCGAATCGCTTCGGTGAGAAACGGCTCATTCGCTTCGAGCGGATCGAAAAAGCGGCCGGGATACCAGCTGCCCGCGTCGGCGGCGGGCGCCAGCCAACGGATGCCATCCAGCTGAAAGCTGGAAGCGAGCACGACCTTTTCTTCCCGGGTGCGGTCTCGCCCATGAAGCAAAATGCCGGCCAACCGCGCTTTTCCACGCGGCAGGCCGGCTTCTAGAAGGGACGAGGACTCGAAGGGATCGCTACCCGCCACGCCTACTTGTCGCCGCCAATGAAGGTGGCGTCGCGGCGCGACATGTCGACCCCGGACTTCTTGCCTGAAGATGCTGCCGGGCCAACGCCGGGCGCCGCCGCGCCCTTCGCGACCGGGCCGTTGTATTCGGGCACCTGAATCGGCTCGAGCATGGCTACGATCTCGGCGCGCTTCTCTTCAAACCACGGCGGCAGCAGCAACGAAGTGCCGAGCTGATCGGCCGGTTCATCGCGAGCGAAACCGCCTTCGGCCGTTGCGGCGCACTCCACCAGGATCCCGCCGGGGCAGCGGCAGTAGATCGAGTGGAAGTAATTGCGGTCTTTGACTTCCGAGCAGTCGGTATAGCCGAGCTCGTCGTAGATGCCCTTTTGGGTCAGAAGATCCTGATCGGTTGGCACGTTCATGGCTACGTGGTGCGGCGTGCCTTCGCCGAAGATCCAGCTGCCTTGCGGCTTCTCGGGCTCATGATGCAAAACAATGGTCCTGGCCGCGCCACCCGCGCCGACTTCGAGCCGGGTGTACGGGCCTTCCTGACCGGTCTTCTTGAAGCCAAGAGCGTCGACGAAGAACCGCTCGGTTTCGGTCGTCTCGCGCACGGAAAGCACGTTTCCGAAGAAGCCGCGGACCGAGGTGTCCACCTTGATTTCGGGCGTTTCCCAGCCCACGCGCTTGTCGGCCGGGTCTTCCATCACTTCGAATTCGAGGCCGGAGGGATGGATGAAGCGGATGAACTTGTGTCCGAAACGCTCCTGAATTCCGCGATTCTCAATCTGGTGCTTCTTTAAATGATCGAGCCAAAACGACATGGTCCCGTTGGGCACCGTGTACGTGGTGGCCTGAATCTGGCCGGAACCCTTCCGGCCCTTGATCCGCTTGTACGGAAACGTGGTCATCACGGAGCCCGGCTCCGCGGCCGCGTTGGAATAATACAGGTGATAGTGCGCGTAGCGGCCGTCAAACAGAATCGTCTGCTTGATCATGCGCTGGCCGACTACTTGAGTAAAAAAGTCGATATCTGGCTGGGCTGCGCCCGCACATGCGGTGACGTGGTGCAGGCCGGTGACAGGATAATCCATCCCATTCCTCCTGGGGCGCGATTATATCAAAACCGCGCCGGATCACCCCCAAGTCACAGGAATCACGGGGATTCGGAGAATCTCGGGGGCGTTCTCCCATGATAGGAGAGTCACTCCGGTTCTGCAACGCAAACAGGGCGGGTACAATGTTTGAGGAGGGAACAGATGCCCCGGTTCATGATCGCGCCTCACATGCGGCTCCAGGAGTGGGTGGCGGAAGAGAAAGGTTATTTCAAGGCGGAAGGGCTGGAATACGAATTCCGCGACGAGATTCTCTCTAAAGACGGAAAGAAGCACGATCTGGGCGACAAGGTCGGAGCCTATCAGACGTTCGAAAAGGGCCGGACTACGGATGTGAGCTGTGCCTGCCACTGGACCGTCAATGTGGCGGCCTCCAACGGGCACGGCAAGCTTTATGCGGACGCCTATTCGGTTTCGCCTTCCGGTGTGTTTGTTCCCCCCGAATCGCCGATCCACGAACCGCGCGACCTGGCGAACGTGCCGATTTCGGTGGGCTATCAATCGGGCAGCCATTACTCCAGCATCCAGGCTTTGGAGCAGTACCTGAAGCCGGAGGAGATCAAGCTGTCCTTTGCCGATGGCCTGCTGTTCAAGCGCATGGAACTGCTGATCGACCGCAAAGTGCCGGCGGCATCGTTGTTCAGCGGCCCGTATTACTTCCTGGAGCAGTTGGGATTCCGCAAGATTATCGATACCACGTTCATGATGGCGTCGATGATTACGGGTGATCCCGACGCGGAGGACGTGCGCAAGTATTTTCGCGCGCTGCGGCGCGCCCAGCGCGACATCGATCTCCGGCCGGAACTGTATACGCACTTCTACAAGAAGGAATTCCCCGAGCGGTTCCTGGATCAGATGGACACGCGCCGCTGGGGGCCGGGCGAACGCATCGTGTTCGAGCCGTACACCAAGGAAGTGTTCGAAGAATCGTTCGAGTGGATCGCGCAGCACCAGATTTTCCCGCAGGGCGAGATGGGCGCGGGGAAATACGAGCAGGCCGTGGTTTCGTTACCTGCGAAGTAAGCCCGATCCCCGCCCATACGCGGCGGCGCCATGTTTGAGCGGTACACGGAAAAAGCACGGCGGTCGATCTTTTTCGCCCGCTACGAAGCGAGTCGCTACCCGACAGGCTGGATCGAGGCCGAGCATTTGTTGCTCGGGCTGGTCCGTGAAGACACCAAGCTGCGGATGAGGCTGGACAACAGCGCGGAAGAAGAAATCCGCAGCATGGTAGCTGGAATCTACTCCCAAGGTCCGTCCCTGTCCACCAACAGTGACCTTCCTCTGAGCCAGATCTCCAAACAGGCCTTGAAGCAAGGCGCTGAGGAGGCTGACCGGCTGAAGCACACGAGCATCGACACGTCCGATCTGGTTCTGGGGCTGTTCAAAGTCGGCAGCGTTTCCGGCATGCTGCGCAAATTTGGCGTGGACTATGAAAGTTATCGTCGCGCGTTGGAAACAACGGCACCTTCGATACTGAATTCGAAACGACAAGAACCAGAGCCGCAGGAGGCTGATGAGCAGCCGCGACCTCAAGCTCAAGCCGCCTCTCTACAAGATACGATCTGGCGATTAACCCAATTGGTGGAGTGGACGGTCGACCAGTGCAGCAGTCAGCCGGCTGCGTTTGGGGATCAGCATCTCAAACGCAAGCCCTGGTCCAGGAAAGAGGCGCTCGGACATTTGATCGATTGCGCCATGGCGCATCAGGGTTGGATGGCGCGGGCACTCACCGAGTCCCGGCCGATCCTGAGTGGTCGTCCGGAGGATACATGGGTCTATGAGCAGGGGTATCGCGATTATCCGTGGAGCGAACTGCTGGATGTTTGGGAATCGGTGAACCTGCTGCTGATTCACGTCCTCCTGAACGTGCGGGAAGAAAAGCTAGACACGATCTGCCGGATCGGTGTTGAGGATCCGCTACCTGTGCGAGAGCTGGTGATGCGGTACGTGGACTACTGCGAAGATATCGTGGGACAAATTCTGGCGCGCGGGTAGCGTCCTCTTCCTACGGCCGCGGCTCGGAAAAGGGGCGTTATGCGAGGTCGAGTTCGATCTTCTTGGCGGCTGCGTCTAGCTTGACGATGCGGAAGCTGCGGATTTGGCCGGCGCGCGCCGATTCGGGCTTGGTGGATCCGCCGCCGGCGCCGCCTTTCCACTTGGCCTGCAGCATCGAGCTGAGCGACGACAGATCGGCTTTCGACGGGGCGGCCGCGGCTTCTTCTTTGGCGGCCTCTTCTTTCAAGCGGCAGGTGGCCTGAATTCCCTCGCCTAGCTCGACACGCGCGCGGTTGCCGGAAACTTCCGTCATGCGGCCGGTGACCAAGTCGCCTTCCTTGTGCTCGGCAATGTATTCGTCGAGACCGGTCGGAACGAGCTGCTTCATGCCGAGCCGGAGCCGGCGCTTTTCCAGATCGGCTTCGAGCACCTGGGCTTTTACGATCTGGCCCAGCTTGACTACGTCCTGCGGGTGGTTAATGCGTTTTTCGGCGCTGATGTCGCCGATGTGAATCATTCCTTCGATGCCTTCGGCCATCTGGACGAATGCGCCAAATTTGGTGAGGCTGGTGATGGGGCCTTCGACCACCGATCCGACGGGGAATTTCTGAGGGACTTCCGTCCAGGGATCGCCCAAGGCCTGCTTGAGGCCGAGCGAGATTCGGCGGTCGGCCTGATTCACACCGAGGATTACGACTTCGACCACTTCGCCGGGCTTAAGGACATCCGACGGTTTGCGCACCTTCTTCGACCAGGAAAGTTCGGAGACGTGGATCAGGCCTTCCACGCCTTTCTCCAGTTCGACGAAGGCACCGAAATCGGTAACGCGCGTGACGTTGCCGTGGACGCGTTCGCCGGTCTTGTAACGGTCACCGGCCTGGTCCCATGGGTGCGGTTGGAGCTGCTTCAAGCCGAGCGAGATGCGGCGTTTGGCCGGGTCCACCTTAAGAACTCGGGCTTCTACCTGCTGGCCGACTGTCAAGGCGTCAGACGCTTTGTTGATGCGGCCCCAGGAGATATCGGCAATGTGGAGGAGGGCGTCGACGCCGCCAATGTCGACGAAAGCGCCGAAGTCGGTCAGCGTGCGGACGGAGCCGGTGACTGTGTCGCCTTCCTTGATTTCGGAATAGCGGCGTTCTTTGGAGGCGCGCTCTTCTTCTTCGAGAACCGCGCGACGGTCCACCACCACGTCTTCGTCGGCGACGTCCAGCTTGATGATGCGGCAGCGAATCTCCTGGCCGATCAGCTTCTCCATCTCGGCGGCATCTTTGGCGCCGCTGCGGGACGCAGGCATAAACGCGCGGACGCCGACATCGACGCTGACACCGCCCTTGATAACGGCGGTGACCACTCCCAGGATGGCGGCCTTATCGGCGAAGGCTTTTTCGAGCGAGGACCAGTCTTTGGGGCGCTCGACCTTCAGGCGGCTGAGCTCGTAATACCCCTCGGGGTCGCGGCCTTTGATGGAGACGGACAGTTTGTCGCCGCGCTTGACGGTTTCGCCGGCCTTTTGGAAATCGGCTAGAGGCAAAATGCCTTCGGTTTTGAAGCCGATGTCGACCATGACGGACTCGGCCGTAACCGCGACGACGGTGCCCTCCAGGCCCCGTTCGCCGCCGCCCGGCTTATGCGAATGGGTCTGTTCGTATTGAGAGAGGATATCCCCGAAAGACTCGGCGGACTCGTTGGGGGTGGTGGTGGTCGGGTCAGAACCGGCAGACCGGCTCTGATCGAGCGCGCTAGGGTTGGACATGCGGACCTTGTGTAATTTCATTGTGGCATAATCCCGACTGGGATATCTCGCGTGGCTGAAGCGCGCTTCAAGAGCTGGTTTCGGATCGTTCGCCCGCAGGATCTGGTGTGGCTGCCGCTGTTTCTGGCGCTGGCGGTAACCCAGGAGGTCCTCGACGTCTTTGTGATCGTGCCTCTGGTCGCGCTGGCGATCGCCCAGATCCTGGAACCGAAGATACCCAATCCTCCCACGATGCGGGGCCGCATTTTCTGGATCGTACTGAAGATGGCGATCGGGTATCTGCTGATCGGTTACACCGACGGGATCCGCAGCAACTTCTGGCTGGTGCTGTTGCTGCCTGTGGTGTCGGCGGCGACGGCGCTCGGGGTTGTGGGAACACTGGTGGCCTCCATCCTGGCCGGCGCTGAGTATCTCTCGTTCCTGCTGTACCTCGGTTCTTCGCAGGTCGACGCCGAGTTACAACGGCTTGGGACGCCTTGGCCGGTGCTTCTCGTCAGGGTCTTATTCCTGGCAATGGTGGGCAACCTGGCGAATACGCTGGCGGAGGAAATGCGGGTGCAATCGGAGAAGAGCCGGCAGACCGCCGATCAACTGGCGCAGGCCAACCGCCAGCTCCAGGAAGCGGAAGAAGCGGTGCGGCGGTCGGACCGGCTGGCGGCGCTGGGGCAGCTCTCAGCGGGGTTGGCGCATGAACTGCGAAATCCGCTGGGCACCATCAAGGCGTCGGCCGAAATGCTGAACCGGCAGGTGAGCGCGGAGAACGAGGTGGCGCGCGAGGTGGCGGGTTTCATCAGCACGGAAGTGGACCGGACGAATTCACTGGTCACGCGATTCCTGCAATTCGCCCGGCCGCTGCAAGTGAAACTGGAGACAGCCGACCTGGGACAGATGCTCGACCGCGCGATTGCGGCGGCCGCGCGCGAGGCGCCGGAAGTCCGGATTTATACGAATTATGCTCCGGAGATCCCGCCTTTTCCACTCGACGCGGAGCTGATGGAGAGGGTGATTTACAACCTGGTGCTGAACGCGGCGCAAGCCAGTGCGGCGGGCGGAACGGTCACGGTGAAAACGCGGGCCGCCGGAAGCACCGTGGAGATCGCGGTAATCGACCGAGGCAGTGGAATCTCCGAAAAAGACCGGCAATCGATCTTTAATCCATTCTTCACCACAAAGCCCACAGGTGTGGGGCTGGGACTGGCCATCGTTGCCAAGATCGTGGATGAACACGGGGGTAAGATAGCAGTGGAGAGCGAGGCTGGAAAGGGCAGCGTGTTTCGCGTGCTGCTGCCGATGGCGCGCCCTGCCGGCGAAATCCCCGCATGAAAAAACGCGTTCTGGTGGTGGAAGACGAAGAGAAGCTGCGCCGCGTGATCGAGCTGCAGCTAATCTCGGCGGGGTTCGACGTGGATAAAGCAGCCACGGCGGAGGAAGGGATCAAAGTGGTGGACCGGGCGGACCTGGTCCTGACCGATCTCCGGCTGCCGAACATGGATGGACTGCAGCTGTTGAGTCTGATCCGGCGCCAAAATGCGCAGGTGCCGGTGGTGGTGATGACGGCTTACGGCAGCGTCGAAACCGCGGTGGAGTCGATGAAGGCAGGGGCGACGGATTTCCTTCTGAAGCCGTTTTCGCTCGACCACTTGATGCAGGTGGTGCACAAGGCGCTGGAAGTGCGCGCGCTGCGGGACGAGAACCGGCAACTAAAGGAAGAACTCGGACGTCGCTATGAGTACGACAACATCATCGGGCGCAGCGAGCCGATGCAGGAGATTTTCGCGACGGTGGAGCGGGTCGCGCCGACGCGAGCGACTGTGCTGCTGGCGGGCGAGAGCGGAGTGGGCAAGGACCTGATCGCGCGCGCGATCCATTTCCGCTCGCCGCGCAAAGACCGGCCGCTGGTCAAGATCAACTGCACGGCGATTCCCGAGAACCTGATGGAGAGCGAGCTGTTCGGCTATGAGAAGGGCGCGTTCACGGGGGCCGTTACCTCCAAGCCGGGAAAATTCGAACAGGCCGATACCGGGACCGTATTTCTGGACGAAATCGGC
>Ga0070713_100003419_pt1 | contig 10483 bp, 8 predicted proteins | sample LARL82metaG_FD_65465 | JGI IMG/M metagenome (GOLD analysis project Ga0070713, IMG submission 65465) | Corn, switchgrass and miscanthus rhizosphere microbial communities from Kellogg Biological Station, Michigan, USA - LAR L8-2 metaG | ecosystem: Host-associated > Plants > Roots > Rhizosphere ... | reverse complement strand
TGGAGATCCGCGTGCGCTATCCGGTGGAGATCGAGAACGCGGCGGAGATCGACGACCGGGTGGCGGCGGCGGGGGCGGGGTGGGGCTTCACGACCAGCGCGTCACGCATCTCGCAATTCTCTGGCGAGATCCTCATCCTCGACAACAAAGACGTCGACGCGGCGCCGGGCGAGCTCGCTCAGGAATTCGGGCCGGCTCATCTCCGCAAACTCCGCCGCGCGCTCCATCGAGATCACCCCTTGCTGATACCAGTGAATCGATGCGGCAATGCGGATCTCCCGGGCCGTTTCGTGCGGAGCCTTTCGCAACGCGGCGAACAGACTCTCGGGAACGGAGATATGCAGCTCGGTCATGCACGTCCAATATGCCTGCTCCGGACCGGAATTGCGAGCACACTCGCGTGCGCGAGGGCGTCCGAGTCTTGCGCTGTGATTAAACGCCGTCCTTCCCGTATCCGAGGATTCGCTCGCGCTCATTCTTCGTGACTGGCCGGCCCAGAAGTTTTCTCGGAACCGTCAATCAAACCTCTTTTTCGAGGAAAGCGAGAACCTGCATCAGCCGCGCGGCTTTCGTTTTCATGACAGGTAGAAATGTACCAAAGCACCTCCACTACAATCCCGCCATGAATTTCCGTGCGCCTGCCGCCGCCCTCGTCCTTCTCGCCCTCGCCGCCCCCGCCCGCCCGGCCGACGACTTTGCCGACATCCGGCGCGAGGTTGGCAGGCGGCATGACGAAGCCGTCAGGCGCTTGCAGGAGTGGATCGCGCTGCCGTCGATTGCGGCGGAGAACCGCAACTATCCGGCGGGGCCCGAGACCATGGCCAGGCTCGCGCGCGAGGCGGGGTTCCAGCACGCCGTCGTGCTCAACACTGATGGCAAGCCGGGCGTCTTTGCCACGCTCGACGCGGGTGCGCCGAAGACCGTCGGCCTCTACTTCATGTACGACGTCAAGCAGTTCGATCCGGCGGAGTGGACCTCGCCGCCGCTCGAGGCGCGCCTCGTCGACAAGGCCGGCGTCGGCAAGGTCATCGTTGGGCGCGGCGCGGTCAATCAGAAAGGCCCCGAGGCCGCGTTCCTCGCGGCGCTGCACGCCATCCGCGGCGCGGGGAAGAAGATGCCGGTCAACCTCGTCCTCGTCGCGGAGGGCGAAGAAGAGATCGGCTCGCCGCACATCGGGCAGCTCGTGCACCGGCCCGAGGTCGAGGCGGCGCTGCGGAAGACCGGCGGCGTCTTCATGCCCGCGGCCTCACAGGACCTCGACGGCATCGTCACCGTCAGCCTCGGCGCGAAGGGCGTCGTCGAGCTCGAGCTCGTCTCCAGCGGCGAGCGCTGGGGGCGCGGGCCGGCCAAGGACATCCACTCCTCGCTCAAGGCCATGGTCGACAGCCCGGCGTGGCACCTCGTCAAGGCCCTCGACACCCTCGTCTCCGCCGACAGCAACACCATCACCATCGACAATTACCCGCAGCCGCGGCCGCTCACCGCGGACGAGAAAGCGATGATCGCCGAGGCTTCGAAGCGGCGCAGCGAAGCGCAGTCGAAGAAGTCCCTCGGCGTGCAGCATTGGATCGACGATCTGGCATGGGAGCCGGCCAACGAGCGGCTTGAGTCGCAGCCGACCGTCAACATCGAAGGCCTCGTCGGCGGCTACACCGGGCCGGGCGGCAAGACCATCCTGCCGCATCGCGCCGCGGCGAAGCTCGACCTCCGCCTCGTGCCCGACATGAAAGCCGCCGACGCTGCCGCGGCTTTGAAAGCGCATCTCGCCAAGCGCGGCTTCGGCGACATCGAAGTCAACGTCACCGGCGGCTACGATCCGACCAGCACCGCCGCGAGCGCGCCGCTGATCCAGTCGCAGCTCGCGGTGCTGAAGCGCGCCGGCATCGACCCCGTGCTCTGGCCGCGCAACGCCGGCTCGTATCCCGGCTACGTCTTCACCGACGCGCCGCTGCACCTCGCCGCCGGCCACTTCGGCCTCGGCCACGGCAGCGGCGCGCATGCGCCCGACGAGTACTACGTCATCGAGTCGTCGAACCCGAACGTGCAGGGCTTCGACGGCGCGGTGATGTCGTTCGTCGAGTACCTCTACGAATTGGCGAAATAGGTAATGCATTTGCATAGCGGCACATCTCCACACAGGCACACGGGCGAAAGGAGGAAGGTATGAGAACCATGTGCAGGAGCGTTTGTGTCGCTGTCCTTTTCTTTTGGACGTTGACGGCTGTCGCCGCCGAACGGCCCAAGCCGGAAATGAAAAACGGCAAGCCGGTATACGACGTCTGCTCGTTCATTGTGTATCCCGGAACGCTGGACAAGATGTACGAGCAGTCTGATGCCATTGCCGACGTACGCATCGTCTCGAGCGAAGGCAAGGCCGTAGCGGGACTGCACCCACGCACGTTTTATACGGCAACCGTTCTTCACGCCTTCAAGAGCGGATTGAAGGACGGCCAGACCGTCGTTTTCTCACAAGCCGCAGGCGAAGTGGAGCTCGCCGACAGAATCCTGCGTTCGAACGACCTCCATACGCTTTCCGTTGGCGAACGGTATATCGTCTTCCTGCGCCGTCACGACCCGTACGGCGGCTACATCCTCACCGGCGAACGCGAAGGCGCTTTCAAGGTGAGCGACGGACGCATCGATCCGCAGGGAGACGGAAGCGTCGCGTCCGAACAGCGCAATCTGACGAAACGCCAGTTCGACGACGAGATCGAACGAGTCGCGCGTCATGCGGCGCCGAAGCCGTGACGGAGCGCCGCCATGCTCGAGAGAAATCCTCTTCGGGCGATCATCGCCCTGGCGGTAGCTCTGTCCGTCACCTCGAACATTCACGCTCAGTGTTCAAATTGTTCTCCCAGCGTCAAGACCGGCTTTTATCCCGGTACGCCACTCAAATTTTATCTTTCGCCGGCTCTGTCTCAGACCGAGTACGACGCTGCCACCAATGCGATCAACGGCTGGAACGCATGGTTCGATCAGAACTGTATGACGCCGCCCTATTCCATTACAGCGAATCAAGCCGGTGCCGACGTCTGTATTGACGAATACCCGTACCTCGATCCCGGGAATCCCGCGTATTTCGACGGCTATGGCTCGATCGAGCTCAACCCGCAATACAGGAACGCCGGAGACTTGATGGATACCGTTCTCTTGCACGAAGTCGGTCACGCCATCGGGTTCCAAGACCTCGGACCGAACTGCGCGTACCAGTCCGTAATGGACGGTTCGATCAACTCGGAGACCGGTCCGTTCATGTACGGCATCGGTCCGGCGGACGAGTGCGCACTCTCGCTCAACGATCCTCCGCCGCCGTCGCCGCCCCCTCCGCCCGCCGGTGATGCCACCGCTCAAACGCAGAACGGCTCCGATCCATTGGTGTTCGATCTGAACGGCGACGGCATTCACACAACCGGCGCATCCAGCCCCGTCTCGTTCGATCTCGACGGCGACGGCAACAAAGAGCGCATCACGTGGACGGACGGCAACACGGCGGAAGGTTTCCTATGGATCGACCTCAATCACAATGGACGAGTCGACGACGGCCGCGAACTCTTCGGAATCGGGACCGCCATGCCCGATGGAACACGGGCGAGGAACGGGTTCGAAGCGCTTGCGATCTATGACCGCCCGGAGAACGGCGGGAACGGGGACGGCGTGCTCGATTCCAACGATGGAATCTGGAACCGGCTCCGCATCTGGGTCGATGCAAATCACGACGGCATCTCGCAGGACGAGGAGATCGCCAGTCTTCACGCCTATGGCATCGTGCGCATTCCGCTCCGCCCTGTCATCACGAGAATCGTCGACTCCGCGGGCAACACGCACCGCCTGCAGGGACTGTATGTTCGGAAGGTCGAGGGGAAGGACACGGTGTTCCTCGTCGAATCCCTCACCTTCAGGCAAATCACACCGTGAATGGAGAGAGCCGGCGTCGGTGCCGGCTCTCTAAAACCCCGACTCGAACTCCCGCAGCCGCCGCTCCAGCCGCCACTGCATTGCCGCCTTCGGGCTTTGCTGCAGCAGCGCGCGGCACGCCGGCGACGGCGCCGGACCCGGCGCGTCGTTCGCGCAGGGCGCGGCGAACGCCGAGTACGCGCGGTCGCTCCAGAGGCTCGGGCCCTGGAGGAACGACCACTGCACACTGTTGCGGGCGAACTGCTTGAGCTCGCGGTACGTCGCCCCCTGCTCTTCCACCGCGCGCTGGAACTCCGTCGTCAGATCGCGGCGCGAGACGCCGGGGTCGTCGCTGGCGAGGACCACGGGGACGCCGCGGGCGACGTAGATGCGCATCGGGTGATCCTTGCCGCGCACGCCGAGGATCACATCGTTGCTCGTGAGGCAGACCTCGACGGCGATCGGCTTCGCGGCCATCGCGCGCAGCGTCTCGTCCGCGGCCGTCTCGCGCATGATGTCGACGCCGTGGCCGATCCGCTGCGCTCCCGCCACCGCGATCGAGTCGTGGATATGGAACCGCAGCCCCTCGGGCGGCACGAGGCCGGCCACCAGCTCGCCCGCGTGCGTCGTCAGCGCCACGCCTGGATAGAGCGGGCGGAGGAACGCGAACATCCGCATCTGCTCTTCGAAGTCGTGCATCGAGATGTACGCGTCCTCGGGCGCGACCGGGTTCACGCCGACCACGCGCGCGTCGGCCGCGGCGATCTCGAACGCCGCCACCATCTCCGCGAACACCGGCTCGCGCGGATTCGTGCGGTGCACCTCCGCGATGTAGCGGACGACGCTGCAGCGCTCCTGCTCCGGCGCGGCGCACTTCAGCGCGCCGAGCTTCGCCTCCGCGTCGTCGAGCGTCTTCTTCGCGTTCGCCACGATCGTGGCGATGCCGCCGCCGCGCAGCAGCGTGTCGCGCATCTCCGCGAACGACAGCCCCGGCGGCAACTGCCGGCCGAGCTGCGACGCCGCGCCGCGGTCGAGGCCGAGCGTCGTCTCGACGTAGTCGACGTTCTCGCTTGCGAAGCGCGCCACCACTTCTTTCAGCATGTCGGCGATGTGCGGCCCCGACGCCGCGCCGAACGCGCCGAACGTGCGGAAGAAGTGGTCGTGGCCCGACTCCGGGCCGGGGATGAACTGGCGCATCGACATCTTGTCGAGCGCGTGCCCGTAGAGCGTCGAGTCGGTCAGCGCCTTCGCCGCGGGGACGAGCGCCGGAGCGTCGCACGGCGGCGGCACGAGGCCGAACGTCGTCGCGTTGATGCACAGCCCGTCGGCGGCGCCCCAGGCGATGAACGACTCCGCGTACGTCGCGCCGGAGAGGTGGTTGTGCAGGTCGCCGCCTTTCGGCAGCGCCTCCACGAAGCGCCGCAGCTCGAGCGGCGCGTTGCGGACGCGCTCCAGCTCCGCCGCGGTGCGCGCCTCGTCGGCGAGCGCGGCCGTGGCCATGGACAGAACAATCGCAAGAAACGCAAAGCGTCGAACGTGCATGCGCCAAGGATAACCGGCTACTCCATCAGCACGGCCATTGCACTCCCTCATTCGCGGAGGTAGAGAGAATCATGTCCGAACGATTTTCCGGCCCGTATGCGCGCGACGCGCATCGCGGCGGGCTCGGCGACGACTACGCGCGCGACGGCGGGTGGAGCGGTGCCGGGCGCCACGACGATTTCGCGCGCGAGCCCGACCGGCGCGGGCTCGGGCCGCGCGGCTACCGGCGCTCCGACGAGCGCATCCGCGAGGAGGTCTGCGAGGCGCTGACCGACGACGCCGCCGTCGACGCGCGCGAGATCGAGGTCGAGGTCGAGGACGAAGTCGTGACCCTGACCGGCTGCGTGCCGAGCCGCGCCGAGAAGAGGCGCGCCGAGGATGTGGCGCTGCGCTGCCGCGGCGTCCACGACGTTCTCAATGCCCTGCGCGTCGCGGAGTGCGACGACGAGGTCGCGGTCGGCAAGGCCAGCGAGTAACGGAGGCGGATGCTGGACGAGCCCCTCCTCCTCGCCGCGTTGCGGCAACTGCCGGCGGCCGTCGTCGTCGCCGAGGCGCCGTCGGGACGCATCGTCCTCGCCAACGACGACGTCGAAAAAATCCTGCGCGGCGCGCCGATGCCGGCCGCCCTGCAGCGCGCCGTCGCCGGCGAGCACATCGAGCGCGAGGAAGTGCGCATCGTCCGCGGCGACGGCACGAAAGGCGTGATCCGCCTCCGGGCTACGCCGCTGCACGACGACAACGGCGCGCAGATCGGCGCCGTCCTCGCCTTCGCCGACGTCACCAGCGAGCGGAAAGAGCAGAGCGCCCTCGAGCTCCTCGCGGACGGCGCCGGCACCGTGGCCGGCTCGCTCGAGCTCGACGCCACGCTGGCCAGCGTCGTCCACATGGCCATCCCACGTTTCGCCGACCTCGCCTTCGTCTACCTCCTCGACGACGCCGGGACGCTGACGCGGCACGAAGTCGCCGCCGCCGATTCCGAGTTCGAGCGGCGCGTGCGGAGCATGTGGGAACGCTTCCCGATCTCGGTCGCGCCGCTGTACGAGGTCATCGAGCGCGGCCAGGCGCTGCTCACGCCGCGACTCACCGACGAGCTGTGGAGCTACGTCGCCGACGGCGAGCAGCGCCGGGCCATGATGGACGTCGGCATGCGCTCGGTCATCACCGTGCCGATGCGCGGCGTCGGCGCGATCGTCTTCGCCAGAACGAGCGAGCGCGCGTACGAGGCCATGGACGTCGTCGTCGCCGAGGAGCTGGCCCGCCGCGCCGCCGCGGCCATCGAGCGCAGCCGCCTCTTCAACGCCGAGCGCACGCAGCGCGAGCGCCTCGAGCACCTGCAGGCGCTCACCAGCGCGCTGGCCAAGGCCGTCACCGCCGACGACGTCCTCGACGCCCTCGTCGCGGAGATGGGCGGCCTCGTCGGCGCCAGCATCATCGCCGTCTTCCTCCTCGAGGAGAGCCGCGCGTGCCTGCACATCGTCCGCTCCACCGGCTTGCCGCCCGAGGTCGAGGAACGCCTCCGCGACATCCCCCTCGCCGGCGAATTCGTCGTGGCGCGCGTGGCGCGCGAGAACCAGCCGATCTGGCTGCGCACGCACGAGGAGATCATGGCCCAGTCGCCGCTGCTGCGCGCCGCGCGGACGCGCGTGGCCGAGGCGTGGGCGACCCTGCCGCTCGAAGGCGCGGGCGGCGTCATCGGCGTCGTCGCTCTCGCCTTCCACACGCCGCAGTCCTTCTCCGACCCGCTCTGCAACTTCATCCTCTCCGTGGCGCGGCAGTCGGCGCAGGCCCTCGAGCGCGCCCGCCTCTTCGACAGCGAGCGCCGCGCGCGCCGCGAGGCCGAGCACGTGAGCCAGGCCAAGGACGAGTTCCTGGCCATCCTCTCGCACGAGCTGCGCACGCCGATGACGACGGTGATCGGCTGGGCCGATCTGCTGCGGCTCACCTACAGCGGCGAGGACCCGTCGATCACGATGGCCATCGAGTCGCTGCGCGCCGGCGCGCTGACGCAGGCGCGGCTGATCGACGATCTCCTCGACGTCTCGCGCATCATCACCGGCAAGCTGCAGGTCGACAAGCGGCCGACGAACCTCTCCGACTGCGTCGTCAGCGCCGCCGAGGCGCTGCGCATCACCGCGGAGACGAAGGGACTCACGCTGCGCGTCGACGGCGACGGCCCGGTCACCATCGACGCCGATCCGGCGCGGCTGCGGCAGATCGTCACGAACCTCGTGGCCAACGCGATCAAGTTCACGCCGCCCGGCGGCGAGGTCGACGTCCGCGTGCGCCGGCACGGCGACGCCGTCGACGTCGGCGTGCACGACACCGGCGAAGGGATCGCCGCCGACTTCCTCCCGCACGTCTTCGAGCGCTTCCGCCAGGCCAGCATCGGCGACTCCCGCCTCCACACCGGCCTCGGCCTCGGCCTCTCCATCGTCCACCACCTCGTGCAGCTGCACGGCGGCAGCGTGCGCGCGGAGAGCGCGGGCCCCGGCCAGGGCGCGACGTTCACGGTGACGCTGCCTACCAGTGCCAGTACGACAGGATGATCCCGGCCAGCACGTAGCCGACGAGGTTGTAGCCGGCGTTGATCAGCCAGAGCCGCTTCGGGATCGATGAGAACGTCGCCGTGGCCAGGCTCGACGTGGCCGTGAAGCCGAGCCAGCAAACCGCGCCGAGCTTCGCGCCGCGCGCGATCGTCGGCGGCTGGTGATGGTTGAGCAGCGCCGCGAGGACGTACGCGGCGACGAGGCCGCAGAGGAAGGCGATGAGGAGGTTGACCGGCATCGGCCCGGCCTTCGCCCTCAGCTCCTCCTCCGACTTGTCCATGAGCGCCATCCACGGCCGCGCGAAGAGCAGCTTCGAGTACCACACTCCGCCGAGGAGAAAGATGACGATGCCGGCCACGAGGACGGCGAGGTAATCGACGTTGGGGAGTGACATGGCGCCTCCTTGCTGCGCAATCATAAGGTGGCAGGGGGCAGGGCGCGGGGCGCAGATGGTGCCGTCGCGAGAAAACCACCTGCGCCCCGCCCCCTGCGCCCTGCGCCCTATACTTTCGCCGCAATGCTTCCCGCCGGAACCCTGCTCGGTCCCTATCGCATCGTCGCTGCGATCGGGGCCGGCGGCATGGGCGAGGTCTACCGCGCGCACGACACGCGGCTCGGCCGCGACGTGGCCGTCAAGGTCCTCTCGCGCAGCCTCACCCACGATCCCGACTCGCTGCGCCGCTTCGAGCAGGAGGCGCGCGCCGCCGGGATGCTCAACCATCCGAACATCCTGGCCATCTACGACATCGGCACCGAGGGGGAGCAGCGCTACATCGTCTCGGAGCTTTTGGAGGGCGAGTCGCTGCGCGCGCGGCTGCGCGAGAACGGCGCCATCCCCGCGCGCAAGGCCACCGACTACGCCAGCCAGCTCGCCCGCGGCCTCGCCGCGGCGCACGAGCGCGGCATCGTCCATCGCGACCTCAAGCCGGAGAACGTCTTCCTCACCCGCGACGGCCACGTCAAGATCCTCGACTTCGGCCTCGTCAAGCTGATGGCGCCGCGCGTCCCCGGCGGCGCCGGCTCGGCCGACGAGCACGCGCCGACGCTGCCGACGACGCCGACCGAGCCCGGCCGCCTCCTCGGCACCGTCGGCTACATGGCCCCCGAGCAGGTCCGCGGCAACCCCGGCGACCACCGCTCCGACATCTTCTCCTTCGGCGCGATCCTCTACGAGATGCTCTCGGGGCGGCAGGCCTTCCGCGGCGAGTCGCCGATCGAGACGCTGAACGCGATCCTCAAGGACGACCCGCCCGACTTCTTCGAGCTCGGCCTGCGCGTGCCGTCCGTGCTCGACCGCATCGCCCGGCATTGCCTGGAAAAGAATCCCGACGAGCGCTTCCAGTCCGCGCGCGACCTCGCCTTCGACCTCGGCGCGCTCTCCGGCCTCACCAGCCAGATCATCTCCTCGCCGCGGCTGCACGGCGTCGAGTGGCGCCGGCTGTGGCGCCCCATCGCCGTGATCAGCGCGCTGACGCTCGCCGCGCTCGGCGCGTTCCTGGTCGGCCGCCATTACGGCACGCAGCCGCCGCCGGCGTTCCACCGCCTCACCTACCGCACCGGCACGATCGAGAACGCGCGCTTCGCGCCCGACGGGCAGACCGTGTTCTACGGCGCGCGCTGGAACGGCATGCCGGTGGAGATCTTCAGCGTGCGCGGCGATTCGCCGGAGTCGCGCGCCCTCGGCCTCGGCACCGCCGACATCCTCTCCGTCTCGCGCAACGGCCAGCTGGCCATCTCCCTGCGCCGCCATACCATCGGCTATCTCCGCGAGACCGGCGTGCTCGCGCAGGTGCCGATCGACGGCGGCGCGCCGCGCGAGCTCCTCGAGGACGTGGAGGCCGCCGACTGGGCGCCGGACGGCCGCAGCCTGGCGGTGATCCGCAGCGGCGGCGGGCGCTCGCGCCTGGAGTTCCCGATCGGCAAAGTGCTTTACGAGAGCGTGGGCTGGATCAGCTCGCCGCGCTTCTCGCCGCGCGGCAACGCCCTCGCCTTCGTCGATCATCCGTTCCTCAACGACGACCGCGGCTCGGTGATGCTCGTCGATCTCCGCAGCGGCGCGCGCACGACGGTCGGCCACGAGTGGCAGTCGATCTCCGGCCTGGCCTGGGTGCCGGACGGCCGCGAGATCTGGTTCGCCGGCGAGGACGGGACGTCGGCGCGCTCGATCCGCGCGGTGACGCTCGACGGCGACTCGCGCCTCGTCGCCGCCAGCGCCGGCGCGCTCGCGCTCGCGGACATCGCCCCCGACGGCCGCGCGCTGATCACGCGCCAGAACCAGCGCGCCGGGATCATGGCCATGACCGACGCGGACGCGCAGCCGCGCGACCTCTCCTGGTTCGACTTCTCGATCGTCCGCGATCTCTCCGCCGACGGCAGGACGATCGCGTTCTCGGAGTCGGGCGAGGCCGGCGGCTCGATCTACGGCGTCTACATCCGCTCGACCGACGGCTCCCCCGCCGTCCGCCTCGGCGACGGCACGACGGAGTCGCTCTCGCCCGACG
>Ga0070713_100003418_pt1 | contig 10488 bp, 7 predicted proteins | sample LARL82metaG_FD_65465 | JGI IMG/M metagenome (GOLD analysis project Ga0070713, IMG submission 65465) | Corn, switchgrass and miscanthus rhizosphere microbial communities from Kellogg Biological Station, Michigan, USA - LAR L8-2 metaG | ecosystem: Host-associated > Plants > Roots > Rhizosphere ... | reverse complement strand
GCGGACTTCATCGCAACTTCATATTGTTCGTTCGAGCATGGCCACGGCAACTCAATTTCCCAAAGAGGCAGTTCCGCCGCTGCAGCTTGCGCACGCACGAGTGAACGGCGGACACCATGCATGGCAACGCGGTCTGCAGACGCATTGAATGTGGTGAGCAATCCAATAACTTCGTATTCGGGCATACTGCGCAGGAGATGGAGCGCCCACGCGCTGTCTTTTCCGCTGCTCCAGGAAAGCAGTGTGCGTTTCATTGGGTAATGAATATACAAGATGGGCAGAAATAAAGAGCGGGTGAGTTGATCTCACCCGCCACTACTTGCAGGTCACAACTCTCAAGCGGCAGTTGCAGTCTGGTATTTGGCGTATTCCGCCTCGGAATTGGCGGGGAGCAAAACCCACAAGGTGTACACACCGAGCGCCATGCCGAACGGAGGAATTAGGACGAGGGCAACGAAACCAAGCACCAGCGCGAGCACGCGGCCCCAAGGTTCGCGATTCAGCAGACCATATCCGGCGAGGAAGCCGGCGAGACCCTTTCCGAGAATAAAGATCGCAACCACGCTGATTAAAGGACGAAGGAAGGCAAGCGAAGGTTCACCTGGTTGTGGTGTTTGGGCTGCGGCGAGGCTAACGAAGAGGGTGTTGGCCAGGATCATCAACACCACGCCGCCGAGGATTTCAAAAGCGCCAAACGCAAACCAGAGAATCGCGAGCAAGCGTACATGTTCCTGAAGACGGCTGCGACGTGGATATCCAATGATATTTCCGGAAATTGCCTTGCCGCATCCGCTGCAATACTGCTGGTTGGTTTGCAACTGAGTACCGCATGCATCGCAAAACATGTTCGCCTCCAAGCAACTGAAGAAGGATACGACGATTGGGAGGGGAAGGTTCCAGGAAACGAAAAGACCGCCCGGCAAAAGGCGGTCTCTTCTTTAAGGGAGAATAGTTCCAACGGAGGTTAATACCGTCAAAACTTTCTGGCGAAATCTTATGAGGCGCGAACAGGGGTGTCAAGAAACTTTTTGGGAAATAAATCCAGTATTTTCAATGGCTTGTACACGGCACAGAAGCCTTGCACAGAAGGCTCATTTTGAGACACTTACCTGCTCTGAAAGGGCAAAGCCCCCTACTTTGTGAGCTTTACGCCCGAATCTGCTGACTTCTCGGCAGGTTCGGAGAGGTGTAGGGCGATCAGTTCGATCTGCTCAGGGCGATCGAAGACTCGGTTGGGGAACAAACGCTGCATGAGAACGCGGAACCCTCCGAAGGCGAAACTTGCAACCACCGCAATGACGATCAAGACGCCTGCCAGCATCATGATGCCAAGCATCATGTGGCCGACGGCGCGCTGGCTGGATCCGGTGTCCTGGTTCCAGGTGACATCGGCATCGTAATTCACCTGATCGAGGAACGCCTTCGCGTTTTGCTGCGTGGTAGCGCTGGCAAGCACAGCAACAATCGGTCCCGTGCGGCGAGTTGTGATCTCGGTGGAGAGTTGATGCGATTCCTTGGCTTTGTCAATCGCGTCCAACTGAGCAGCCGCAATCTGCGGAGTTGGGTAGCCGATGAGCATCAGCGTAGAGGGCGTGGCATTGATGCTGTATTCGGCGGTGACAACTTCCGCGCCTTTGCTGAAGTCCACGAGTTGCGCGGAAATTGGCGCGCGCACCTGCTGCAGTCCTATTGGGCCGACAATGTAATTCGAGGTGCTGGTATTGAGATCGCGCTTAGGAAGGTAGTTCGGCAGAGTTGGGAGGTTCCCCGATGTCCCACCGGCGCGCGGGAGATCAGATGCGAGCTCGCGTAATTCGGCCGCCGACATCATCGAGAGGCGCTCAAAGTTGGCGTCCACCAGAACGTCTCCGCGGAAGAAGAGCACTCGATTATTGAGCGAGAAAGCATGGTCGCCGATATCCTGCGTGAGCATTTCGGGAGTCTTATAAAAGGTGAAGGCTCCGTAAGCGCCGCTGGCATCGTCGAAACGTGCAGCTTTGATCTTCAGCGTGCGTCCGTCGTCGCGAGTGTAGGTGGCGGATTCGAGATCGGTGAAGCCGTATTCCTTGAGCAGAGCGGCGTTTGAAGCATCTGCGGCAGCAGGATCCTTGCTGAACTGCGGCGTGCCTTGGATTGTCCATCCTGCAAAGGTCTTGGGAAGAATGTCGCCGGATGTGGCCGTTGGAGGCGTTAACTGCGCCGGAGAAGCCAGATGCGTGACGTGCTCGTTTGGTCCTGGAGGAGCGGTGTTCGGCGGCTCAGGCGCTTGCTGGCTGAGTGCCAGCGGGGCTGCGAAGGCCAGAGTTGAAAGAAGAAAACTGCGCAGGATTCTCATGAAAAGGGACGACAACCCTGATTATTAGACTATAGGGAGGCCGAGAAAGTTTCCAGCGACTGATGTCTGAGAGCTGAGGGCTAATTAGCCGACGCCTTCTCGATCCTGCTGGCGACCTTCACGCCGCCGAGGCCGTTCACATAGCGGGAGATGCCGCGGTAGAGGGATTCGGCGATGCGCTGGCGGTAGTCGGGCGTCTTCAGATGCTTTTCGTCGCCGGGGTTACTGAGGAAAGAAATCTCGGCGAGGATCGAGGGCATGTTCGCGCCGATCAGAACCACGAATGGAGCTTTCTTGACACCGCGATCGCGCATTCCCGTAGTCTTTACCGCCAAGCCTGCGTGCAAGGACTGTTGAACGTCTGAAGCGAATTCACGCGACTCCTCAATCTTTTCTTTGAGAGCGATCGTTTTAACCAGGTCCTGCAGTTCGTGGATTGATTTATCGGAGGCGGCGTTCTCGCGGGCCGCAACTTCGAGCGCCTCGGGCGAGGAGGTGAAATTCAAGTAGTAAGTCTCCACGCCGCGCGCGTCGGGATCACGGCTGGAGTTCGCATGCACCGAAACGAACAGGTCAGCCTGCTCCTGGTTCGCGATGGAAGTGCGGGTCTCAAGCGGAATGAAGGTGTCGTCGTTGCGCGTGAAAACCACTTGTGCGCCGAGTCGCGACTGCAGCAGTTTGCCCAGGCGCTTGCTGACATCCAAAACGAGATCTTTCTCGTACAGGCCATGCGGGCCGATGGTGCCGGTGTCGTGGCCGCCGTGGCCGGGATCGATGACGATTTTGCCAATCCTCAAGCCCAGCGTGCGGATAAGAGAGCGGTCTCCGTCCGAGGTTGGTTGTGCCTCGCGCAATCGCGACGACGCAGGCCGCACTTTCTTGGTTCGGGTTGCAGGCTTCGATTGCGCAACGGTATCGGAATCGGAATTTTTGGCCGCTGATTTCGCGGTATCTGCGTCGGTATCCGATGATGTGTCATCATCGTCAGCTTCGACGATCACTTTCTTCGGGCCGGTAGATGCCGCCGAACTCGAAGGCTGATCAGAAGGTTTGTTAAGCCTTGCGACGACCTCCGTCTTTGCCGGTGAATCCGCCGCGTTGTTCGCCTTTGTTGCAAAAGCTCCGTCGTTGTTTGCTTCTGTTGTTTTGGGGCTGTTCGCCACGGAGGTCGAGTGAATCTCGTCGCTGTGAACGTCGATCACCAGCCGTGGCGGGTTCAACACAATGGATGCGTTGTAGGTAGCGTGATTGTCCGTCTCGACTACGACGCGCGCCCGGCCGGGCTTGTATTGAGCGACCCGAACTTTCTTCACGACGCCGTCATCGACATCGAAGCTCTGGCCCATCAGGTGGGACGCAAGTTTAGCGTTCGCCAGATCGAAGTAGATGCGTTCGGGATTGTCGAGGCGCTGTGATTTGAATTGCGCGTCATGGTCCAGATTGACCGCGATGCGCGTGTAATCAGGAGTCGACCAGTACTGCACATCCCTCACGCGAACTGGTCTGTCGCTTGACGCCGGCTCTAATTCCTTGGCCTCAGCCGTGGGCTTCGCGTCGGACGGCTTCCTCGACACGGCAGAGTTGCCATCTGTTGCTGATGAGTCGTCGGCGTGCTCGTCGTTGGAGTCACCCTTCGAACGTTGAGCGCTCGCTTCTTGTGGTGAACCGGCCGCGAGTTCCGCCTTGGCTTCCTTCACCAGATCGCTATGCGGATAACGGCGGATCAGTTCCTCCAAGGCGGCGCGGGCTTCAGTTTCGTCGCCGAGGTCATTCTTATAAATTTCCCCGATCGCAAGCAGAGCTTCGATGCGGTGCTTGCTGCCGGGATATTCACGTCGCAAAAACTTGTATTCACGGACGGCAGCATAGAGCGCCATGTCGTCTTTGAAATGACGGCCCATCTCCGCGGTGAGTTGGGCGACCAGGAAGGCGCTGCCATCGGCTTTGCTGGAGGTGGGAGCTTCAAGAACGATTCGCCGATAGGAGGCGATCACTGTCTGATATTCGCGCTTGGTGCGAGACTGCTCCGCGTGGCCATTCAGGGTCTCGCGTTGCGCTTCCGCTTTGGCAAACTGCGTGTCAGCCCAGGCTTGAGGACGATGCACACGGGCCTGAGCGAGTGCGCAGAAGATCAGCGCGCACGAGAACATCGCGGTGAGCTTTCCGAGAGAAACACCACTCCCTGCGGCTCCCCACGAATTCAAGCCGTTGCCGTAAACAGAACGATTCAACTTGCCACCTGAGAGACTCTGTTACGTACTACTCTGAGATGCCCTTAGTCGGTATTGCTGATGTAAAGGACACCCCGCTCATCCCTTTGTACCTTTACGGGATCACGAGAAACGCCAAAGAAGTAGTTGCTTCCGAGGTTCCCGTCGTACAAGTTGGTGATTCTGCGGACATAATTCTGGGTTTCGGAATACCTGGGAATGCCGCGGCTGCGGCTCACGGCGCCGCTTCCGGCGTTGTATGCGGCGAGGCTCAAGCGGACATCGCCGTTGTAGTTGTCGAGCAACTGCTTCAGATGGCGCACCCCGGCATCGATATTCTGCTGAGGATCGAAGGGGTTCTTCAGATTCAACTGGCGCGCCGTTTGTGGCATGAGCTGCATAAGTCCCATGGCGCCCTTGCGCGAAACCGCGTTGGGATTGAAGTTCGACTCCACCTTAACCAGGGCGCGCACCAGGTTCGGATCTACGTTGTGGCGCGAAGCGGCCTGATCGATGGCGGCATCAATCTCTCGTTGTGTGAACCCGCCGCGCACCGGAGAGTTCTGCGCCGATGGTGATTTTCCTAAGTAGCTATTGACCTCCGCCGCTGCGGATTGCGCGGCCTGTACATTCGCGTGCGGCACGGTCTTCCAGCGATGCTGGGTGCTGCTCCAATACACCAGGCGGTTTTGTTGCGAACGAAAGATCTGCGCCGGGGCCGCGGTTCTGCCGCTGGACTGAGAACGGCTGGCGGCGGGTGCGGCATCGTTGGTGTAGATTTTGCGGCCGGTGTCGTCAGTCGTGGGCGTAATCGAGGCGGAGCCCGCGTGAGCTGCAGGCGCAAGAGAAAAAGAGGTCGCTAGAGCGGCCATCAAGGCGATTTTCAGGTTCCTGAACATAGGGATTTGACCATGCTTCGGACTCAATAGTCCGAATACACGCCTACCCTCCCGGAACCTGAACGGAGACCTTCCTACCAGAGCTAGGTAATTATAGGTCGGCAGGAAGGATCCCAACAATTACCCGAAGGGGAATTGAACCACGGTGGTAATGCAAGGTAAGTGGTTGAGATTTGAAGAGTTGACGCGGTAATCATTTTGGAGAGGTTACCTTGCGGCTTGCATGAAAGGGTCGCAGGACCACGGATCACGCAATCGTGCCACCGTTTTGGAATCAGGGTCGGCGATGGTTCGCGGCGCCATCTTTCGCCCCTTCGGGGCTGGGTCGGTTCCACTCTTTCCCGCGGCTTTCGCCCCGGGCTTTATTCTCTCGCCGCTGCGCGGCTGAATTGCTGGGTCTCGGTGAGTCCCTGGGTGGCTGGGAATGCCAGTGATTTATGCTCCCGCCGCTGCGCGGCGTAGATTGAAATCGGAGCCGCGGTAAACCTCCAGACGTTAGGTTTTCCCTGAAGCGGTGATGCAAAAGCGCATTGCAGCGAACTGCAATCTGGAAAATCGCGGCAGATCAAGCGAGATTGCAATTCATAAAGCGAATCGCCTGCATCTGCGGTTTGTACGATGGCGGACTCAAAGACCGTAAGTACCCCTTTGTTTTCATCGTCCAGAAACATTGCTTATCTACCCGATAAATTCCTCTTTTCAAAATTCCGCTAATCGCAGCGAAAAAAACAATCAATTGGACACCCCTGCCGGGACGCAATACTTTTGCAACCACATCAGTCGCAGCGCATCGTGGGCGGGCGACGACGAATTCGTGAAGGGCTCCACGTTACCGAGCTACCGAGTTGGATCAAGAAAAAAGTAATTCAAAGGAGATTAACTTTGCGCATCACATCGCTGAGTTTCCTCGCTGTCTTCTTAGTTGCCGTGGCAGCGTATCCGTCTATGGGGCAGACCACTTCTTCGGATTCGCAGTCCGCGCCCAGTTCCACGCCCGCGAGCAGCACGCCAGCCGCAACAGCGGCTCCGGCGCCACCGGCCCCTCTGCCGATGCCATCCATGTCCGGTCCGCTGCAAAGCGCGCCTCCGCATACGTTTGAGAACGGACTCTCGGTGAACGGAGTCTTGAGCGGCATGCTGTGGACGGAAGGGAATCACATCCCCGGCGACAACGCGACGCATTACGACGTCAGTAACGCTCAAATCTTCGTGCAGAAGACCACTGGCTGGTGGCAGTTCTATCTGCAGGGCGGCGCCTACAACCTGCCGGCGATCGGAGTGCCCTATCTGTCCACCGCGGACACGATGAAGAACATTTACGGCCCGTTTCCGCAAGGCTATTTGGAGCTGGTCAAGAAGACTTTCGATATCAAGATTGGTGCGTTACCAACCCTGATTGGGGCCGAGTACACGTTCAGTTTTGAGAACATGAACGTCGAACGTGGCCTCCTCTGGAACCAGGAGAACGCAGTGAACCGCGGCATCCAGGCCGATTACACCTACAAGAAACTGGCGCTCTCGTTGAGTTGGAATGATGGCTTCTACTCGAACCGCTACACGTGGTTTTCGGGAGCGGCCACCTATACGTTCAACTCAGCCAATACTTTGGCGTTTATTGGCGGCGGCAACGCCGGCTCTTACGCCAAGAACACTCTTGCGACGCCACTGACACTGAACAATTCATCCATCTACAACCTGATCTACACCTACAACAAAGGTGCTTGGGTGGTGCAGCCTTACTTCCAGTACACCGACGTGCCCACGAACGCCAAAATCGGGATATTGCAAGGCGCGAGCACGAAGGGCGGCGCTCTTCTGTTGACTCGCAACTTCAAACATGGCTTCTCGCTGGCAGCGCGTCCGGAATACATCAAGAGCTCAGGAGGCGTTACTGCCGCCAACCTGCTCTACGGCCCGGGAAGCGGCGCGTTCGGGTTCACCGTGACCCCGACCTACAGGAAGGATGCTTTCTTCCTGCGCGGCGATCTTGCAATCGTGCACGCGACCAGCATGACGCCGGGTGCGGGTTTCGGTACCACCGGTACCGATGCCAATCAACCACGCGGAGTCATAGAAGCAGGCTTCATGTTCTAGGAGTTTTTCGTGGTGCGGCCGTCAGGTCCGGCGGCCGCGCTTGATGCGGACTGGTTTGGAGCGCGCAACCTCCTGCCATGACCACGATGGTTTTCAAGCCAGTCCGCTCCAAAATCAGTGGCTTAGTGACTAGTGGCTAGTGGCCAGTGATTGAGCAAGGGTTGAAGCCACTAGGAACTACCCTCTAGCCACTCGAAAAAGGAGCATCCACGTTGATGCCGTCAGTACATTCCGACCGCAAGATCCTTACAAAACTCCCGAGGAGAAAAAGATAAAAATGGCCGACGCATCCGTTGAAATGAAACCGACGTTAGGTTTGACCGGCTTGACGATGAATGCCATGGCGCTCATCGCACCGGGCGCATTCCTATGGCTTACCTTTGCCGGACAATCTGCCGCTGGCGCGACTGCGCCTGCCATGTGGATCGGCATCCTGTTCGCCACCCTTCTCTGTCTCGCAACTGCGGTCTGCTACGCAGAGATGGCGAAACTCTATCCCGGTACCGGCAGCTCGTACTACTTTGCCGAACAATCATTCCTGAACCACCAGAGTGCCTGGCCCTACGCACGTCTGGCCAAGTTCATCGTCGGCTGGGGCTCGCACCTCTACTACTGGATCTACCCCGGCGTGATGGTGGGCGTGATCGGCGTGATCTCGGGATACCTCGTCGGAACCCTGTGGCCAAACTTCATGAGCGCGACCAACCCTGGGCCAATGTTCATGATGCTGGTTGCGATCTTCTTCTCGTTCGCAGTGGCGTACATTGCGCATCGCGGCGTTAATGGATCGACGGCGGTGAACATCGCCATCAACGTGATCCAGATCAGCGCGCTGCTCGTGTTTTCGGTGGCGGCGCTCAGCTACCGCGTCAATCACCCAGCGGGTAGCCACGGGCGGCAGTTCGATGCTCAGACCAGCGCGTCCTACGAATACGAATTTGCCACGCAGTCCCAGATGGTGAATGGGCAAGCAACGGACGTAATCGTGCGCGATGCGAACGGCATCCCTCAGCCTAAGCTGGATGCTTCCGGCAAGCCGGTTCTGTACACCATCAGCTATCCGGAAAAAGACTCCAGCGGCACGTTCATCAGTCATCCAGCTGCCGCATCAGTGGTCAAGATGCACAATTTCGGATGGATGTTCGCCCAAGCGTGCATTGCGATTCTCATCCTGGTCGGATTTGAATCGGTGACCTCGATGGGTGGTGAAGCCAAGAACGCCAAGCGCGATGTACCCATTGCCGTGGTCACGTCGCTGCTGGTGCAGGGGTGCTTCTGCTATCTCTTTGAGTATTTCGCAGCCAATTACGTGCTGAACAGCGGATACACGATGTCCATGGCGGGTGGTTCGGCGGCACCGATTGGTGATCTTATGGTGCTGGTTGGCGACACGCTGTTCAACGGCCATGGGCGGGCGTTCATGTTGATCGAAGCGGCGACAGTATTCCTCGCTCTGATCGGAACCACACTGTCGTGCATGAATACCGCTGCGCGCGTCACCTACGCTATGGGCAAGGATCAGGAATTGCCTGACTCGATGGGTGCGTTGCACAAGACGAACCTGACGCCGCACAAGGCCATTTGGACGTTGGCCGTGATCACCGCAGTTGTCGGATGCCTGACCTGCGTCATGTACTTCGGCGATGCTTCTGCTCCGGCGGATTCCGCAATTGCAGCGCTGCCACATGGTTTCTTGTCCAGCGTCGGATACCTTACGCACGACAAGATGGCCGCTCTGCCGAATTCGTTCCTGACCATGACCCTGGCCTCGAACTTCGGCACGTTCTTGCTGTACATGTTGAGCTGTCTGACTTGCATCGTGTGTTTCCACGGCCATCCGAACTTCAGCTTCATCCGGCATCTTGTGATTCCGGTGTTCGGACTGGTCGCTAATCTGGCTTGCATGGCGTTTTATGTTGTCGGGCCCTTCATGGGCTTTGGCACGAAGATGGAGCCACTGCTGGCCTTAGGTTTCGCTGGCGTCTGGGCGATCTATGGAGGTATCTACTTCCTGCGATCGAGCAAGGCCACAGGCCGGACGACTCTGGTCACGAGCAAGGCCGGCGCAGCGTAGTGAGTCTTGAGGAAGGAGGGGCGGGATTTATCCCGCCCTCCTCTTCGGTCATGTTACAAATCAATGCACGAACGACTTTCGGTGCCGCCAGTCGAGACGCTGGCGGCCAACCCTTTTTGGGGAGTGGCATGCTTGAACTCGAGTTTGCGGAACTGACCGACGTAGGCAAGGTCCGCGAGCACAATGAAGATTTTCTAGGTCACGCAGCGCCCGGCAACGGAGCAGGGCGTAACCAGGGGTGGCTTTTTGCTGTGGCTGACGGCGTCGGTGGACAGGACAGCGGTGAAGTGGCATCGCGGCTTGCCGTCGAAACCCTGCAGTCAGGATTTCGTGAATTCCGGTCGAATGAAACGTCGAGCGCGTGTCTGCAGCGGCTGGTGCAAAGCGCAAATCTCAAGATCTACGAGACGGCAGCGGCTGCCCGGCATGGTGGCAGCAATATGTGTACGACGATCGTTGCCTGCCTGGTTCGCTATGATCGTGTCGCAGTGGCGCATGTTGGGGATTCCCGCTGCTACCTGATTCGGCGCGGACAGGCGGAGCGTCTGACTCAAGATCACAGCCTCGTTGCCGAGCAGGTGCGCATGGGGATTCTCAGCGAAGAAGAAGCTGCCAATTCGGACCGCCGGCACGTGCTGAGCCGGTCCCTGGGCGCGAATATGTTCGTGAATGTCGAATTGAACGAACATCAGGTGCTGCCGGGAGATGTGCTGCTGCTGTCGAGCGATGGCTTGCATGGGTCGGTGACTGCGCCTGAAATCGCGAGCATAATTGGTCAGAAGGGCACTCTGACCGACGCGGTGAAGAAGTTGGTCGCTCTGGCGTTGGAGAAAGATGGCGGCGACAACACCAGCGTCCAGTTGATCCGCATCAAGT
>Ga0070713_100003417_pt1 | contig 10492 bp, 8 predicted proteins | sample LARL82metaG_FD_65465 | JGI IMG/M metagenome (GOLD analysis project Ga0070713, IMG submission 65465) | Corn, switchgrass and miscanthus rhizosphere microbial communities from Kellogg Biological Station, Michigan, USA - LAR L8-2 metaG | ecosystem: Host-associated > Plants > Roots > Rhizosphere ... | reverse complement strand
GCGCTGACGCTGGCTTCAGGCTCCATCATCATGCCCTCGGTGAGCTCGACGCCGATCTCTTCGGGACGAAGCAGCTTCCAGATGCCCTGCTGATCGTCCAGGTTCGGGCAAGCCGGATATCCGAAGCTGTAGCGCTTGCCGCGATAACGTGAAGTGAAGCGCTCCTGCATTGTCAAGGTAGGAGGATCGGGGAAGCCCCAGTCCTCGCGGATGCGTCGATGCAGCCACTCGGCGCAGCCTTCGGCGGTTTCGATAGCCAGGGCTTGAAGCCCGTGAGCCTTGAAGAATTCACCAGCCTTTTTGGCGCGCTCGGACTCTTCCCGGATCTGCGAGCCGGCGGTTACCACGAACAGCGCCAGGTGATCGCGCCGGCCTTCCTCGGCTTCCAGGATGTAGTCGCTGAGGGAAAGACCATCGGCGCGCGGCTGACGTCCAAAGCTAAAAGTATGCAAGGGATTGGCGGCGCCGGGCTCGAACAGGTGAATGGCGTTGCCGTCGCGCTCGGCTTCGAAGAACTGCCAGACGGCTTTCGCCTGCATGAAGCGGGCGGCCTCGATCTTCACTTGCTCGACGTCATGGAAAAGCTTCAGCGCCTTAGTATCGCGCTCGGCCAGCAGCTTTTCGAAATTGCCCTTGAACCCGAGATGGCGGCCGTAAAGCATGAAGGGATTGATATAGCTCCACACTTCGGCCAGATTCGGAACGTCGCGGACCCGGCGGTCGAGATAAGGCGCGGCCGGAATAGGAATATCGGCTCGAACTTTCGAGCTGCGCGCCTGCTGCGGGGTGACTGGTGCCTCGCTGGGAGCGACGGCGATCGTCTCTCCTTCCGAAAAGATGTGCGACGCCAGCACCTGTTCTCGCGTAGCCGGGTCCATGATTTCGTTCAGTATGCGCAGTCCCGTCATTGCGTCCTTGGCGTAGAACGTCGGGGAGGCGTAGCTGGGGCCGATCTTGGTCTTGGTGAATTTCTCGGACAGCGCCGCCCCGCCGACCAGCAGCGGGACGTTCACGCCGCGGTCGCGCAGATCGTTGCCGGTGACCACCATTTGATGAGCGCTCTTTACCAGCAGGCCCGAGAGCCCGATGGCGTCGGGATGGTGCTGTGCGTAGGCCGCGATCAGATCTTCCGGCGGCACTTTAATACCCAGGTTGATCACCTGGTAGCCGTTGTTGCTGAGGATAATCTCGACCAGATTCTTGCCGATGTCGTGCACGTCGCCCTTCACCGTGGCCAGGATGATCTTGCCGCGCGTCGACGTTTCGGTCTTCTCCATGAACTGCTCCAGGTGACTGACGCCGGTCTTCATGGCTTCGGCCGACTGTAGCACTTCGGCCACGATCAGCTCATTATTATTGAACAGCCGCCCGACTTCCGACATGCCCGCCATCAGCGGCCCGTTGATGATTTCGAGCGATCCGGCGCCTTCGGCACGCTTCCGATCGAGGTCGGCAATGAGGCCGTCCTTGGTGCCTTCGATGATGTAGTTGGCCAGGCGCTCGTCCAGCGGAAGATCGGCGGCTTTCTTCTTTTCTTTTTTGCCGCTCTTGCGGAAATGGTCGGTGATGGCCGCGATGTGGAACTGATTCACAGCGATCTTCTGCTCGCGTGTTTGCCGGCGCCAGTCTTCGGGCGCTGTCTTAAGGTCAGGCGCGTTGGGATGATCCGCTGGAACGTCAGTAGGCGGCGTGTTGAATAGCAGACTCTCGGCCAATCGGCGCTCTTCCACTGGAATGGATGCAAAGCGCTCGAGCTTCTCGGCGTTGACGATCGCGAGGTCGAGCCCGGCCTTAGTCGAGTAATAGAGGAAGACGGAATTAACCACTTCGCGCGCCGAGGCCGGCAGACCAAAGGAGATATTCGATACGCCCAGGATGGTCTTGACGAACGGAAGCCTTTCCTTGATCAGGCGGATGGCTTCGATGGTCTCGACCGCACCGCCGACATAATTTTCATCGCCGGTCGCGCAAGGGAAAACCAGCGGATCGATGATAACGTCCTCGACGGCGAGGCCGTACTTCTCCGTGAGGAGCTGCACCGACCGCTCGGCCACCGCCAGCTTCCGCTCGCGTGTGAAGGCCTGGGCCTGCAGCTTATCCTCGTCGATGGTTCCGCAGATGACGGCCGCACCGTAGCTCTTCGCGAGCGGGCAGATGCGCTCGAACTTCTCCTCGCCATCCTCCAGGTTGATCGAATTGATAATGGACTTGCCCTGGCAGTAGGTGAGCGCCAGCTCGATGCCTTTCGGATCGGTGGTGTCGATCATGATCGGCGCTTTGATCTTGCGGATCAGCTTCTCGTAGAAGTGCGGGATGTCCTTGATCTCATCGCGATCGCTGGACTGCAGGCAGACGTCCACCACGTGAGCCCCGTTGCGAATTTGCCAACGCGCGATCTCGCTGGCTTCTTCCCACTTCTCGTCGGCGACCATGTTCTTGAAGAGCCGCGAGCCGATCACGTTGGTGCGTTCGCCGACGATCAACGGCCGATTGGTGTCTTCGGCCTCCACCAGTTCTTTATTTGAATAGTAAGCGCGGTGTGCCGAAGGCTTCGCAGCGCGCGGCTTCTTGGACGACGCCATCTGCGCGATCGCCCGTATGTGCTCGGGTGTGGTGCCGCAGCAGCCGCCCACGATGTTCAGCCAGCCGTGGTCGATGAATTTTTCAAGCTGTGCCGCTAATGACTCTGGCGTTTCTCCGAATTTTCCGTCAGCATTAGGCAGGCCGGCATTGGGGAAACACGAAATCGGGAACGACGAGATCTCGTGCAGGCTGCGCACATGATCGGTCATCAGATCGGGACCGGTGGCGCAGTTCATTCCCACCGCCAGCAGGTTGTTGTTAGCGATGGAAGCATACAGCGCATCTATGGGCTGGCCGCCGAGCATCGTGCCATTGCGTTCGATGGTCACCGAGGCGATCACGGGAATCTCGACCCCCATCTCGCGCTGCAGCTTTTGGACCGCGACCAGGCCGGCTTTGAGATTCCCGGTATCGAAGCAGGTCTCGATTAGCAGCAGGTCCGCGCCGCCTTCCACCAGAGCCTTGGCCTGCGCGTAATAAGCGTCGTGCAACTGCGCGAAGGTTGTCGTCACGGTGATGTTCAGGTCTTTGGTGGTGGGGCCCATCGATCCGGCCACGAAGCGAGGCTTGGCGGGTGTTGTGAATTCGTCGGCCACCTGGCGGGCAAGTTTAGCGGCGGCATAATTCAATTCGTGGGCGCGGTCCTGGAGTTGGAATTCGGCAAGAACAATGGAAGTTCCACCGAACGTATCGGTCTCGATAATGTCGGCGCCGGCTTCCAGATAGGCGCGGTGAATTCCGCCGATGACGTCCGGCCGCGTGACGACCAGGATCTCAGGGCAATTCTCTTTGCCGAGATAGTCTTTCTCGAGGGAAAGTGGCGCCTGGTGAATCATCGTGCCCATGGCGCCATCCAGAACGAGGATACGTGTCGCGAGGGCGTTGTGAAGCGCCTGGGTTCTGGAAACCATAGTGTCCGATGACTCGGGCTGGTGACTAATGCCTTGTTTTTATTCTAACCGGAGGGTTCAGTTTGCCGCAGAAACGTTGGATGTGGCCTGCATAGTACTTTCGTTGAAGCTGTACCCGAAGCCACGAACGGCCCGAATAAAGGATGGATTGGCGGGATCCGGCTCGATCTTCTGGCGAAGCCGCAGGATGTAAACGTCCACGGTGCGATCAGTGACCGCGCGGTCATGTCCCCAAACGGAGTCCAGAAGCTGTTCGCGACTGTAAACCACGCCCGGGCGGCTCATCAGGAAATCGAGCAGGCGAAATTCGGTGGCAGTCAGCGCCACTTCGTTGCCGTGCAGAAGGACGCGGCAACTGGCTCGATCAAGCTCCAGAGCACCGGCGCGGACGGAGCGTGTTGGCAGGGCCTGAGTGCGGAGCTGGTTCTTCACGCGGGCGACTAATTCGCGGACAAAGAACGGCTTTACGATGTAGTCATTAGCGCCGAGCTCGAGCCCCAGGATGCGGTCAGTCTCCGAAACTCGAGCAGTCAGGAAGATAATCGGCACGTTCGCTAACTCGGAATGATTGCGGAGACCTTTGCAGATTTCGAGACCATCGGAATCCGGAAGCATGATATCGAGGATCACCAGGTCGGGCCGCTCACGCCGGCACAGTTCGATAGCGCCTTTGCCGGTTTGAGACCCGGCGATCGCAAAGCCCTCTTTGTCCAGGTTGTATTTCAGCAGGGCGAAGAGATCGGTGTCGTCTTCGATAAGAACTATTTTCTTCATGCCAGGAAAGCTCACTCTCAAGTTAACTCGATTTAAGTTACAAGTGGATTACAGATAGGTTACGACTGGCTGACGGGGCGGGCTTGGCTACGCGGAAAATGATACAGACCGTTCTCCGTAATATAGGCGGCCACTGCGATTGGGAGATGAGACGGGGTCTGTCCTATCGCGAGCCGCCGCCGAATCTCTGAGGACGACACTGGAAGGGCCACGGTATCGAGCCGATGAACGCGCGCGGCCGGCGGGGCTGTGTATTGATGTCCGGGCCGGGTGACGACGATGAACTCGGTGAGTCCCAGCAAGTCCTGCCAGCGGTGCCAGGACGTGATTTCCGCGAAGGCATCCGCGCCGATGATGAAATAAGGTTCTTCGCCCTTGGCACGCACTTTCTCAATGGTGTCGATGGTGTAGCTTTTCTGTTCGCCCTCTTCCAAACGGGATGCGATGAAGCGGGCATCGGTCCGGCAGGCGAGTTCCGTCATCCGGTAGCGATCTTCGTAGCCGGCGCCGCTCAACGCAGCCTTGTGAGGCGGATGAGCGGCCGGAATGAACCAGACTTGATCGAGCTGAAACTGGTCGGCCGCTTCGCGCGCCACGGTAAGGTGGGCGTTATGAATCGGGTCGAAGGTTCCTCCGAACAGGGCGAGTCGCATCTATTCCGAGCCGCGCGCGTTAGCAAGCGGTAGGCGCGACACGATCATGCCTTGGCTGGCTTTACGGAGGCCTTCCAGGTCTTCTCATCCCAGAACAAAACCCGGCCTTCGCGGTAACTCTGAACCGCCAGGTTGATGACAGCCTGAGCGCGCGCCCCGGTCTCCACATCGAGATGTGGTTTTTCGCGGGAGCGGATGCAGCTCAGGAAGTTCTCGATATGGGCGGTCATCATATCGGTCTGGTCCACCGGAATCCTGATCGGTTCGCTGCCGAATTTGGCTTTATATTCGGGCGTGAGCGTCACCCGCTCGCGCGTCTTGCGATCGCGAATCAACTCGGGAATCACTGTGATGTATTCGGCCCGGCTCTCGAACTGCCCGTTTTCCACCATGACGATGGTGCCTTCGTGGCCGCGGATCAATCCAGGAATGTGATGCGTGTTGGCCATCGAAGAACTGAGCACTAGCGAATGGCCCGCCGGATAATCGGCCACCAGCATGAAGGTATCGGGGACTTCGCGCTCGTCTTTGAAGACATAAATTCCGCCGCTGCCGGTGACGCGGGAAGGGAATTGGGCTTCGCCCCAGCAGATCTGCATGGGCGCGACCACATGATAGAAAAGGTCGGTGGCGATGCCTCCCGAATAATCCCAATATTTTCGGAAGCGGAAAAAGCGGTCGCCATCGTAGGGACGCTTGGGCGCTGGACCAAGCCAGGTCTTCCAGTCGATGTAGTTCTCGCCCTTGCCGTCCGGGCCGGCTTCGGCATCGATAGGCCAACCGTCGTTCCATTCGCCGCCGATCGAATTGCGATGATACGATCCCTGGCTCATGATCATCTGGCCGATCATGCCGTCGGCGATAGCCTTGCGCGCCTTCCACCATTGGTCGCCGGACGTAGTCTGCGACCCAACCTGGAGAACGCGCTTGGTCTCTTTGACGGTGCTGACCAGTTGCTTGATCTCCTCGTTGGTGTGGCACATGGGCTTCTCGAGATAGACATCCTTGCCGTGATCCATCGCATCCAGAGCGACTTTGGCGTGCCAGTGATCCGGCGTGGCGACGATCACCGCGTCGACGTCCGAGCGGCCCACCACTTCGCGGTAATCGAGGTAGCCCTCACACTTGAATTTCGCGGCGTTCTCGCGCTTGCGCTTTTCGTAAACGTCGCACACAGCGACAATCTGGCAGGAGTTGTTCTGGTCGCCGACTTTTTGAAACATCGACGCGACGTAACTGCCGCGTCCACCCACGCCGATTACGCCGACGTTGATGCGATCGTTCGAACCGACTACGCGGCCGCTCGTTTTCTCTCCGCGCGCCGCCAGTGCCGACTTGGCCAGTCCGATCGAAAATCCGGCTGCGCTCGCCTTTCTCAGGAAATCTCTCCGGCCGACGGGGCCTTCTTTTTCGGGCATGAATTCCTCCCTCAGGGATGAATACTAAATCTCAGTTTACCGGAAGCGCGGGTGAGTGGTAACGGCGGCCTTGAAGCGGACGTCTTTCAGGCAGGAATGCTGCGTGGACTGGTAAGTTTGGTTCTCTGGAGCGCGCTGTCGCTGAGTGCGCAGACGCCTAAAGTCCCGCTGGCCACCTTCAGCGGCGCGGTGCACGGTATTTCGAGCAAGCAGATTACCATCGAGACCTCCGAGGGAAACCTTCTCGACTTCGATATCAATCGGAATACGAAGATCGTGCGGGGCAAGAAGCCAATCAAGGCCTCGGACCTCCAGACCGGTGACATGGTCACTATCGATGCCCGCCAGCAGATGGTCAAATTTCTAGTTGCCGTGGTTATTACGGCGCAGCCGAAGACCGAGCCCTGACCGTCAGGGAGGGGCTTTCAATCATCGTATTTCTCGAACTCCAACTGATCGCCCACCGCGGTTTGCATAGCCGCGGCTGTACCGCTGGGCAGTTCCAGCACCGAGTGCGCCGTGAGGCAAAAAGCCATCCGTGAGCGCGGCATTGCATGCCTGATTTTGAGTACCCTGCGCTTCTTGTCCAGGAACAACACATCGATGGGAAACTTCATGCCGAAGGTATGCACCGCCTCGGTGGGCGCGATCCAGAGACCCTCGCCGCGCTCCAGTCCGGTGTGCTTTAGCAGCCCGGTCCTTCGCTTGGCGCTGGTATCGGCCATACCGATGCGATCACCGAGTAATGTGTTTCTGGTTTGGTTGCGAACCCGCAGCGTCGGCACTCTAGACTACTCTAATAGGAATGAGCCGACGCGCGCTGACTCGTTGTCATTGGGCGACCAATGAGCTTGCCATGACCTACCACGACCGTGAGTGGGGCGTTCCGCTGCACGACGACCGCAAGCTCTTTGAGCTGCTGATTCTGGAAGGCGCGCAGGCCGGGCTGAGCTGGAACACGATCCTGCAGAAGCGTGAAAATTACTGGACGGCGTTCGATCAATTCGACGTCGCCAAGATCGCGCGCTACACGCCCCGAAAAATCGTCCAGCTTCTCAAGGACCCGGGACTCGTCCGCAACCGGCTAAAAATCGCGTCTACGATCGGCAACGCAAAAGCTTTCCTCCAGGTTCGAAAAGAATTCGGCGATTTCGACTCGTACATCTGGCGCTTCATCGGCGGGAAGCCCAGGCTGAACGACTGGGGCAAGCTGGGACATGCGCCCGCGCGGACCGAAGAGTCGGACGCGATGAGCAAAGACCTGTTGGCGCGAGGATTCAAGTTCGTTGGGTCGACCATCTGTTACGCCTACATGCAAGCGGTCGGGATGGTGAACGATCACGAGCGCGGTTGTTTCCGCCGTGCTCAAATCGGTTAAAGGGAAATAGCGTTGCCAAGCCGCCGGGAGTTCCTGAAATCCGCGGGCGCCTTCGCCGGCGCTCGAATCGCCAGTTCGGCAGCGCCTGCCCGGAAGCCGAACGTCTTGTTTATTCTGGCCGGCGGATGGCGTGCCCAGCCCCTGGACGATTTACGCTTACCCAATCTCGAAGCGCTGGCCAAGCAGGCCGTGCAATTCGAGCGACTGTACAGCTGCTATCCGCTGGCGACTCCTGCGCGGGCCGCGTTAGTTACGGGCCGCTTTCCGTCTGTCAGCGGAGTTCCACGCGACGGTGTCCGGTTACCGATCGACCAGCCGTCGATCGCGGAGCAGTTGAGGCGCGCAGGATACCGGACCGGCTACATCGGCGAGTGGCTTTTGGATGGCTCAGACGAGCCGGGTTTTGTTCCTCCTGGACCGCGACGCCACGGATTCGATTACTGGGCTGCTTTCAACCGTGGCCATCGTTACTTCGATTCGATTTATTTCCGCGATGCACCACAGCTCATTCGTCCCACGGGTTTCGAGCCGGACTATCAGACCGGCTTGGCGATCGACTTCCTCAAGCAAACCGGTCCGAAGCCGTTTTATCTTGTGCTCGCCTGGGGACCTCCGCGGCCTCCCCTTTCGCCACTCGATCGCATCGGCCGGTACGAACCGGACAAGATCCGGCTACGCGCCAACGTGCCAATCGATCAGGAAGAGACCGCCCGCTCCAACTACGCGCGCTACTATGCGCTTTGCTCGACCCTCGACGGTAACCTCGGCCGCCTGGTTGGAACGCTGGACGATCAGCATCTGGCTGATGACACGATCGTGATATTCACGTCAGACTCGGGCGAGATGTTGGATTCGCACGGGCTCGATGCGGACAACCAACCCTTCGAGGAAGCAGTCCGTGTGCCGCTGATCGTCCGTTATCCGAAGACTGCCGCTGCCGGGAGTAAGAACTATGCTTTGATTTCGACCGTCGATCTGATGCCCACGCTGCTGCGGTTTTGCGGCGTAGATATTCCGGAGAGCGTGCAGGGACAGGATGTCTCCGTCCAAAGGGAATCGGTTTACTCTTCAGGAAAACTGGGCGAGCCGGACGAGTGGCGCATGCTGGTGCGGGGCCTCGACAAGCTGGTGGTCGACCGCGAACTCAACGTAACGCACCTCTACAATCTCGGGCAGGATCCTTTCGAGATGGAAAATCTGGCGCGGGATGTCTCGCAAGATTTAAAACGCGACGAGTTGAAAGCGTTGCTCAAAGACTGGATGCGGCGTAGCGGCGACGGAATGGATCCGTCCGGCTTGAAGAAGCGTCGCTGACGCCCCAACACCTTCAGACCCGCGGCGCCATCGACAGTGGAGGCTGGTTGAATAATTGCTCGGTTTCAGGCTTGAGCAGAACCCAAAAGCCGTAAATCCCCAGGGCGGTTCCAAATGGAACGCTGAAGAGTTCCAGTGCCGACATTATGAGCGCCAGCAGCCGCGACCATGGCCTGAAATGCAACAAGCCATAGCCGACGATAATTCCTGGCAATGAAATGCACAGCAGTATAACGAAGACCAGCCCGCCGATACCGCCCAGGATCGGTATCGCTAGCGCGCTGTCGGGCGAATGATCGGTAACTCCGACCACGCCTGCGATTCCCCCCATGATCAGGAACACCAGCAAGCCGACAAAGACACCCAGCGCACCATAGATTATGTGCAGAATTCCAAGGATCCTCACGTGTTGCGCCATATTCCCCTCCCCTTCATTTGATTCTTCCGACATTACTATACGAATGCGACGCACGCAAGTTCCAGAAAGTCGCATCCGGCGCGAGTAGCGTGTACCCAACTGATCAATAGTCCAGGCGACCTGGCGGAGAGCTACACTACCGGCATGGCGAAAGATAGAGTAAGTCGGCGCTCCCTTCTGAAAGCCGCGGGATCGGCGGGGATCATGGCGCGATTGCCCGAGACGGCGCTGGCCTTCCAGACGACTGGCCAGGTGGCACACGAGGCGGCAACTGGCCCCCTGCAGGAGCACACGCCCGAACACACGATTAAGTTCGCGGTCATAGGGCTCGATCATAGCCACATCAACGGCATTACGGATACCATTCGGCGCAGCGGCGGTGAACTGGTCTCGGTGCACTCCACCAATCCCCAGGCTCTCGCCGGATTTCAGAAGCGCTATGACGGCGTGAGGGTAGCCCGTAGCGAGGATGAAATCCTGAATGATTCGTCCATCCAGCTCCTTTGTTCCACCGCCATCCCTGATCTGCGAGCGCCGCTCGGGGTACGGGCGATGCGCCACGGCAAAGACTTCCTGAGCGATAAGCCCGCCATCACCACGCTGGAGCAACTTGCCGAGGTGCGGCGGACCGTCCAGGAAACCGGTCGTATTTTCGGAATCATGTACGGACGCCTGGAGTCTAGAGCGACCATGCACGCAGGTACGCTCTTGAAGGACGGCGCTATTGGCCGTGTGTTGCAGACGGTCCAACTCGCTCCTCATCGAGTCAACGAGAATACCCGTCCCGAATGGTTCTGGGATCCGGCGCTCTACGGCGGCACTCTGTGCGACCTCGGCTCGCACCAAGCCGACGAATTCGTTTACTTCACCGGATCCACCGTGGCGGAGGTCACGATGTCGCAAGTGGCGAATTTCAATTACCGCCATCGCCCGAAGTTCCAGGACTTCGGCGACATGCTGGTCCAAGGCAATGGCGGTCTTGGATATTTTCGCGTGGATTGGTTCACTCCCGATGGCCTGGGAGCGTTTGGCGACGAACGGAC
>Ga0070713_100003415_pt1 | contig 10493 bp, 4 predicted proteins | sample LARL82metaG_FD_65465 | JGI IMG/M metagenome (GOLD analysis project Ga0070713, IMG submission 65465) | Corn, switchgrass and miscanthus rhizosphere microbial communities from Kellogg Biological Station, Michigan, USA - LAR L8-2 metaG | ecosystem: Host-associated > Plants > Roots > Rhizosphere ... | reverse complement strand
CTTTTCCAACGCCGCCACGGCAGTTTCGGCTTTCACCTTTCCTTCAAGCACCGAGTGCAGACTCTCGACGTACGTGCGCGACACTTCCTGATATTTTTCGCCAGTCACCGTCGAAGGCCGCGCAACAGCGTGCGCGCCCGGTTTGCCGCCGGTGACTTGCAAATGCTGATAGGCCGTCAAGATCGTCGGCAACTCGAATCGGGCTGGAAACGTTGGCGGCTCCGAAATCGCGCGCTGATGTTCCAGTTCTGCTTCCTTGCGCAACAGAAATCGCACCAGCGCAATTGCTTCAGCTTGATGCTGCGATGCCTTAGATACAGCTAGGCCCAAACCGCCGAACGTTCCCGCACGCCCGTCTTCGCCGCCCGGGACGCTGGTGACTCCAGACTGCTTTCCGACCACATAGGGAACTGGATTGCTGATGAAGTAGTCCGATTCCCAGCCGCGCTGAAACGCCGCCTTGCCGGAAGTCACGAAAGCATTGGTCGAATCCCACTCCTGATACGACAGCGTAGTCGGCGATGAAATTCGGCCCATCCAACGCGCTGCTCGGTTCCACGCGGCGATCGTTTTTGGATTGTTGACGCTGATCGTTCCGTCGCTCTCGATGATGTGGCCGCCGCCTTGCGACACCTGCCATTCCATCGCGTTGCACATCAGTCCTTCGGTCGCCGCTCCGGGCCACGCGTAGCCCCAAAAATCCTTCTGCCCCCTGGAGCGTTCGCCGTCCTGAATGCGCTCTGCCATTTTTTCCAGGTCGTCCCACGTTCGTGGCGGTTGTTTGAACCCATACCTATCCAGCAAGTCCGCTCGATAGTACAAAACGCCGACGTTCGAGTGGTAGGGCATCGCGACGAGCTTGCCCTTCACCGTGAAGTTCGCAATCATCTCAGAATCGTCGGCTTTCAGCTCCGTCTCAAAATAAGGATTCAGATCGACCAGGTAATCGCTCAGGATTCCCGGCCACACCACGTCGATTCCGTAAACGTCCGGCTTGGCCGCGCTTTTCTTCAGCAGATCCTGGGAAAGCGCAAGCTGCGCCGGCGAATTTTCCGGTGCCGGCAGATGCGTGACGCGAATTCCAGTTTCCTTGGTGAAGTCGAGCAGTACTTGTACGTGTGCCGCATCGCGTTCCCGCGAATCGTGCGACCATTCCGGATCGAGAAACGTCAGCGTCACCGGATCTTTCGGTGCCCGCCGGCATCCGCCAACCGCAATTGCGGCCGCAACCAACGCAGCCACAAGACTTGCGTGCACGATGCTGCTAAACAGCCGAGGTCCAGCGACACGACCGCCATACAGGTCCTCGACTCCCGGAGTCCGCATAGATCCGCCTCGAAATGCTACTAATCTACCCAGGTCCCGAAAAACAGGTCAACTGTAAGCGACGGATTGGCGCTTCGGCCGTACGACGCACGCTGCTTCATTACGCCCGTATCCCTAATTGAATCTGTTGTTTAGGTGGACCCGCCGCGGTCTTGATCAGAAACTTCTAAATTTTTTGAACCGACCCTGTCGATCTGGCCCCACCTCGCTCGACATATCTATGTAAGCGCAATGGAACCTGAGGAGACGGTTATGGCACCCCAAGCAAAAGCTTCTCGAACGGCACACTTCGCGGCGCGAATCGCCGCCGCGGTACCCGCGCTGGTCGCGCTGTCGGCGAGCGCTCAAGCTTCCGCATCGCTGGTTGCCGTCAAGTACTCTGCGATCACAGCAGTGGCGACAGCGGTGCTGCAATCGGGCACGACGTTCGATGCCGTGACGGGATTCCTGGCCCATGCTGGCGGCGGAGTTGAGCTTTGCGTTCTGGGCGACCTGCTGCACGCGCTCGATTTTCTGCAGTTTTCCGGTTCGATTTGGCGGATTCTTCAGCTCGCCAGCAGCGTCGCCGAGCAATCTTTTGTGACGCACCTGATTTCGTCCGCAGTCAGCCTATTCTGGTAGACGAGGGAAGTACGCCCCCGGCAGCCCGCGCAGTTCTTGCTTGTGGCAAATCGGCGATGCTCTTGATAGCATCCGGCGCATGTTCAAACACCTTTTTGTTGTTCTGAGCCTTTTCATCGCATTCCCATCGAGCGCCACCGACCTTCCCACCAAAAAATATCTGAATCTGGCCACGATTAAAGTCATGGTTGCCGCTGCGGAATCGGCGGCGCTGGTTCACGGCGTCGAGGTCACGATCTGCGTGGTGGACGACAGCGGCAATCTGCTCTTCCTCGAAAAAGCGGACGGCGCTTCGTTGAACACGATTCAGTTCGCACAGAAGAAAGCGCGCCATGCCGCTGCGTACGGAAGCCCCTCCAAGGACGGGGCCGACTACGTGAAAAAGGGAAATGCCGACGGCCTCGCGTTCCCGGATTTCTTTCCGAATCAAGGCGGGTTGCCGATCAAAGTGGATGGGCACGTGATCGGGGGAATCGCCGCGAGCGGCGCGAAGTCGGAAATTGACGAGGCGATCGCGCAAGCGGGGATCGACGCGGCATTCAAGAAGTAGCTCGAGGTGGTTTTGGTCGTTGTGAGACTCCCGCGAGGAGCGACACCGGTTCGCCGGGACGGTGACCGGTCTGAATCACCAGCGGCGCTTTTGTGAGGATGTCAAAACCGCAAAGGCGCGCAGGCCCACCGCGCTCGAGATCGGCCGAGCCCGGGAATGAGATCCTCGACAATCGGGGTTTACGTCGCCTCCGGGAGCGCTGAAGCGAGGTCCTGTCCAACCCGCGTGGCCCGGATTGGGGCGGCATGGAACGGTGGAAGGGGCCACTCGTACCTTAAGGCTAAGAGCTTACTAACTCGCTAGATACACGTTCACACTCGTATTGCAATTCTCCGGCGGGTACCCATAATTGAGTTATTCTGGTGTCCTAGACCACCAGCTCAATGCAATGCCCTTTATGTCAAGCCGATAACCCGCCCAGCGCGGACCACTGCACGAAGTGCAGCACGCCGCTGCCGCTGGCCGACATGACACCTCCGCTACCGAAGGCGACACCTCCTGCAAACGCCAGTCCTCCGGTGAACGCGGATACGCTCGGCGGAACTCTCGGCGGGACGATGGGCGGAACGCAAGCGTGGTCGGTTGCGGTCACGCCGAGACCTTCGAGCGAAGCTGCAGCCAAGGGACAACTCGAAGCCGGATTTCTGCTCGCGGAACGATTCGAGATCATTTCGCTGCTCGGTCAAGGCGGCATGGGCGCCGTCTATAAAGCCCGCGACACCGAACTCGAGCGCCTCGTCGCGATCAAACTGATTCGCCCTGAACTTGCCAGCCATCCCGAAATACTTCGCCGCTTCAAACAGGAGCTCATCCTCGCGCGCGAAGTTACGCACCGCAACGTCATCCGCATTTTCGATCTCGGCCAGGCGCAGGGAATCAAGTTCATCACTATGGAGTTCGTGGAAGGGCGCGACCTCCGCAGCATGATTCACGAAAAATCGAAGCTGACCGTCGACGAATCGGTTCCGATCATCCTGCAAATTTCCGCCGCTCTCGATGCCGCGCACACAGCCGGCGTTGTTCATCGCGACCTAAAACCGCAAAACGTGATGTCCGACAAAGACGGCCGCGTCTACGTCATGGATTTTGGCATCGCGCGCTCACTCGAATCACAGGGCATGACGCAAACCGGCGCGCTGATGGGCACGCCCGAATACATGTCGCCAGAGCAGGCGAAGGGCGAAAAGGTAGATGCGCGCTCTGACCTGTTTGCGCTGGGAATCATTTTCTACGAAATGCTGACCGGCATCTCGCCATTCAAAGCCGAAACCGCGATGGCGATGATGTTCAAGCGAACGCAAGAAAAAGCAACACCGCTCGTGCAGCTCAACCTGGGGATTCCCGGGGTCATCAGCGACATCGTCGCGAAGTGCCTGGAGATCAAGCCCGACGAGCGCTACCAGACCGCGCGCGAAGTCATCAACGACCTCGAAGCGTTCACAGGAGGCGCGCAGCGGGGCACCATTATCGCGCCGTCGCACCGCATCAGCCACGCCCCGCCATATCAGAAATGGCTGGTCATCGGGGGAATCGTTGTCGTTCTTGGTGGCGGTGCTGCCTACGTTTTTCGCGGCAAGCTCCCGTTTTCTTCGTCGAGTAAGACGGCAGGCCCCGCGCAGGTTCTATCGCTCGCCATTCTTCCATTTCAAAACGCCTCCAGCGATGCCGCGCTCGATTACATCGGTCCCAGCATCGCCGAAGGCTTGAGCACCGACGTCGGACAGGCGAAATCGCTGCGCACCGTGCCTCCCGAGCGTATCTATCAAATCCTGCACGATATGCGCGTCGCGCCGAATTCGGTTTTCGATCCGGACATGATGCGCAATGTCTCCAACATCTCGAATTCTGACATGCTGGTTTCCGGCCGCTACACCATCGCCAACGGAAAACTCCGAATCGACGCGTTGCTAAACGATCTGAAACGCGATCGTCGCGTTCCCTTAGTCATCGAGGATGCGGATCCCAAGAATCTCCGAGCCGCTGTCGACAGGCTCGCGGATCTGGTTCGCACCAATCTCGCCGTGTCGTCGGACGTGCTCAAGGAACTGAAGGAAAGTTCCTTCCAGCCGTCTTCGGAGTCGCCTACGGCCTTACGCGCCTACAATCAGGGCTTGCAATTACTTCGTCAGGGAAAGGTCACCGACGCTGTCAAAGCATTTAAGGATGCCGTTCAGGAAGATCCGAAATTCGCTCTGGCCTATTCGCGCCTCGCCGCCACGCAGTCCAATCTCGGCTACGACGCCGAGGCCGAACAGGCTTCCCGCAAAGCGCTCGATCTGAGCCAGCAGCTACCTCGGGCCGAGCGCTACCTGATCCAAGCCATTCACGCGCGCGTGATGAAAGACACCAACGGCGCGATTACTGCCTACGAAAATCTCGCCAAAACGTTCCCCGAAAATGGCGACGTCGAATACGCTCTCGGCAGTCTCTACGCCGAAAAGGGCGATTACGACAAGGCCCGTGCGCAATTCGCCAGAATTCTCCGCAACGATCCAAAAGACATCAATGCGCTTATCGCCACAGGCACTATGGAAGTCAGCGCGGGTAACGCCAACGCCGCGCTCGAAGCGCTCGGCAACGCGCAGCGACTGGCCGTCCAGTTCGACAACAATGAGGCCAAGGCGCAAGTGCTGCAAGCCACCGGCATGGCGTATGAATTGTTGAACAAGTCCGACGAAGCGCTAGGCAATTTCCGCCAGTCGGCCGAAATCAACAAAAAGCTCGGCAACAAGGGCGGTGTTGCGAACAGTCTTCGTGAAATCGCCAACGTTCAGGCGTCTATGGGGCAGTCCGACGCCGCTCTCACTAGCTACCAGCAGGCTCTCGAAATCGACCGTGAAATCGGCGCGAAGAAAAATATCGGAGCAACCTATGTCGATTTGGGCGTCTTGTTCGAAGGCCGCGGCCAGTTCGACAAAGCGCTGCAATACTACAAAGACAGCCTCCAGATTCAGCGCGATCTCGGCGACGAAACCAATCAGGCCATCTGCCTGAACAACATCGGCAACGTTTATCTTGCCCAGGGCAAGAGTGACGACGCGCTCATCTACTACCAGCAGGCGCTGCAGCTTCGCGAAAAACTCGCCGTACCGATCGACATCGCCGAGACCCTCCACAATCTCGGCGAAGGCTACACCCGAACCAACCAATTCGACAACGCCATGAATTCCTACATGCGCTCGCTCGAATTGCGCCGCAAAGCGGGCGACTCGCTTGGCGCCGCGCTTGAAAATCATGGCACTGGCATGATCTTCCTCTATCAAGGACGTAACGGTGCCGCCGTCAATTCCTTGCAAACGGCTCTCGACGGATACAACGAAGCCAAGGATCGCACTCGTACCATGGCGCAGATCGCCAACGACTACGCCGACGCTCTAACCAAAGCGGGCCGTGGCGGCGAAGCCGCCAAGCCGCTGGACCAAGCCCGCAATGTCGCGCAGGAACTCAAGAACGACAACGTGATGTCTGACATCCTGAACACGCAAGGCGACGTGCTCTTCTATCAGGGCGACATCAAAGGTGCCAAGAATGCCTACCAGCAAGCTCTCCAGCTTGCCACCCGCGCCAAAGACGAGCGCCGCATCCTGGCGACGAAACTGAATCTTGCGAAATCCGACATCGCCCTCGATCAGCAGCGCACGGCGATTCCTGTGCTGAAGCAGCTGATCACCCAGGCCGATTCCGCCAACCTCAAGTATCTGTCGCTGCAGTGCTCGGTCGCCCTTGCCGAAGCCATGATTGCCGACAAAGATTACACGGGCGCTCACCGCTTCCTCGAACCCCTCCTCGGCCGCAGCGAAAAGCTCGGCGTCCGCATGGAAACTGCCAAAATCCACTACCTCCTCGGCACCGCCCTGCGCCTCTCGGGCGAAACCTCAGGCGCCGCCGGCGAATACAAACAAACCTTGACCGCCCTGGACAACATGAAATCCGAAGCGGGCGCCCAGAATCTCTTGACCCGCTCCGACTTGAAACACATCTACGACGACTCCACCCAATACTCGAAGTAATTTGCACGGGGAGTGCTTCGCCCGTAGCCCCATCGCGACCTAACAAGGCATTCTTGTAGCCTTCAAATCCGTCTCGCAATGTCACGCGCCGCGCGTCCATGAAAGAACGCGCGTATCGAAAAATAGGAAACGGGGCCCCATCTGCACCCCACTCGCCGTCCGCCTATCCCAAAAGAAAAATGCCTCGCCGCAAAAACGCGGCGAGGCATTTTCAATGCAACGGTGCAGTCGCTAGCGACTATTTCACTGTAAGTGTCGCCGTGGTCGTATCGACCGGCGTTCCGCCCTGGATCGTCGTCGACGAGACCGTGTACGTCCCGGCGCAGACTCCACCCGGGATCAGGAAGGGGAACGTGATCGAATTCGAAGCCCCTGCCCGAATGGTGAAGTTCGGCGTCGTGAACATTACCGTGCTGTCGTTGGCGCAATTGCGTCCGAGCGGTCCGCTCAACGTGAACTTCACGCTGACGTTCTGCGCTGTCGGCAAGCAGTCCATGACGCTTGCGGTGACGCCGATCAGCGCAGGCCGCTTCACGGTGGTCGGATTCACGCCGAGTGCCACATAGTGGCAGCTCACGCTGTACATCACCTGTGTGGTCGCCAGATTCGCGGGCATGGCCGCGTCCTGCGACGTGACAGTGAAGGTTTTCATCGTGGTTCCCGCGCCGTTCGGCGTCGTGTCGATGTTCGAGCCGCTCGCGACGGGTCCGTTGCAGCCAGCGGTGCCGCTGGCAAGTCCCGCGCCCGGCGTAGGATCGCTGCAGGTATATTGTGCAGCCACCTTTTGCCCGGCCGTGTACGTCGTGTTCGTCGGCGAAGTCAGCGTGATCGTCGGAGACGTCGAGTCCACGTTGAGTGCCGCGGCAAACGACGAGGTCATGTAGCAGGCGCCTGCCGGCCCAACCGGCGAGCCATCGGAGCACTGCGTCTGTCCCGGCGCGATCGGAACCAGCTGCTGGAACTGTTCCGGAATGCCGATGTTGTCCGTGGCCGACCATAGCAACAGGTACGAGCCATCCGGCACCGAACCGCCATTCACGATTCCCGTGAAGACAACCGGCTGCACGGTAGAAGTGTTGAAGCCCGTTGGCGCAGTCGCCGGGGTCGTTGGCACAACCGGCGTCCCGTTTGTCTGCGTCACCGAGAATGACTCGCTCGCAACCGGCGCCGCGTGGAAGTAGTTGTTGTCTGCAGTCGGAGCCGCTGGGCAGGATACCGAACCCGCCGGGCACGCCGGATTCACCAGGAAGCTGAGATTCAGTGGCGCATTCTTCGCGCTGAACCACAGATTCGATGAGGACGAAGGATTGTTCGCCGGTGGCTGGTTGACTTGCGTACCGTTCACGCTCACCGTCGACTGCAACATCGGCACCTTGTACGCGAACGCGAATGTACCCTTGTTGCGTACGCGGCCGCTCGACGTGGTCTGATCGCCGCTGATGGTCTGCTCGGCGTCGAGCACGTTGCAATTCGCGGGTGGCGCGGGTTGCGTGCCGCTCGCCGAACCAGTCGTCGTAACGCACGCCGGGTTCGGGTTGCCGTTGATCGTGCTTGGCGACCACGGCAATAGCGGCGTAGCTGTCGGCGGCTCATAGTGCGCAAGCACACTGATCGTGCCGGGCGTAATATTCGGTTTGGATACCAGGTCCGCGGTCACATCGATTCCGAGGAAGTTGTTCGAGCCCGTCGATACGAACGGGCAGTTCTTATCCGACGGCACCAGGGCTTGCGGGTTGTTCGTCAGCGTCGGGTCATAGCACAAGTCGACGAACAAGGCGCCGTTCGTGCCCGGTCCGTCCGGCGTGTTGTCGTCCGCCAACGGGAACAGCAGCGAAGGCGCCAATGGTCCGCCAGTAACGAACTGCGGCCACGTCACGGCGTCCACCGAAGTGTTCGTGCTTTGAATCACGATCGTATTCGGATCGCTCAGCGGATAGGTCAGGTTGCCGGCCGCGGTGCTGAAGTCCACCGCGTGCACCAATTCCGTACCCTCGTTGTTGTTGAACGCGAAAGTCGTCGGCTGCGCCGTCGACACCGGCTGGGTAATCGTCTGCGAAGAAAAACTCCAGCTCACGATGTCCTGATTCTCAAACCCGCCACCCGTCGAAGCTGTAAATCCGACGAATGCGTCGTCGGTCGCGTTAAGTCCGAGGCTGGCCATGTCCAGAGTTGCCGCCGCCACCTGCTTGCCATCCAGTGATACCGTCAGATTTTGGCAACCGCTGCAGGGAGGCGAATACGTAATGATCGCGGTGTGAACTGCACCGTCGTTGATGTTTATGTTCAATGAACTCAGCGCCGAATTGAGCGCGAGCGTCGGATTCATACCGCTGCGGCCGCCCGTCACACACTTCCCGCCGTGATGCTGGCTGTTGTTTCCGTCCAGGCAGCTTTGAATGGCGACGTGATTGTTGTTGGGGTCCCACGGGTTCGTGAACGTATCGAACTCGATCGCTACGCTGTTCGCGATTCCCGTTCCCGGGTTATCGTCACCGTCGTTATCTCCGTAACCGATCGAGCCGCCGACGTTCTGATCCAGATAACCGGTGCCGGTCGGGGAATGCTGGACGACGAAGGCAATACCGTCCGCGTGTCCACCGGATCCACCCTGACCGGTAAATTGGAAGGCGAATGTAGTGGTGAATCCGGCTTCAAGAGAAACCGGAGTCGCGTACCACGTGCTGCCGACCAGGTTACCGTGGGCGCCGGTGATTCGCAGTACGCTGGTATTGGGAGCTTGCCCCGGGGCAGCCGCAGCGCTACCGTTCAGTTGAAGTCCGGTCGTCGAATTGAAATTCGGGAACGAGAATGTTTGCTGCGCCCGAGCGGACTGCGCTACGAACCCCAAACAACAAAGCGACACCAGCGGTGCAAGCACACGCACCTTCATCTTCCATATCTTCATCACGCCTCCTTGAGGCATTTCAAAATGTCAGATCGCACCGCTATGCGGGGGCCTTTGGGTGCACGCGGCCTTACGTGGGAGCCGGGACTTTGCGCCTTGCGCCGACCAGAGCACAATTGCGACGAGATTGTCACGCCTGCTTCCCAACGTTGTCAAGAACAACGGCGTTCTAGGAGTACCACTTACACCCGGTACGAGCGCTCGCGAGAGCGCCCTACTCGTTCCCATCAACGACGTTGCACAATCCCGGTAAAACAGTTCTGTAACCGTAGCGTTTCGATCAATTTTACGAACAGCTTCGGGGGGCATTGTGCATTTTAAGGGCCGCAGCAAGGACTCGGCCGTCTCTTTCCAGAAATGCCTCACAATGCTTGGCTTTCCATTGTTCGCCGACTCGCGACGCTTCGCAAATGTGTCTTCCGCAGCTTTCGAATGCTAACTTTTTTTGCTATCCCTGTATCCGAATGGATAGCTTTAACCGAATCTCAACCGCTTGCTGCTATACTTGGAAGGTTATGCTGTCCATCAACAATATCTCTATGCGGTTCGGTCCACGGGTCCTGTTCGAGGACGTCACCACAACCTTCATGGCGGGTCGCCGCTACGCGATTACCGGGCCCAATGGCGCCGGCAAATCCACATTGATGAAAATCCTGACCGGCGAGCTTGAGCCGACCAAAGGCTCGGTCACGCGGCCGAAGAAGCTCGGCATCTTGCGGCAGGATCAGTTCGCTTTTGACGAATTTCGCGTCCTCGACGCGGTAATTCAGGGCAACGCGCCGTTGTGGAAGGCGTTGCAGGAGCGCGACGCGCTCTACGAGAGGCCGCACGAGGAGCTCACCGACGCCGACGGCATGCGGCTCGGCGAACTGGAAGGAATCGTCGGTGAAGAAGGCGGATACACCGCTGAGGCCGACGCGGGTGCTTTGCTGGACGGGCTTGGCATCGAGATCGACTTGCACGAACGCAAGATGAGCGAGCTCCAGGGCGGGCAAAAAGTTCGCGTGTTGCTCGCGCAGGCGCTTTTCGGTTCTCCGACCGCGCTGTTGCTAGACGAGCCCACCAACAACCTCGACCTCGA
>Ga0070713_100003414_pt1 | contig 10495 bp, 7 predicted proteins | sample LARL82metaG_FD_65465 | JGI IMG/M metagenome (GOLD analysis project Ga0070713, IMG submission 65465) | Corn, switchgrass and miscanthus rhizosphere microbial communities from Kellogg Biological Station, Michigan, USA - LAR L8-2 metaG | ecosystem: Host-associated > Plants > Roots > Rhizosphere ... | reverse complement strand
GTCCCCGCATCCAGACTCGCCGTCGTCGAACTCACCTGGGTAATTGCGGCGCTGGTCAGATTGCCCAACGTCGTCGCACCCACTTGCCCATTCGTAATCGCAGAAATATTGAGCGCGGACGCAGAGTTCGCGCTCTCGAATTCGAATGACAAACTTTCGTTCGCGGCGTCGGCAAAACTGATGTTGTACTCGCAATGATCTTTTGTCAGATCTTTCACATTCACTACGACCTCGTTTACAACCGCAGGAAACGCCGCGGCTCGCGACGGCAGGTCAAGATTCAGACCGTCCCCAGGGAAAATGTCCTCAGCGCCCCCGGGCAGAAAGTCACTCCACGTTTGATAGTTGCCGGCGTAACCGGGAGCAACTCGGTCGGTGACAATCGCCAACGCCGCTTCCTCGCACTCGAGGCTGGTCCGCGCTGGCGGGGATTTCACATGGCGAATTACCCCTCGTATTCCGTCATCGATCCCTCGCCGCTCGGCCGCGATGCTGGCGGGATTGGTGACCCTCGCCATGGAGCGTCCGTACCCGCGGTAGCGGACTTCAATGAACGGCTGTACACCGCCGGCAATAGTCGGGCGCCCGCGTGGGTTGATGAGTGTAATGTCCTGGAACAAGATCGAACTGGCCGGATCACCGACAAAAATACAGGTGCTGTTCATCCAACATTCCACGATCGAGCCGGAAAAATCCACAGTAATGTTCGAAGCGCGGATGGACACTTTTGCGTATGCCTTGAGTTCGCCAGGAGGCACAATGACTTTCCCCGATTGCGAAGAGCCGGTTGGATTACTCGGCGTGAATCTGGCGGCGATCAACGCCTCTTGCAGCCCGCCGGACGCGCTGCCGAGGCTGTATCCAGCCGGATGCGGGTTTGCCGTTGTGAACTGTAGAGTTCCACCCTGTCCGTTTCCGGCGCACGTCCCTCCGCTCACGTTCACCGCTTCTGCGGTTCCCGTTCCCGAGATGTAGATGTAATACTGCGGTTCTGAGCCACTAACTCCCGACGGGCATGCATTCAAGGTGACCGTCTGAGCTCCGGCAGAACTCAGGTCCGCGCTGTTTGCCTCCGACCAGTTGAAGTCGGTGGCGTACTTGATGGCCTGCATGCCCGGCGTGAGTCCGCCACCGCTGCCGGTTCCGCAGCCGCCCCAGGTGGAATCGCCGTGCAGGCACGAGCCGGTGTTCGCCACGCCGCTACCCAATTCGTTCGCGGGAACCATGCCGTTGACCAGGTCCGCCTTATTTGCGGCGCTCAGATCCACATACTGCTTCGTGCTCGCCTGCAGCGGTGCCGTAGGATTTGCGGGTAAGGTGAGAGGACCTGTCATCGCGTCGCCGGATTTCAGAACGAAGTTCCCGCCTCCAGCTCCGCCAACAACCGACGCATCCACGTACGCTTTGTTGGCAGCCTGCCCGCCTTGCGTGGGGGAAGGAAAGCTTGGCGCCACCGCGAACTGCTTCGTGCCCGTGATCGTCTCATTCCCGCTCAGGTGCACGACATTCGCGAGCGCGGCATTGACGTACTGTTGCGTGGCCAGCGGGCCCGTGCCAGTCCCTGTACCCAGCACAGTGCGTACCTGTGCGATGGTTTCAGGGGAGACGGGTCCGACTGCCCAGTACTCGGTCTTGACCGTCCCGTCGGTCAATTGATAGACGACCGCATATGCGATACCCGCGGGCGTGCTTCCCACGTTAGGTGCAAGTTGCACGCTGAAAGCTCCTCCGGGCGAGATCGCCACGCTCTTCGTCCCCGCAGCAACGGCCCGCCCGTCGGAGGTCGTGAACGCGGGCCAGGAAATCAGCAGCGTCCCCGATGCCGGGCTGCCGTCCGCGCGGAAGACGGTGTCGCTTACGGTCGTCAGGATGGGAGATTGCGCGAGCACCGCGACCGCACTGAGGCAGGTCACCGCACATAAAAAGAGCCGCCTTGCGCGGCGGCTGTCGTGATGCATACGATCCTCCAAAGAACCTGTGCTGAAATTTCCGTTAGATGAGGGCTATTCCGCCACTCTTTCCCCCAGGAACCGTTCCACACTCTCGACGTAAACGTCGGCGAAATCGACCACCGGACGGCGCGACACAATGGTGCGCATGGCGTCCTGCATCTCCCAACCGTCGGAGCACAGAATTGCCAGAGTCATCATGGCCGCGCGATGGACACCCGCAGCACAGTGAATGAACAGGCGGGCGTCATCATCCCGCAAAGCACGCTCGGCAAACCCGACTCCCCGCTGGAACAATTCCGCAGGCTTCGGCTGAAAGTCATCGTCGGTTGGGTTCCAAAGGACCTCGATGCCATGCGGCTTGGCCAAAGGCGTGTCATCAAACTCGATTTGCATGTCAATGATGTGCGTGACTCCCGCACGCGCCACGGCGGCCATGTTTTCCGGATTCCAAATTCCACCGCCGATTGCGAGCCGGCCGGTGATCCACGTCATATCCATTCCACAATTTCCCGTACCTGAGATTCGCCGGCGGCCTTGCCGGCGTTCCGGAGTGGACGGCCGCATTTATAAAACTTCGCCGCCGCCTCGCTGTCTCCATTTGTATTTTACGGGAGAAACTAGGTTTCACGTCCGGACTCGGATTCGCGTTCTTGCCCGGTTTCTTCGATTCCGAGCTGACGCAGAAGTACTTTCGACAGCGTGTCTTCCGGAGCGGCACCCTCTCCGGAGACTGCCGGATAGATTCCAACCATTTCGAACAGGTACTTGATGGCTTGGTATTGGCCTTCTTCCATCACGCCGTCGATGGCGCATTGGACCATGGCGACGGCATTGCGAGCCACTAATTCCGTAATCTTCTGGCGCAATTCGGGCAGGGTAGCCTCTGATCCGGGAGCCCTGCGCGCCATACTTATGCCCCAAAACGAAGAGCGCACCTTTTGAGTGCGCTCAGTTCTTTTTCTCGATTGTTATTTTCATTATAGCATATAGTTAAGGAAAATGTGACATGCTTTGCAAAAATTTATTCTCCCTGTTTCCATTCATTTAACGAGAAACACGGTGCGCCCGCCTCTTGACAAAGTTTTCCACAGGTCGGGTCGGGAAGTCGGTTCAGGAGCCCGCCCGCCAGGAATATTTCGCTGACGCGGTCAAGCGCTAGCCAAAATTCCCGGTGAACCGTCCTCCGGGCGCAGTGCAGCACGTCAGCAGCTTCGTCCTGCGTGTAATCCTGGAAAACGATGAGCGCGATCAGTTGCTTCCAGAAGTCACGCAGTTGCTCCAGAGCCTGCTCCACATCGTGAACGAAAATTACTCCGTCCTCAAAACTGGACATGTGATAGGCCGTCACTTTTGAACGAAAGAGTTCGCGGCCCAGCAAGGAGGGTAGGCGCCCGATTTCGATCGAGCTTTGCAAATACCGCCTCAGTAGCGCTGCCGTTCGTTCCCGGTAAAGCCAAAGTTCTGGATCAAACTCCAGTTCGCTCTCCGGCTGGAAGTCATCCCAATAACTGGTTCGCGCGCCAGCTCGCATTGCCGGCTGCGGCAGAGGAATGCAAGTATGCTCGCTCATGCGTGGCCCCCTTCCCCCCAGAACGCGCTCTCGACGGGAGCAGGCTCTGGCCGTTGCATACGCGGATTGGCTACCGACCGCCATCCCGTTAACCCGGCCATGGCTGTAGTGCAGGCTCGGCAGACGACCACCTCTGACCCTCTGAGCCGCAGCCACAGCGTTCCGCAGCGCTCACAATATTTGAGTTCTAGCTCTAAGACTTTCCTTGCTTGTGTCTCCATATCTCCCTCCGCAATGCTCCGAAACAAAAAAGCCCTGCCGCGGATTTTGTCCGGCGACAGGGTTCGTTTCTGTTACGAGTGGCCTGTTAGTTTATGTAGTTGCAGTATTCGTGCTGCATTCAGGGAGTGCCAGGGGTGCGAAAATACCCTTCCTCGTACCCCGACTTCAATACTCGCCCGTTGTGCACCAGGACGCTTAACTTGCCGTTAAAGCGCAGTTGCACGAGCAGGCGCTCCATGGCGGCGGAGAGGACTTCAGCAGTCCGCACCTTGCGGCGAAACTCCAGAAATCCCGCCTCCTCCAATTCACTCGGGCCTTGTGCCATGCCAATTCTCTTTCTCCCCTCAAATCTCATGATCCTATAGGTTATAAGTTCTGCTTTCCTGTATAGCTCTGTATAGCGTGGAAGAAAAAGCGAAGTCAAGAGGCATTCGCATCCTGTTCTGGACGTGAGAGTTGAATGCACTTTGATTCATTTCCCCACGGCAGATCTACTGCACATTGGCTGTGGAAAATTGACGTGTTCCGATAGTGGAACAGTGCGGTTGCTTCGACAGATTCACTATTCACAAATCAGTTCTCGAAGTTTATAACTATTCGCTATACTGCCCCCATGAAGTTCAAAAGCTTACAGGACAACCTTCGTAGAACCTTGCTCGAACGAATCGGCGATGGCGATCTGACCGGTTTGCGATTGGCTGATCTGACGGGCTTTAAACAGGCTCACATTTCCAATTTTCTCAACCGGAAACGCGGACTATCCCTCGAAGCCATGGACAAAGTGCTGAACGTGCAGCATCTCTCGGTGCTCGACCTGCTGGATCCGACTGAGATCAATAAGCGCGCCAGTATTCCGCCACCCGGCGAGGATGAGTTCGAGAATGTTTTCTTGGTGGATGGCTCGGTGGCAGCGACTCAGCCACTCATCATGAGCATGAAGGTCCGCGACATCGAGAAATACAAGCGTAGTTTCTTGCGCAAATTGCGCTCTGATGTTCATGGCAAACGCCGCGACTGGGAGCGCTTCGTTGCTATTCGCGCCGACGCCGATGCCGCGAGCATGTATCCGCGTGTACTGCCGGGCGCGACGGTCCTCATCGACCGACACTACACCTCACTTCAACCGTACCGCCGGGGCGAGTCGAATATATACGCCGTCTATGTGGACGGTGTCTGCAAGATTCGATACGTGGAAACTGCCGGAGATAACCTCGTGTTTCGGCCCCATAACCAGAGCTATAGCGTCCAAATTATCCCGTTGGAAAAGGGGCAGACCGCCGCCGAGTACCTGATCGGACGGGTTTGTTATGTGGGAATGGAAATGTAGGCCCTCGCTCTCGAGTTTCAGTTGTACCGCGAACAGGAGTGCCGATTCGGCTCCTTCCCGATGGCCAGTCGCTCAGGGCAGGTCGCGCGTCACATGGCTCAGCGACTGTATTGATTTCGTTTTTTATCCGCGTGCCGATCGAGTCCGAATTGAATGAGTCGCTCGATCAGATCCGGATAGGAAACTCCCGAAGCCGCCCACAACTTTGGGTACATGCTGATCGAAGTGAACCCAGGCATAGTGTTGATCTCGTTCAGATAGATCTTGCGCATCTTCGGATCCATCAAGAAATCGACACGAGACAGCCCAGAGCAATCCACCGCCCGGAAAGCCGCGATCGCCAACTGCTGGACCTTCTTCATCTCTGATTTGCTCAGCTTTGCCGGGATGATCAGCTGCGAGCCTTCATCCAAATACTTCGCGGAATAGTCGTAGAATTCAGCACTGGGGACGATTTCGCCCGCAATCGACGCTTCGGGATTATCGTTGCCCAGCACGGCGCACTCGATCTCACGGGCTTTGTGCCTTTTTCCGCCCACGCCTTCCTCGATCACAATTTTGCGATCGAACTTCGCAGCTTCGTCAATCGCTGGGCCGAGTTCTTTGCGGGCATGCGCCTTGGAAATTCCTACTGAAGAGCCCAGATTCGCCGGCTTCACGAACACGGGATATGTCAGTTTGCTCTCAACCAGCTTCTGCACTTTTTTCGGCTGCGCCTCCCATTCGCTGCGAAGCACAGTCACGTGCTTCACGATGGGCAGGCCTGCCGCGCGGAATAGGGACTTCATAACGTCTTTGTCCATGCCAGCGGCAGAACCGAGAACGCCGCCACCGACATAAGCGATGTCGGCGAGTTCGAGCAGGCCCTGCACTGTCCCGTCTTCGCCGAAGGTCCCGTGCAGCACGGGAAAGATCACATCCACATTGATGGCGCGATCGGATACGCGCCGAGCGAGCGCGTCGGTTTGGAATGGCTGCAAGCCTGCGCCATGCGGCTCTGGAGGCATCACAAACGCCTCGCCATTTTGCAGCACTGCGGCGGCAGGTGTGGCCTCGGGGTCTCCAGCGCGAAGATGGCGCTCTTCATGTGGCGGCTTGCCGGAAAGTAACCGCTCGGCCTCGCCGGATGTAACCCAACGGCCCTCCTTAGTGATTCCGATCGGAATGACTTCAAATTTATCTTTATCGATGGCTTTGAAGACTGAGGCAGCCGAGAGCAGAGAGATTTCGTGCTCGCCGCTGCGTCCCCCGAAAAGAACTCCTACGCGCAACTTTTTCATGACGTTTCAGTGTGGAACGTAGAAGAAACTTCGTCAATCTCCGCAGAGGTTCCGCAAGTAACATCAATTTGTCGTGGGTGCCGCACTTCTGCAGACGTAGGAACAAACCTAGGTCACTGTTCCAGCACAATCTCAACATAGTCCAGCCCCGCGGGCTCGCCGCCATCTGGGTGCCCAATAATCTTCAGAGTATCTCCAGGCTGGAGTTGAACATCGTCGAATGTATGCCGAGTCGAGGTGTGCCCATTCATTTTTTCAGATGGAAGATGGTCGTCGGCTGCCCATGAGCCGACCTCATGATCGTTTTCAAAAAGATCGAAACGCGAGACTCCATTGTTCTGATCGAAATACTGCACGCTGAGCCGATACTTCCCCGGCTGTCCCTGAAACTGGGTGCTCGCAGAGCATGACCTCTGGCCGTTGCAGGCGACCGCCTTCCCGCCTGAGGCGGTTTCCCATGGCGTCACATCGACGGGCATATAGCCGGAAAGCTGCATAGCTTCGGCCTCGATACGATCAGGATCGTGCCCGACTCGATGTTGCGCATCTTCAATACCTGACAGACGATGAAAGTAATTCATGACGGCATCACGCCACACGATGGCGTGTCCAGCCTGATACTCCTGCCGTTTCAGCACTTCGGTATAGCGCGCATCATCTATTAAGCCGTGAAGCGACTTCCATTCCTTCACCAAGGTTGCGGCCTCTTCCGCCCCTGCGTAGTGTGAGTCGTAAAGGTACTGGATTACGGTTTTTCCCGAATGCAGCGCAAACGTGTACGGAACATGGTGCATGAACAGCAGGAGGTCATCCGGGCACTGCTCAACCGGTTCGTAAATCTTCTGCACTTCCGGCGAATACTGCCCAATGAACCCGGTTCCGGTCGCGATCGTGCGATCCATACCGACGCCCTTGGCGTCAGCGCGGTGCCATTGCCCCCAGCCGTTGTTCTCGGATGATTCGATGTTCGGTCCGTAATGCGGACCTGTGATGTCGGTCAGTGTCTGCAGTCCGAGCGGCCCTGTGTAGTTTTCGTACATGCGCCACGACGGAAGCAGCATACGCGTGATTGTGTCGACGACTTTCGGGTCGGTGCCGAAGGTTAGCTCCGTCCATTCTTTCGCAATCTGCTCCGAGCTCAGGTCGGGATTCCACGCCAGGCGCCCATAGCCGTAAAGGTTCGCCATGGCCAGCGGATGCCCCAGCCAGTACTGATCCAGCCCGACGTTGACAACGGCGTTGTAACCACCCAGCCGGGGGTTTCCAGTTTCAAGTTTCGAGTTTCGGGCGTTCTTGCTTGAAACTTGAAACCCGAAACTTGAAACTCCTGGCGACAGAATATCTTTCACCCGAGTGACGCCGTCCACGTGCATATCAAACTCCAACGTGGTCTCCTTCCACATCGGCGGCAGGAAGACGAGATGCCGCTGCTGGCCCAAATATTCCTGCGTGACCTGCAGTTCGATAGCTTCACTGGTCTGCTTCATCGCGCCAAATAGCGGCGAAGCCGGCTCGCGCACCTGGAAATCGATTGGTCCATTTTTGATTTGGAGCACGACGTTGTCTTCGAACTTTCCATCCAGCGGATGGAAGTAGTCGTACGCAGCCCGCGCCCGATCCGCCTTCGGATCATTCCAGTCGAGATGATGGTTGTAGACGAACGCACGGTACAGCATGATTCCGCCGTGCGGCTTCAGCGCTCGGGCAATCACGTTGGCGGCATCGGCGGCGTTCCGCCCGTACTGCGAAGGCCCCGACCTCCCTTCGGAGTCGGCCTTGATCACGAAGCCCGCGAAGTCGGGGATCCGGGAATAGATGCCATCTACGGTTTTCTTCCACCAGGCCGCGACTTGCGGATCGAGCGGATCGAATGTGCTCAGGCCACCCACGCTTTTCGGAGCGCTGAGGTCGACAGAAATGGCCAGCCGCACTCCCCAGGGACGAAACGCTGCCGCAACTCGAGCAAGCTGCGGAATAAAATCGGCGCCCAGGATCTTGGGGTCGGCATTCACGTTGTTAATGGAGCAAGCGTCGATTCCGATCGAGGCTAAGAGCCGCGCGTATTCGCTCACGCGCGTAAGGTCGCTGCGAACCTTTCCTCCATCGAAGAAGATCGATTTGCCCGCGTAACCACGCTCGATGCTGCCGTCGAGATTGTCCCACTCACTCGCCCAGCGGATTGGGGCGGATGGGTCCTCTATTTCATCAAGCGAAGAGACGCCCTGCTTTTGAGCGATCTTTCGCAGCAGCGCAAACGTTCCGTAGAGCACCCCACGATCGCTTCCTCCGGCGATCACCCAGTACTTACGTCCATTTTGCTGCGCGGTTTTTAGCCAGAAGCCGTCCGGGCCGAGAGGATGAGAAGGCTGCAAGTTGGGGAAATACGTGCGAATGTCTTTCAGCGTGCCGAGAAAGAAGGCGTTTTTCGCCGGCAACGAGGCAGTGCTTCCGTGTTGCGCCGGACGGGTGCCCAGCGCGCGAGCCAATTCCTGCCCGGCGCTGAAAAGGGCGGGGCTGCGCCCGACAATGGCGATCAGGTTTGGGGTGCCGGTCGGGGATTTCTTCAGGCCTTCGTAACGCAACCACGCCGAGTCGGCACTCTGAGCGGCTGAGACCCCGAGCAGAGCGGTTATCACCATGAAGAAGGGAACAAACTTTGAGAGCAGATTCATAAACACGGCATTTAGTTTGACCCTCGAACTAGCGCCCGTCAATCTGTTCCGGAAACCGAAATTCGCCTCGCGCGGACCTCTTAGTCCAGTTTTTCGCGATAGACTCAAGGATTCCGGCATCTTCATGCGACGTCCGCCCGGCCCGAAACCGCATTTCCTGATCGGCAACATGCCGCTCGCCAGCAGCGACTCGCTGCAGACGTTCTCGCGTTGGGCCCAGGAGTTCGGTGACATCTTCTATTACCGCGCCATCTGGCTCCATGTTTATTTTCTCAATGATCCTGACCTGATCGAGTGGGTGCTGATCCGCAATTCGCAAAACTTCCTCAAAGATCGAGTCGTGCAGAACAGCCGCTGGTTTTTCGGCAATGGACTTCTCACGAATGAAGGCGACTCATGGCTTCGCCAGCGGCGCCTCTCTCAGCCGGCATTTCATCGCGAGCGGGTGGCTTCTTACGGCCGCGTGATGGCGGCCTACTCTGAGGAATTGATCAAGAACTGGCGGACCGGCGAGACTCGCGACGTTCACCAGGACATGATGCAGCTCACCCTACGCATTGTGGTTCGCTGCCTCTTCAATGTAGAGGCAGAAAAAACCGACATCATCGCTTCGGCGATGAATCTTCTGATGCGCAACGCTACCGGCGCACGCATGCTCTTGCCGCCGATCGCGCGTTATCTGCCAACGCCCTCGATGATCGCCCTCCGCCATGCGGTAGGGCAACTTGAGAAGACTGTGTATGACATCATTGCGGCCCGGCGCGCCAGCAGCGCCGACTCGGGTGACCTCCTTTCCATGTTGATGAATGCGCGCGATGAAGATGGCAGCGGCATGACGGATAAGCAGCTTCGTGATGAAGTCCTCACTTTCCTGCTGGCTGGCCACGAGACCACCGCGCTCGCACTTTCCTGGACTTGGTATCTGCTGTCGAAGCATCCGGACATCGAAGAAAGGCTTCATGCGGAATTGCAGCTCGTCCTGGGCGGACGATCTCCTGAGTTCGGGGATCTACCTGCGCTAGCTTTTACCGATCGCGTCATCAAGGAGTCTATGCGTTTGTATCCGCCCGCGTGGAGCCTGGCCCGCACCGCCATCGAAGACTTCGAACTGCGCGGGTACAAGATCCCTGCTGGCGCGAACATCGTGATGAGCCAGTGGATCATGCATCGCAACCCGAGATACTTTCCCGACCCAGAGAAATTTGATCCGGACCGCTGGCTCGATCCGGCGATGCAGAGGCTGCCGCGTTTCGTCTATTTTCCCTTTGGTGGCGGGCCTAGGCAATGCATCGGAAATGTGTTTGCGATGATGGAGGCCGTGCTGTTGCTGGCCACTATCGCCCAGCGTTTCCGGCTTCGTATGCTTCCGGATCACCCGGTAGTTCCGGTGCCCAGCTTCACCCTGCGGCCTAAACACGGATTGAAGATGACCTTGGCGGCACGCACCGGCGTTGGCGCCGAAACTGCCGCGG
>Ga0070713_100003410_pt1 | contig 10497 bp, 10 predicted proteins | sample LARL82metaG_FD_65465 | JGI IMG/M metagenome (GOLD analysis project Ga0070713, IMG submission 65465) | Corn, switchgrass and miscanthus rhizosphere microbial communities from Kellogg Biological Station, Michigan, USA - LAR L8-2 metaG | ecosystem: Host-associated > Plants > Roots > Rhizosphere ... | reverse complement strand
TCCTTTTGGCCGAGTCTCTTTATGGGTCATTAGCGCGGTGTCGCGGAATGACCACCGGCTGGCGCGAACCTCGTCCCGTACATGAACGATACATGATCGATGCGGGAACGAAACGCCTGCTAATGCGCTTGTTTCCCCGACAGCAGGGGGCGTGTGAGGAAGGACGAGATGATGAGGAAGCTAGGTCTTGCTGCAGCTCTCGCCGCCAGCGTTGCGGTGACCGGCTGCTCCACTTACCCGAACCAGTATGGTTATGACCCCTATTACGGGAACGGCTATTATAACAACGGCTATTACGGGAACGGCTATTATAACAACGGCTACTCGGGATACGGGAACAGCAATGGCGCGAACGTCGCGACGGGCGCAGCGATCGGCGCCGTCGGCGGTGCGATCGTCGGCCATTCTGTGGGCCTCGGCACGGTCGGCGGAGCAGTCGCCGGCGCGGTGCTCGGCGGCGTACTCGGTGCGACGGTCAACGGCCGTCAATATTACCGCGACACGCGGGGCTATTGCTATTACGTCGACCAGTACGGCAACCCGCACTACAGCTATGATATCCGCTGCTAGGTCAAGCGCTTAGCAGTCATTCCTGAGCTTATCGGTTAAACGGGGCGGAAGTCACCTTCCGCCTCGTCAAGCATGTAGAGGCGGCCTTCCGCAATCGAGAAGTGGGCGCCGTGGAGCCTCAGTTCGCCGACCCGCTCCCGATCTGCGATCCACGGGAACGTCCGAAGGTTGGCGAGGCTGACTTTCACCGCTTCCCGCTCCATGTCGAGGAAAGCCTCGCGGTCCAGCTCGTGATGGCGTGCCCGGACTTTGGACCGCGCCCCGCTCAGCATCCGAACCCAGTCGGCGATGAAATGGCCTTCCCCGGGCGGCGTGTCGTCGAATTGCCCCGTAAGCGCGGCGGAACAGCCGCCGCATAGGCCATGGCCCATGACGAGAATCTCGCCAACCTTCAGCTGCGTGACCGCAAACTCGAGCGCTGAGGAGACACCGTGGAAGCCGCTGCTGGTCTCGTATGGCGGCGCGAGCGCCGCGATGTTACGAACGACGAACATCTCGCCGGGCCGTGCATCGAAGATCTGTGCGGGATCGCTGCGGCTGTCGGCGCAGGCGAGAATCATCACCTTGGGGCTCTGGCCCTCGGCGAGCTCCGCCCAACGCTCGCGCTCGCGGGGCCAATCATGCTCCCGGAATCGGCGGTAACCTTCGATCAGCTGGGTAAGGTAGGGCATGAGCCGCGCTAGCCAGACCGTGCAGGGGTGGCAAGCGTCGGCTCCAGTCGCTATCTGCCCGCGCATGAACGCTCCAGCAGCCGTACCGCCAAAGCAGCGCAAGCCCGACTGGATTCGGGTGAAGGCGCCGGTCAGCGAAGGCTATCACCAGACACGCAAGCTGATGCGCTCGCTCAACCTCGCGACGGTCTGCGAAGAAGCAGCCTGCCCGAACATCGGCGAGTGCTGGACCAAGAAGCACGCGACGGTGATGATCCTTGGCGACACCTGCACGCGCGCTTGTGCATTCTGCAACGTGAAGACGGGCATGCCGCGGCCGGTCGATCCGCTGGAGCCCGAGCACGTGGCGACTGCGGCGGCCGAGCTCGGGCTTGAGCACATCGTCATTACATCCGTCGACCGTGACGACTTGCCCGATGGCGGCGCCAAGCAGTTCGTGAGGGTCATCGAGGCCCTCCGCAAACGCACGCCCTCAACCACGATCGAGATCCTTACGCCGGACTTTCGAAACAAGAGCGAGGAGGCGGTCGAGGAGATCGTTGCCGCAGGCCCGGACGTCTACAACCACAATCTCGAGACCGTTCCCCGGCTTTATCCGACAATCCGGCCTGGCGCCCGCTACTATGCGTCGCTGCGACTGTTGGAGAGCGTCAAGCGAAATGCACCGCACATCTTCACCAAGTCGGGTCTCATGGTCGGCCTTGGCGAGCAGCGCCTGGAAGTGCACCAGGTGATGGACGACATGCGTTCGGCCGGGGTCGATTTCCTCACCATGGGTCAATACCTCCAGCCGACGCCCCGCCACGCGAGGGTCGAAGAGTTCGTCACTCCCAAGGCGTTCGATGCTTATGCGGCGATCGCTCGAGCCAAGGGCTTCCTCCTCGTGGCCGCCTCGCCGCTGACGCGATCGAGCTATCATGCCGGGGACGACTTCAAGAAGATGCAGGCGGCGCGCAACGCGCAGCTGGAGCGTTCGAACGGCTGATGCCGCGCCACAGCGAGACCAAGCACCTTCCTTACACGCCGGAGCAACTGTTCGATCTCGTAGCCGACGTTGCCCGGTACGATGAATTCCTGCCCTGGGTGGTCGCTGTACGGGTCCGCTCATCGAGCGAGAAGGAAACGGTCGCCGACCTCGTCGTCGGCTTCAACGCGTTCAAGGAGCGCTTCACAAGCCGAGTCGTGAAGGAACGGCCCGACCGCATCTGTGTGGACTATGTCGAGGGGCCGCTCAAATATCTGCACAATGAGTGGAAGTTCGACCGCGCGCAGGACGGTGGGACCAACGTCGGTTTCTCGGTCGACTTCGCCTTCAAATCACGGCTCTTCGAAACGATCGCCGGTTCGATGTTCGACCGCGCTCTTCGGCGCATGACGACAGCATTCGAGCAGCGCGCCGCCGCGCTTTACGGCATCAGCAGTTCGAGCGCGCAAAGCGCAGCCTGAAGCCGAACGCCCGAACGCGTCTTCTCGTCGAAGAATTTCTGATCCGCGACAATCCTCGCCGGGTCGGCATTGCGCTCGGCGGTGGCGAACACGACCGTGCCGACCGGCTTGGATGGACTTCCGCCGCCAGGCCCTGCAATGCCAGTAATCGCAACGGCAATGTCTGCGTCCGATGCCGCGAGCGCGCCGCGCGCCATTGCCCAGGCGGTGGCGACGCTCACCGAGCCGAACGTCTCGACCACTTCCTCGGACACGTGCAGCTCGTGGATTTTCGAAGCGTTCGAGTAGGTTACGTAGCCCGCTTCAAACATCTCCGAGGATCCGGGGATCTCGGTCAGAGCGGCGCTGACGAGGCCGCCCGTGCAGCTCTCGGCGACCGCCACTCTACGGCCGGCTTGGCGATTGGCCTCGACCACCTCGCGTGCCTTTGCGACGAGAGCGTCGGGGAGAAGGGTATCTGTCACTTTTATCAAAATCCCATTCGAATGCTTGCGATCGCCTGGGCGGCGATTCCTTCGCGCCGGCCGGTAAAGCCGAGGCCTTCCGTAGTGGTCGCCTTCACGCTCACCTGGTCAACGCATAATCCCATGATTTCGGCAATTCGTGTACGCATTGCGGCGCGAAGCGGGCCGACTTTCGGGGCTTCGGCGATAACCGTGCAATCGACATGATCGATTAGGGCGCCTTTTTCCCGAACCAGTTCAACAGCATGCGCGAGAAACAAAGAAGAATCCGCGCCTTTCCAGCGCGGCTCGGAAGGCGGGAAATGATCTCCAATATCACCAAGACTGGCGGCGCCGAGCAAGGCGTCCGTGATCGCATGCAGGACGACGTCGGCATCGCTGTGGCCGGCGAGGCCGCGATCGTGCGGCACTTCGATGCCCCCAAGCATGATCGGTCCCTCACCCCTGAAGGCATGGACATCAAATCCCATTCCCGTGCGCGGCGAAAGACGGCCGGCAAGCCATTGCTCGGCCCGCTCGAAATCCGCAGCAAGGGTGAGTTTTTCAAGAGCGGTGTCGCCCTCGACGCCGGCAACCTTCATTCCGGCGGCGCGGAGAACCGTCGTTTCGTCGGTCGGCGAGGGGCCCGACCACATGTCGTAAGCGGACCTCAGCGCTCCGAGGCGGAATGCCTGGGGCGTCTGCACGCGCACAAGTCCGCTGCGCTCCACGGGATCACCGAGCGTTTCGTCAATTCGTGAGAGGGTGTCGCCGACGGGCAGCACCGGCGCAGCGCCTTCGAAGAACTCAAGGCTCGCAATCAGGCGGTCGACAACTGCCGGTGGGCAGAACGGCCGTGCCGCGTCGTGGACGAGAACGGCATCACCTTCGATTTTTGCCAGTCCGGCACGGACCGAATCTGCTCGCTCGACGCCGCCTTCGATGAAATCGCCGACATCGATGCCCCGAAGTGCCGCTGCGGCCTCATTTTGCTGACCCTGTCCAACCACTACGCGAACGGTTCGCACTGCCGGGTGGCGGATCAGCGACTCCACTGCCCAGCGAACTACGGGCTTCCCACCCAGCACGCGGAACTGCTTGGGAATGACGCCGCCCATCCGGGATCCGCTGCCGGCGGCGACGATGAGAGCCGTAATGGTCACGGCGGGCGCGTCTAGGGCCGCTTGCCTTGTCCGCCAAGGCCTGTTCCACTATCTCCCGCCGACCCATGAATGCGCTGAAGCCCATCAAGATCGGCCCGGTCGAGGTCGCGTCGCCAGTTATTCTGGCGCCGATGACGGCCGTCACAGACCTGCCGTTCCGGCGGACCGTGAAGCGCTACGGCGCGGGACTGACGGTCAGCGAAATGATCGCCAGCCAGGCAATGGTGCGCGAGACTCGCCAATCGATCCAAAAGGCCATGTGGGACCCGGCGGAGGACCCAGTGTCGATGCAGCTCGCCGGCTGCGAGCCCCACGTCATGGCCGAAGCGGCCAAGCTTAACGAGCAGCGCGGCGCCGCAATCATCGACATCAACATGGGCTGCCCAGTGAAGAAGGTTGTCAACGGCGAGGCCGGCTCGGCGCTGATGCGCGACCTGCCCTTGGCTGCGAAGCTGATTGAAGCGACCGTCAAGGCGGTGAAGGTCCCGGTCACGCTGAAGACGCGGATGGGATGGAACCACGAGCATCTCAATGCTCCGGAGCTTGCGAGGATCGCCGAGGACCTTGGAGTCCGGATGATCACGATCCACGGCCGCACCCGCTGCCAATTGTACAAGGGAGAGGCGGACTGGGCGTTCGTTCGCCGAGTCAAGGAAGCGGTGACGGTTCCGGTGATCGTGAATGGCGACATTTGCTCGATCGAGGACAGCCGCGAGGCGCTTCGCCAGTCCGGAGCGGACGGAGTGATGATCGGCCGCGGCGCTTATGGCCGGCCATGGCTGATCGGCCAGGTGATGAGCGAGCTCGGCGGGGGAGGGCACCGGCCGGATCCGAGCCTCGACGAGCAGCTGGCGACCATGCTCGAGCAATATGATGACATGCTGGGGCTATACGGGACGCACACGGGCGTGAACCTCGCCCGCAAGCATATCGGCTGGTACACCAAGGGCCTTCCGGGCTCGGCGGAGCTTCGAAACAAGGTCAACCAGCAGGACGATCCGGCGATCGTGGTACAAATGTTGCAGGAATTCTATTCCCCGTGGCTCGCACGCTCCGCGGCCTGACCCAATACACCCAAAAACGACTGTGTTGTTTGTGCAACGGCCATGCTAGGGCCGCGTCCGAATGGACGCGGTTACGGCCGACTCGCCGGTGATTTCAGAGCAGGAAAGCTGGCTCCAGCGGGAGCGGGCGAGCGGACGGTTCTACGACCGCCTCGCCTGGGTCATTGCATTTGCCCTGGCCGGCATCATGGCGCTCAGCTTCTGGCTCCTCCGCCGCGGCGCGGAGCCTGGAACCCTCATCTCGCCTCCGGTCATCGCACTCCTGCTGATCGCGAACCTGCTTCCTGCCATTGCGCTGATGGTGCTGTATTCGCGGCGCGTTGCGGTTCGCCGCGCCGAGCGGGGCGGGCTCGGAAGTGGCCGGCTCCACGTCCGGCTGGTGGCGCTCTTTTCCGCTCTTGCCGCAGTGCCGACGGTGCTGGTGGCGATCTTCGCCTCGCTCCTGTTCCAGAGCGGCCTTGAATTCTGGTTCTCAAATCGGGCCCGTAACATGCTCGAGAGCACGGTGCAGGTTGCCCAGTCCACTTATCGTTACGAGCTTGGTCAGGTCGGCAGCCAGACCACGACGATGGCCGGTGACCTCGCCAATTATCTGCAGAAGTTTCCGATCGACGACCCCCGGTTCAACACTGGCCTGGCATTCCAAACGTACCAGCGATCCTTGAATGAGGCGGCAATTTTGAGACTGTCGCCTCGCGGGGATGTCCAAACTCTCGCCATCGCCACCGGCAACAAGGAGTTGGTAATCGACGATCGACTGATCAAATCAGCAATCGCCAAGGTCAACAAGCTGCCCCAGAACGCCTTTGTGGATACTGGGACGCCCAATCGCGTCTCCGTTGTGACGCGGTTGATCCCGGGGACCAACACCTATCTGTACGTCGGCCGTTTGGTCGATCCGGAAATTGCTGCCCAGACCAAAAAGGCGAATATCGTACTCAAGGATTATCAGTCCCTTCTTGCGCGATCACGGATTAACCAGCTGCGGTTCAACGCTGCGCTTTTGCTCGGCGCCCTCGTCATTGTCGGACTTTCGATTCTGACGGCCCTGCGGCTCGCGGACCGGCTTGTGCGCCCGGTCGGAGAACTGGTCACTGCTGCAGGACGCATCGAGGCCGGGGATTTCTCGGTCAGGGTGCCGGTCGCAAAGACCGAGGACGAGGTGCAGACGCTGGCGACGGCGTTCAACCGCATGACAGGGCGGCTCGAGGAACAGACCAACGCCTTGCGCGCTGCCAATACGCAGCTCGACACGCGGCGGGCGTTCATGGAAGCGGTGCTTTCGAGCGTGACAGCAGGCGTGATCGCAATCGACAGTGGGCTTCGGATCCTGTTGCTCAATCGCTCTGCGGAGACGCTGCTTCAAAAAGGCGATGAGGAGCTGGAGGGAAGGGGCGTCGCATCGGTCTCTTCGGAGCTCGACGAGTTCATCCGGGGCGAACAGTCGGAAGCGAACGTTCTGATCACCGCGGATGGCGGACAGCGGACTCTTGCCGTCAAGCGCATGCCCTATTCGGATGGCTCGGTCCTGACCTTCGATGACATCACGGACCAGCTGTCGGACCAGCGACGCGCGGCCTGGTCTGACATCGCCCGCCGGATCGCGCACGAGATCAAGAACCCGCTAACTCCGATCCAGCTTGCGGCCGAGCGGCTGCAGCGGCGCTTTGGGAAAGAGATCAGTTCGGACGGGGAGACGTTCGAACGCCTCACCGGAACGATCGTCCGACAGGTCGGCGACCTTCGACGAATGGTCGACGAATTCTCCAACTTTGCCCGCATGCCAAAGCCGGCATTCCGCGACGAGAACGTGCATGAGATTGCGAGGCAGGCCCTCTTCCTCCACGAGGTCGCACATCCAGCGATCACATTCGTACTTGATCCCCCAGTCGGCGATTTCGGCCTGGTCTGTGACCGGCGTCAGCTTGCGCAGGCGCTTACGAATGTCGTCAAGAATGGGGTAGAAGCCATTGAATCGAGGCGTAATCGTGGGGAACATAGCATCGCGGGCGACCGTGTTGAACTAAAGCTGCACGAAGACGGCGAGAATCTCGTAATCGACGTGCTCGACACCGGCATTGGCTTGCCTGAGGACCGCGAGCGGCTGACCGAACCCTATATGACGACGCGGGTGAGGGGGACCGGCCTTGGTCTCGCGATCGTCAAGAAGATCGTCGAGGAACACCTGGGGGAGATTGCCTTCCTCGATCGTCCGGGAGGGGGAACCCATGTGAGGATTTCCTTCGACACGGCGAAGCTCGCCGCGCTGACGACCAATGCGCAGTCGAAGGCCGGTGCCAACACCCCTGAGAGTGATGAGGAAGCCTGATGGCGCTTGAAGTACTTGTTGTGGACGACGAGGCGGACATCCGCGAGCTCGTCAGCGGAGTGCTCGAAGACGAGGGCTATGCGGTCCGAAGCGCCGCCGACAGTTCTCAAACCCTCGATGCGGTCGAGGAGCGGCGTCCATCGATGGTCCTGCTGGACGTGTGGCTGCAGGGCTCGAAGCTTGATGGGCTCCAGCTACTGCAGGAGATCAAGCGCCGGGACCCGACCATCCCGGTGCTGATGATTTCGGGCCACGGCAACCTGGACACCGCGGTCGCGGCCGTGCGCGAGGGGGCGATCGACTTCATTGAAAAGCCGTTTGAGGCCGAGCGGCTGATCTATCTCGTCGACCGTGCCACCGAGACCGAACGGCTTCGGCGGGAGAATGAGACCCTTCGCCTGCAGGTTGGCCACGAGGACCAGCTGCATGGAAGCTCGGTGGCGATCAACACGGTCCGCGCAACCCTCAAGCGCGTGGCTCCGACGGGAAGCCGAGTCCTCATCTCGGGTCCGCCGGGCGTCGGCAAGGAAATTGCGGCTCGGATGATCCACCAGTGGAGTCCGCGCGCGAGGGCGCCTTTCATCGTTCTCTCTGCGGCGATGATGAGCCCGGAACGCGTCGAAGAGGAATTGTTCGGGACGGAGGTCGAAGGCGCCGTGCGCCCGGGCCTCCTCGAACATGCGCACGGCGGCACCTTATTCCTCGACGAGATCGCCGACATGCCTCTTACGACGCAGGGCAAGATCCTGCGCGTGCTCACCGAACAGAGCTACACTCGAGTCGGCGGACAGAGGCCGGTGAAGGTCGACGTTCGGGTGCTGTCGGCCACCTCGCGCAATCTCCAGGACGAAATCACCGCGGGGCGGTTCCGCGAGGACCTCTTCTATCGACTGAACGTCGTGCCCGTCCGGCTTCCGCCGCTCCGGGAACGGCGCGAGGACATTCCCGAGCTCGTCAGCCACTTCCTCGCGCGCTTCGCCGCAGAGCGGCGCATGCCGGCTCCGGGCATTTCCGAGGAGTCGATGGCGGCGCTCCAGGCGCACGACTGGCCCGGCAACGTCAGGCAGCTGCGGAACATCATCGAGCGAACACTGATCCTTGCGCCAGGTGACCGCTCGTCATGCATCGAAGTCGACCTCCTTCCTCCAGAAATCCTCGACAACCAGAGCGCGATGAGCGGCCCGAGCACCGCCATGTCGATCATGGGCAGTCCGCTTCGCGAAGCGCGCGAATCCTTCGAGCGCGAGTATCTGAAGATCCAGATCCGTCGTTTTTCGGGCAACATCTCGCGCACCGCGTCGTTCATCGGAATGGAGCGCTCCGCGTTGCACCGGAAACTGAAAGCCCTCGGAATCGGAGACAAGAGGGAAGGTGAGGAGTAGGAGGTGGCGTCATGGCTGCGCGTTCGCTGAGCCTGCAGGACCATTTCCTGAACAGTGTCCGGCGCGCCAAGCTTCCGGTCACCATCTTCCTCGTAAAGGGCGTCAAGCTTCAAGGCGTGGTGACCTGGTTCGACGCCTTCTCGCTGCTGCTTCGCCGCGAGGGCGTCTCCCAGCTCGTCTACAAGCATTCGATTTCGACGATCATGCCGGCTGATCCGCCGCCGGACTTCGTCGCCACCGCGGCGGCGGTCGACGGCCCCAAGGCGAGCTTGCAGGACCTCTTCCTCGCGGCCTCCGCCCGAGATCAGGAGCGGATGACCCTGTTCCTCATCAATGGCGTCATGCTGCAGGGGACTGTCACGGGCTTTGATCAGTTCAGCCTCATCCTCGAGCGTGGCGGGCAGGTCCAGCTCGTCTACAAGCATGCAATCTCGACCTTGCAGCCGGCTCACCCGCTGAACCTCGGAGCTGACCAGGAAAGCCACGGGGAGGCTGAATCCTGAACGATTACGACGGTCATGGCGAAACGAACGTCACTCGCGGCGAGCGCGCGGTGATCGCGGTGCCGGAACTCGCACGCGAGGCGGCTCGGCGATCTGCTGATGCGCGCGTCGAGGAAGCGGAAGGCCTTGCAGAAGCGATCGGTATTGACGTGGTGGCGGCGCGACCGTTCCGAGTCCGCTCGCCGCGGCCTGCGACTCTGCTCGGCAAGGGCCAGGTCGAGGAGATCGCTGGCGCAGCGAAGGAGCAGGGCGCCGGGCTACTGATCGTCGATGCGGCGCTTTCGCCGATCCAGCAGAAGAATCTCGAAGAGGAGGTCGGCACGAAAGTGATCGACCGAACCGGCCTCATCCTCGAGATTTTCGGGGAGCGGGCAGCGACGGCCGAAGGACGGCTCCAGGTTGAGCTTGCCCATCTTGACTATCAGGCCGGCCGATTGGTTCGAAGCTGGACCCACCTCGAGCGGCAGCGCGGCGGTTTCGGGTTCCTAGGCGGTCCTGGTGAAACGCAGATCGAGGCCGACCGCCGGTTGATCCGCGATCGCATGGCCAAGATCCGGCGGGAGCTCGACCAGGTGAAGCGCACGCGCGCGCTGCACCGCGATCGACGGCAACGCGCCCCTTGGCCCGTGATTGCGCTGGTGGGCTATACCAATGCTGGAAAGTCTACGCTTTTCAATCGGTTGACGGGAGAGGCCGTGTTTGCGGAGAACCTGCTGTTCGCGACCCTCGACCCGACGATGCGCGACATCAGGCTGCCCGGCTTCGACAAGGTGATCCTGTCCGACACGGTCGGCTTTGTCTCGGATCTGCCAACTGAGCTGATCGCAGCCTTTCGAGCGACTCTCGAGGAGGTCCGGGAAGCTGATCTTATCGTCCACGTCCGCAACATGGCGCATCCCGATCACGAGGCGCAGCGCGAGGATGTC
>Ga0070713_100003409_pt1 | contig 10498 bp, 10 predicted proteins | sample LARL82metaG_FD_65465 | JGI IMG/M metagenome (GOLD analysis project Ga0070713, IMG submission 65465) | Corn, switchgrass and miscanthus rhizosphere microbial communities from Kellogg Biological Station, Michigan, USA - LAR L8-2 metaG | ecosystem: Host-associated > Plants > Roots > Rhizosphere ... | reverse complement strand
CGCGAACGCGATGGCAGATCTACTGCTATCGCTACCACCGTTTAATCCCGAGCAAGCCGACAAGCCCTGCGATCAAAAAGGAGAGCGCTTGTATCAGGCCTTCGACGCGAACGGAGTCCAGATTCCCTTACGGCCGGTGTGCCTCGATAGCCGCGTGGACGTGGAACGCAATCAATCTGTCCCGGCGGCCTTTCGGTTGCAGGAAGGCAGCTACAAGTTCGCCATACACCTTTGGAAACAAAAACAACTCGCACCAAAGCTGGGCGAAGTTGGACGTAACTGGAGCATCAAGCTGCTTCAGGACTACTACGGCGCCGCCGACAGCAATAAGTATGTGACCACCCGCCTCAAAGGACGCCGCAGTGACGATACCGAGGTTCACATTTATGAAATGTTCTGGGCCGATTTGGCCCGGCCTACGAACTCCGTCCTGAGTTTTTTGCTGGCTCTCTTTCAGTTGATTCTCCACTTGCCTAGCCTGAGCCGGGTTGCCATCGACACCCGTCCGCATCCGGACTGGATTTGGAGAGTTTTTCAAGCCTTCCACCGATATGCGGCACGTGTGCTGCAAATAGCTTTGCCACTGGCGAAGCTGGTGCTGCTTATAGTTTTTGCGGCGGCGATTCCCGCGGTAACTCACGTTCAGCACTTGGACGTTATATCGGCGGTCGTGGTCGGGATCATGGTTGGGGTCGGAATTTTCCTGACGATAAATCACGTTAAACCTGCCTTCCAATCGCGGTCCCGGTGGTTTTTCGCATCGTTCTTGCTCCCCGTCTTCGCTACTCTGGCAACCTACTTGGCCGTAAGAAACTCCGCCGGAGACGAAAACAAACCTGAGATCGTCCTACTGGCGGCCGCAATTTGGATTCTGGGCGCAGGCTTGCTCTGGTGGGCCATGGCTGCCTATCAGCAAACACGGCCCGGAATCACCGGATATGGCTGGTCGGCTTACCTCGCCTCCCTGGTCGGCTTCAGCATCGCGGCTTGGGCGGCACACAGCCATTTACAGGCTTCTTGGATTCAACAGGCGAGTTTTTGGACCGCTCAATGGCTGCTCGCCGCGCTTCGTTTGTCCTGGATATGCTTTGCGCTCTTGGCCATTACTTCTTCTCTCTTGGGCGCAATTGCGTGGCGCCGGTCTCCCTTGGCGGAAAGGTCAAAGGCCCGCGCCGCGGTGCGCACCAGTCGCTTTGCGTTGGCGATTCCGGCCTTTCTGTTTGTCTTGATCACATCCCTCATCTGGGCGGCTCTATTTTCCATCGCGCATACGATCCATGAGCCCTTTTACGATGCAGCCACCATTGCGACTGCCGCCCGGCACCCTCACGCTGAGTGGATGAACAATTTCGACCTGTTCCCGAACAAGGACATCGCACACGGCTTTCCTGACGACTGCACAACCGGCAAACCGGTCTGCTCGCCAGGGCAAGCCTCCTGCACTTGCTCGTCCGATACTCAGCCGAACTACTTAAGGGGAGTCCTCGCGTGGAGCATCGGTTCCAGTAGTTACATCGTCTTTCTGCTTAGCTTTGCGGGACTCGTTATCCTCATTTGGTGGGCGTTGCCTTCGGTTCTAACCGAGAGGTTTCCTCCACGGCGCGACGCCGGCTGGTATCAGAAGCATGGAACGGAGCCGCCCAGGAGCGGCAGAAATAAAGACGCTTTATGGATGGGAGCATGGATCTCTCGCGGCTTGGACTCAATTTCGGTAGTGACTTGGCTTTCCTGGACAGCGATCTTTCTCATTCCGCTCGCTTTCATTTACCTGGGGTGGCCTTGGCATTTGCACTACCTGGAGTTGTTGCGTAACTATTCTGACGGCGCGACTAAGCGAGCGGTCTGCAAGGTCATCGCCGTCGTCAGCACCACCGCCATTCTGGCTTCGCTGGTCCACTACTCCAGTCCGATCCTGCGCGTTATCCTCGATGTGGATACCTATCTTCGTACCGGACCCATCGAGGGTACACCTCGCGCGAAGATATTCGAGCGCTACGTCTCGCTGCTGCGTCATGTCGCCAAAGGGCCGGACGGTCGCGGGTACGACCATGTAGTCATCGTGGCGCACAGCCTGGGAGCCCTGATTTCGGGCGATCTCCTAAACCTGCTCCAGCACCAGGTTACTTCCGATGGTGAAACCATCGATCCCGACCTGCGGAACTTTGGTTTTGGGAGCACTTCCAGTACAGGAAAGATTCCTATTCGTCTGTTCACCATGGGAAATCCCCTGCGTCAATTGCTGAACCGTTTCTTTCCATATTTGTACGATTGGGTTCGAGACAATCCCGACAACGGCACCGAGCCGTTGCCCTCACCCGCAACCACCGCTCCGACAGCTTTCAATTCGACACTGCCCGCTCCCGAAGATCTCGGGGTGGAAAAATGGGTGAGCGCCTATCGCAGCGGCGACTACGTAGGCCGTTCGCTGTGGCTCGATGAGTGGTACAAGCGCACAGCAACCTGCAGTGAGAACGGGATCTATCCCGAACCAATCTACAAAGTCGAGGACGACAAGCGGATTGAATTCTGCATCGGCGCGGGTGCCCATACCCACTACTGGGACGACACTGCGCCCGACATTGCGGAAGCACTCAACAAGTTGATCTGACATAGCTTCCGGCCATTTCCGAGCTCCGCATCCCGGGCGTACAATCTTCCGTACAGGTCAAGGAACCCTGTACCAGTGCGATTCGCACTGAAAAGGGAGGTTCCTATGTCCTTTTATCGCGTTGCGGCATTCTTCAGTTTTTTCCTTCTGCTCGCAGTTCTTGTTTATGCTCAAACCAAACCGGAAGTGAAGCACGTCCCTGCGCCCTCGACGTCTGCGTCTTCCGGTAAAGAAATGTACAAATCCTATTGCGCTTCGTGTCACGGGGAGATCGGCAAAGGCAATGGGCCTGCTGCCCCGGCGCTGAAGACCGCTCCCAGTGACCTGACCCAGCTCGCGAAGAACAACTCCGGCAAGTTCCCGACCGACCGGGTTATCAGCATTCTGCGGGGCCAGGCGACGGTCACAGCACACGGAAACCGCGACATGCCCGTTTGGGGACCGGTGTTCTGGCACATGAGCCAGGGCCACGAAGGCGAAGTTCAACAGCGCATCGTGAACCTGACGCACTATCTCGAGTTGCTGCAGCAGAAATAGCCACCGGCCGGCGCGGCGATTATCGCGACGCGGTTGGTGTTGAGGAAGCTTCGGCTAGGGCTGGCCATTGTCGATTGCCGACGATGGTCGCAGCCCTAGTATTCTTTACGTGATGCTCTCGAACGGCCCTCTGCTTCTCGATCTCCATAACATCCAGGTTTGCCGCGGTACGCGGGTTGTGCTCGACGGGTTCAACCTGCGAATCCGGAGCGGCGAACACGTCGCCATCCTGGGACCCAATGGTTGCGGGAAATCGACACTCATCAAGACCATCACGCGCGAGTGCTACCCCGTCATGCGCGAGGACTCGAGCATGAAAATCCTGGGCGAGGAGACTTGGAACGTCTTCGATCTGCGTCCTCTCCTGGGCATCATCTCGAACGACCTGATGGGTTGGTGCACTGGCCAAGCGCTCGGTCGCGACGTCGTCCTGTCCGGTTTTTTCAGCAGCAACGATGTGTACCCAAACCACCTGGTAACGCCCGAGATGACGGGCAAAGCCGATGCAGCGCTGGCGCAACTCGACATCCCCCATCTCGCAGATCGTCCCGTGCAAGAGATGTCGTCGGGCGAGGCGCGGCGCATCCTGATCGCGCGTGCCCTGGTGCATCAACCCAAAGCTTTGCTATTCGACGAACCAAGCAACTCGCTCGACCTGTTCGCTAAGACGATGCTCCGCCATACGATGAGTCAACTGGCACAGTCCGGTATCGGAATTGTGCTGGTTACACACGACCTCTCCGACTTAATCCCGGAGATCGAGCGCGTCCTGCTCATGGCGAAAGGCCGAATTGTTGCCGACGGCAACAAGGCCGACATTCTGAACTCAACTTTGCTGTCCAGCGTTTTCGGGCTGAAGGTCAAAGTTGAGAAGCGCGACGGTTATTACCATCTGTGGTGAACCAGCATGCGCTTCGGTTGTGCAGGGTTTGTTCTCTAGAATGGATGAGATTCCGAGTGGCTGCAACGCGGAACCTGCTTTCGATTGGAACCAGAAATGACCTTGACCATTAATGGCGAGAATCGCGATTTCGAAAACGTCACTACGCTTTCCGACCTTATCTTGCAGCTTGGCATGAAGGCGGACCGCGTAGCCATCGAACTCAACCGCAACCTGGTGCGCCGGGAGCAATGGTCCGACACCAAGTTGTCCAACGGCGACAAGCTCGAGATCGTCCACTTCGTCGGCGGCGGCTGCCCGTAGCTTCCTAGTTACCCCTTCCGGCTGCAACTCATGCCTACAATGTTTGAAACATTTTGGTGACAGAATGTTTGAAACATTTACGGTCTTGAATGCAGGACTCTTTCACATCTCGTGACATCGTTCGCCTGACTGGGATTAGTGCCCGCCAGTTGCAATGGTGGGACGAGCGTGGGCTCGTCGTTCCTGCCCGCGAAGGGCATCGCCGGGTCTACACCTTCGAAGACCTCACAGAAGTTGCGGTCATCTGTGAGCTTCGCCGCAAGGGGTTCTCGCTGCAGCGCATGCGCCAGGTTGTGCGGTTCCTGCAAAAGGAATTCAGCAAGCGGTTAGCGGAGACGGTCGGTGCAACGTCCAACTATCACCTGTTAACTGACGGCCGCGCCCTGTACCTCGAAACGTCACCGCAGCAGATCGTTGACATTCTGAAGAATTCACGTCAGCCCATGTTCGCGATTTGCCTGAGCGATACGGTTCGGCGGGTGCGGGCGGTAGTGGATGGGCGCAAACGGCCGGGCCGGTGCGCTCCGGAACAACGCAGAGCGAAATTGAGTTAGCAGTGATTCGCCCACAGGAGGGGAAATGGTTGCTGAACTCGAAGTTCTGAGCGAATGGATTCCGGAGCAAATGCAGCCGGGCACGATTTTCGTGCTCGAAAACGCCGGCCACATCGGCGAAAAGGAAGATCCCTACTGGGCCGTGCTCTCCTGTCCCAACTGCGGCACCCTCGGCCTGATCACACGCAAGCAGATCGCCGGCCTGATCGCGGTCATTTGCGGCTCCCACACCTGCTCCGCCCAGTTCTTCATCCGCGACAGTGAAATCAAAATTCGAAAACCGTTTTAGCGGAAGGTGCTAGCCTTCTCGTATGGTTTACATTGCCCTGCTGCGCGGCATCAACATCGGTCCGCACAAGCGCATGAAGATGGAGAAACTGCGCACGTCCTGCGAAGCGCTCGGGTTCAAGAACGTCAAAACATACATTCAGAGCGGAAACATCGTATGCCAGGCGGGAAAGGCGTCGTCCGATGCTGCTGCCAGGAAGATGGAGGCGCAGATCGAGAAGGATTTCGGATTTTCCGCCGACGTGATTGCCAGAACCAGCGACGAGATGAAGCAGATTGTCACGGGCAATCCCCTGCTCAAAGAACCGGGCGTGGATACTTCGAAGCTGCACGTGGTTTTCTTTTCGAACACGCCGCCGACCGAGGCGATCAGGAAGTTAGAAGCGATCGTGAAGACGCCGGACAAAGTCCGCCATAAAGGCAAAGAAATCTATTTCTATTTTCCTAACGGGGTTTCTGGCAGCAGCATCTGGAAGCATAACCTGGATCGCGTGCTCGGGATGTCGGGAACGATGCGCAATTGGAACACCGTTAATAGGCTCCACGAGATGGCGGGAGAATGCGAGTAGAGCCGTCAGCCATCAGCCGTCAGCCGTCAGCTTGTTTCGGACAATTGCATTGCGGGCGAATGCTGCCATTGTCGTTGATTACTCTGTGGATGGTACTGCTTCCTTCCTGTTCGAAAAAGCCTGATGCAAACACGCTGGTAATGATCATCGAGTCGAGCCCGACCAACCTTGATCCGCGGGTTGGACTCGATGCGCAATCTGAAGACATCGATGGATTGCTGTTCGACAACCTGCTCACGCGCGATGAGCACCTGAACGTCAAGCCTGCGTTGGCGGAGAAATGGGACATTCTCGATCCGAAGACGTACGCTTTCCATCTCCATGAGGGTGTGCACTTCTGCAATGGTTCGCCGCTCACCTCGCGCGACGTCAAGTGGAGCTTTGACTCCATACTGAGCGGCCAGCTGCACACTCCAAAGTCAAGCTCCTACAAGTTTGTCGACCACATCGACGCGCCCGATGACCGCACCGTCATCTTTCATCTGAAGGAACCGTGGGCGGGGTTGTTGTGGAACCTTGCCGGCGGCGAAGGCATGGGCATTGTCCCCTACGGCAGCATGGGCGAGATGACAAGCAATCCGATCGGCTCGGGACCGTTTTGTTTTGTGGCGGCGGAGCAGGACCGATTCGTTGACATTCGGAGGAATGAGAATTACTGGGGGGACAAAGCGAAGTTGGAACGGGTTCACTTCATGGTAGTACCCGATGCGACTACCCGGGCCCTCGAGTTACGGAAAGGTAGTGCCGATCTGGCGCTTGAACTCGCGCCCGATACAGTCGTCACCTTGAAGCGTGAGCCTCACCTGCAAGTTCTCAGTGGGCCGGGAACGCGCGTGCAGTACATGGCATTCAATTTGCGCGACCCGATTCTGAAAGATGTGCGGGTGCGGCGGGCGATTGCCTATGCCCTCGACACCGGGCCGATTATTCATTTCATCTGGCGAGATTTTGCGCGCCCCGCTGACAGCGTGCTGCCACCCGAGAGCTGGGCATACAACCGCGAGGTGAAGCAGTACTCGCACGACCCGGCAATGGCACGGGAATTATTGGACGAGGCGGGGTACAAGGAAACCAATGGAATCCGCTTCCATCTGCAGATGAAGACTTCGACTGAGGAAACATCTCGCGCAATTGCCGCGGTATTTCAGCAGCAGCTGCGGGAGGTAGGGATTGCCCTTGATATCCGCAGTTACGAGGCGGCGACGTTCTTGGCGGACGTAACGCATGGGGAGTTTCAGGTTTACTCGCTGCGCTGGGTCGGAGGAAATGAGGATCCGGAGATCTTCGAATACGCGTTTGATTCCTCGAAGATCATTCCCAACGGCGCCAACCGGCAGTACTATAGCAACCCGCGAGTGGACGCGCTGATTGCACAGGCGCGGGAGGAGTTGGATCAGAACGCACGCAAGCGGGGCTATGCCGAAGTGCAGAAGATACTGGCGGAGGACCTGCCGTACGTCGATTTGTGGTATTTGAATAACGTGATGGTCGCGTCAAAGCGGGTGGATGGCTTGGAACTGAACCCTGCGGGAAATTTTAATTTTCTGAAGACGGCTGAACTGCGATGAAAACCAAAGACTTCACCACGGAGGGCACGAAGGTACACGAGGGAACACCACAGAGGAAAACTACGGCCTCATAATCGAACAACAAGTGGGAGACGGCTACCAAGCATAAGCGGTGCGTTCCACCTTATAACCCTGCTGCTGCAGTAGATTGGCAATTCCCTTCTGGCCGATGACGTGCGCGGCGCCAACCACCACGAAAGAAGTGCTCTTGGTTTTCAGAAACTCAGTCACCTTTTCGGTCATACGGACGTTACGTTCATTGATCAAATGCTCCACCAGTTGAGATGACGGTGGCAGGTCCTGGAGCAAAGCGTCGACGTCGCCGGCGAGGTAAGCCTTCTCCAGTTCCTGAGTTTTGCCAGCGCCTTCCAACGAATAGGCAAGAAACTTGTCCTGCTCCTCTTCGGATTGGTCAGACAGCAGGGTAAACTGGGCATCCGCGCTTTCCAGTTCTGCGACGCGCTGATTCGCCTTGACTTCATTTAAAAAATGCATGTCGATGCCGTTCTTCGGATCTACACCAGCCTTCATAATCGGCCAGACCGCAACCAGCATGCCCGCCATCCAGGGACGAAGCGGTTCGAGCGTGGCGCAGGGGAACTCGTAATTGGAACAGAACGAGGCCAGGGCGTCTGCAGTTGGCTTGGACAGATGGTGCGACAAGGAATCGCCGGCGGTATACATGCCGTATTTCTGCACCATTTCGAGCATGTGCTGCTGGTCGACATTCCTGACATCCGCTTCAACGGCCAGTACTGATGACTCGGCAAACGCCCTCTCGACTTCTTGTGGCAGCGGATAGACATCCTTCGACGTGAGAATGTGCATGGAACCGACGAGGTAAACGGTCGCTGTGGGAGAGGTGGCCTTCCACAGCAAGAACTGGCGCTGCGATTTAGCCGCGGGTGTTTGCTGGCCGAATAAACTGAGCGCCAACGAACAGACCATCGGGATAAAAAAGAATGTGCGTTTTCTCACGTTCTCCTCCACTGAGGTGTGATCTGCACTATAACGCAGTTATGTTGCCGTGAAGAGATCATTGAGGCACCACAAGTAAACCTCTTCCGTTTGGTACCATCAAAGCTGCGTGAAAATTCTCTTTATTGGCGATATTTTTGGGCGGCCGGGCCGGACCATGGTCCGCGACAAGCTGAAAGACCTGGTGCGCGAGCACTCCATTGACCTGGTGCTGGCGAACGGCGAAAACGCAGCGGCGGGATTCGGCATCACACCGGCTTTGGCTGAGGACCTGTTTGAGCTCGGCATCGACGTGATGACTACGGGCAATCACATCTGGGACAAGCGCGAGATCATCGACTTCTTCAATTCGGCAGATGGCCCGCACAGCCCAGGCAGGCGGCTGTTGCGTCCGGCAAATTATGCGCCGGAACTGCCGGGGCACGGGATCTACGAAGGGCGCAAGAACGATGTTCCCTACGCCGTGATCAATCTGCAGGGACGGGTTTTCATGGCTTCAAATGACGATCCGTTTCGCAAAACGGATGAACTGCTGAGGCAGGTCAAGGCGAAGATTGTCTTCGTGGACCTCCACGCGGAGGCGACCTCCGAAAAAATCGCGCTAGGGTGGTATCTGGACGGGCGAGTGACGGCGGTGGTTGGAACTCATACGCACGTTCCGACTGCGGATGAGCGCGTGCTGCCCGGCGGGACTGCTTACATCACCGACGTGGGAATGACCGGCCCCTTCGACGGTGTCATTGGTGTGAATAAGGAGCAAATCATTACGCGGTTCCTGAAGAATATGCCGACTCGATTTGAGGCGGCCACCGGCGATGCGCGGTTATGCGCGGTAGTCGTGGATGCGGACGATGCGAGTGGTAAGGCCAAATCGATCAAACGAATTATGGTGAGCTAAGAGCTGAGCAACCAGATCCAAGACCTTCACCACAGAGGACACAGAGTCCCACAGAGGAACGCCACAGAGGTGAACCTGCTAATTCAGGCCGCACCAGCAGCCCCCTAATGCAACTTCTTCCCGACGCTGACGCATACATCTTCGATATCGATGGCACGCTGTTGGTCACGCGCGATCTGGTGCACTGGAACGCGCTGCATCAGGCGATGATCGAGGCCTATGGCGTGGATACGAGCATCGAGGGCATTCCTTATCACGGGATGACCGACCTATCGATCTTGCGAGCCGCGCTCGCGCGCGAAGGAATTCAGGACAGAGTCTTTGAGGCAGCTTTGCCCAAAGCGCTTGAGGTGGTTTGTCACGAAGTGGACGTAAATAGGGCCAGCATCAAGCCTGAAATTTGTCGGGGAATTCCGGCCCTGCTGGAACAGTTGAGCGCTCAAGGCCTCTTCATGGGAGTTGCGTCAGGGAATCTGGAGACGGTGGGCTGGCACAAGATTGAGGCTGCAAAGCTGCGGAAGTACTTCTCCTTCGGCTACTACAGCGACCGGTGCGAAAGGCGGGCAGGAATTTTTCAGAATGCTGTCGATCGCGTGAAGCGGGACTTGGGATCGAACGCAACGGCTTGCTTCATTGGGGATACGCCGGCGGATGTGCGCGCTGCCAGAGAAATTGGCGCACAGATTGTGGCAGTAGCGAGCGGTACGTTCGGCGTTGCTGAACTGAGGGCTTGCGGGCCGGATTTGTGCATCGAGCGCTGCGAAGACTTGCTATGAATCGATCCGCTCCCCGCACGAACTGAGTCGGCGGGCTTTAGGTGGTGCGCTTCGCCCACGCCTCCACCCAATGCAGCGTGAGTGTTTTCCAGGGTCCCCAGAAATAGAGCAGAGTGGCCAAATATTCGGCGCCGAGCAACGCTGCCGCTCCCGTAACCAACTGCGGCATCAGACGTCCACGCCACCAGTCCCACGCGACCATAAGCGCTACCAACAGCACATTGCCGTAGAAAAGCCAGAAAAACCACATCAGAACCGACTTTGGTTCCGTCGGCCACAGCCAGCCCGAAAACCGCGCGAAGCCAGGATCTGCCAGAGAAACGGTGGCTAAAATCATGATCCGCTTGTGTGCCGCCGGATTTCTCCGAAGCGCAATGCCCCACGCCAGCAGAAGCAGGAACCCGCCGATGTCAACGATGTTCACCGAGATAAACTGCGTATCCTCTGAAGGCAAGTGCAGATTCACAGCATCTGACGCGAGGGCCGCCCAGGGTCCCATCACCGCCATGAGGCATGCC
>Ga0070713_100003406_pt1 | contig 10500 bp, 10 predicted proteins | sample LARL82metaG_FD_65465 | JGI IMG/M metagenome (GOLD analysis project Ga0070713, IMG submission 65465) | Corn, switchgrass and miscanthus rhizosphere microbial communities from Kellogg Biological Station, Michigan, USA - LAR L8-2 metaG | ecosystem: Host-associated > Plants > Roots > Rhizosphere ... | reverse complement strand
CAGGGCCGATTTGCGTCGGCCCTGTCGTTGATTGCTTCGTGAGAACAGATCATCGACAGGGGAGCGAGGGCGTTCCCGTCGTTCGCGTCTGCCGAGTCTCCGTGACCTTCATCGGTGGGGGAGTATAGCATCGCCCATGCCGATGAAAATCGAGGTCGGGCGGAGCGTGCGCGCGGCGCTGCTCGCGTTCCTGCTGAGCCGCGCGCTGTTCTTCGCGCTCGTCGTGGCCGGCTCGAACGTCGCCTTCGTGCGCAAGGTCTACAACGACCGCATCTGGGAGACGACGGTGGAGCTGCAGCGCGGACGGATCGTGCCGCAGCTCGTGATCGCGGTGATGAACGGCGACGCCTGGTACTACCGCTCCATCGCCGTGAGCGGCTACGACCGCCGGCCGTTCGCGCCCGGCCCGGCGAACTGGGCGTTCTTCCCGCTCTACCCGCTGGCGGTGCGGCTGTTCGGCGGCGACTACGCGATTTCCGGGATGCTCCTCGCGAACGCCGCGCTGCTCGGCGCGCTGCTCCTGCTCGCGCCGCTGACGCGCGCCCGCGGCGGCAGCGACGACGACGCCGCGCGCGCCGTCTTCTACGCGGCGTTCTTTCCGACGAGCTACTTCTTCTCCATGCCGCTGCCGGAGTCGCTCTTTTTCTTGCTGACGGTCGCCGCGTTCTTCGCCGCGCAGCGCGACCGCTGGTGGCTCGCCGGGATTGCCGGCGCGCTCGCCGCGGCGACGCGTCCCGCGGGCATCCTGCTGCTGCCGGCGCTCGCGCTGCTCGCGATCGAGCGTGGGGTCTGGCGCCGCGCGCTGGCGTGGCTGCTGCTCATCCCGATCGGCACCGCCGCCTTCATGCTGCAGCTCCATCGCCTCACCGGGAACGCCTTCGCCTTCGCCGGCGTGCAATCGAGCTGGAATCGCCATCCGTCCGCGCCGTGGACGCCGCTGCTCGCGTTTCTGCGCCGGCCGGGCGTCATCGGCGAGCCGTGGAACCTGATCGGCTTGAACTTCGCCGCGGCGCTGCTGATCGCCGCCGCGGCCGCGTGGTTCCTCGCCCGAAGGCAATGGTCGCTCGGCGCGTACGCATTGCTGTCGCTGCTCCTGCCGCTGAGCGCCGGCTCGCTGCAGTCGATCGCGCGCTACGCCGCGGTCGTCTTTCCGCTGCACATCGCGCTCGCCTTCGCCGGACGGCGCGCGGCCATCGACCGCGTCATCGTCGCGATCAGCATCGCCCTCTTCGGCTGGCTCGTCGCGCTGCTGACGCTGCGCGTCGACTTCGCGCTGGCGTGAGGCGCAATGTTTTCGCTTGCTACAGGCACTCCGGCTTCGGCGGCGGCGGCATGTTCTTCGGGGGCGGCGGCTGGTAGAACTGCGTCGTACCGGGATCCTTGTAATGACAGACGGCGCAGTTCTCCGCGATCAGCACGTTCATCGCGACCGGGTGCTGGTTCGGCTCGGATACCAACGTGTAGTTCGCCGGCGGATTGAACGACGCCGGCGTCAGACCCGGCGAGAGATCGATTTTCTCGTAGACGAGCTGGCCGTACGCCTGGTGCACCGCGCCGGCGCCGCCTCCGACGAGCGAGAGCGGCAGTTTGTATTTCTCGCCGTGCGCCCCCTCGACCAGCGTCGTCCGGACGGCGAAATAGCCGGGATTCGTCTTGGACGGGCCGCACTTGTTGTTGCCGCTCGTGAAGAACCACTCCGCTGGAATTCGGCTCGTGACGTCGCCCGCCGGCAGGTTGGGCGGCGTGGTACTCGACGGCTGCACGGTGAGGTGGTCGTAGAAACGCGAGATCATGTCCCGCCGCGGCGGTCCGAGGTTGATCGCGACCAGCGCCCATTCCCGCCGCTGCACGCTGTAGACGCGGGCCGTGTACGCGCCGCCCTGGCTCGAATCGGGCATGACGAACCACAGGACCGACGTGCCCTTGAAGCGCACCGGCTCGCCGGGGATCAGCACCGATCGCCCGAAGTACGCCTTCATGTAGCGCTTGCCGTCGAGCGTCTCGAGGTAGAAGAGTTTGTTGTCCGGCAGATGCTTCGGCGCGTTCAGTTCCTTTTCCTGCCAGATCGAGAACACCGCCGTGAACTGCGGCGGCAACTTGGTGTGGTCGAGAAACCGCGGCTGCGTCGCAAACAGCAGCGGCATGAGCCAAAGCAATTTTTTCATCACACGAGAGACGTGCGGCGGCGGGAGTGTGTGACGGAAGGAAGGCTGGTAGGCCCCAGCGGGCTCGAACCGCTGACCTCCACCGTGTCAATGGCTGTCCCGGTCCGTGGATATCCTAGGCTATCCGTAGTTTCAGTAGTTTACGCGCATCCCGAGACGTCCCGGGATGTCCTAGGATGGCCGTAGGCCGACCCTGCGAACACCTCGTGAACACTAGACGATTCTGGAATCGGCACAACTAACCGATCCCTGCGGGGGGAATCTCGCCCGCTCGATCGGCCCAGAGCACGCGGCGAAATGAGCGCCGCAGCACTGCCATCGAGGTCTTCATCGAGGGGAGGTCGATCCAGAACTCCCCTTCGTATCCTAGTGTAGTGTTTCAGAAATAGCTATTCAGAACGAGAAGGCATGGCAGCACGAGCCTTCTCGATCTTCTTCAGAATCTCAGCGCCCTGCGCTTTCCAGATGTACCTCTTGGGAGAGAGGTTTCGATCGACAAGATAAGCGTTGATGGCCGCGATCAGTTCGGCGACGCTGGCAAAACTCTCGTCGCGAATGGCATCCTCGGTGAGATCGCGAAAGAAACGCTCAACCAGATTCATCCAGGAACTCGATGTCGGGGTGAAGTGGAGGACGATGCGATCGCAGCGGTACTGCGTTCGGTTTCGCGCGTTACGCCACTTCAGCCACGATCTGACATTCGGGTGCTTGTGGGTTGCGTAGTTGTCGACGATCAGATGCAACGTGACATCGTCAGGCATTTCGCGATCGAGTTTCTTGAGGAACGTGAGCCATTCGGTATTGGTGTGTTCCGGCGCGATGAAGCTGGCGACCTTGCCGTCGAGATAGTTCAGCGCGGCAAAGAGTGTGATCGTGCCGTGCCGGACGTAGTCATGTGTTCTGGTTCGGATGTGTCCCGTTTTCAGGGGCAAGCCCGGTTGCGTGCGTTCGAGAGCCTGGCATTGACTCTTCTCGTCGCAGCACAGGATCAGGGCTTTGGCCGGCGGGTTCAGATAGAGCCCGATCACGTCCCAAAACTTTGGTTCGAAATCAGGGTCCGTCGATAACTTGAAGGTTCGGGTCAGATGGGGCTTGATGTCGTTGCTGGCCCAAAGACGTTGGACGGTAGCCGGTGAAACGTTCGCTTCACGTGCCATCGTCCGGACGCTCCACCGTCGCTTGCGCACCGGTGCCTGCGTCGCTCCGACAATCACTCGTTCCCGCTTCTCGTTCGCGATCGAGGGTTTGCGGCCGCGGCCCTTTTCGTCGCTCAGTCCCGCCAGTCCCTTCATGCGGAAACGCCGTTCCCACAAAGCCACGACCGGACGGTTCACACCGACGCGGCGCGCCGTCTCCTCCTGACTCAGGCCGGAAGCTCGCTCCAAAATGATGCGCGCGCGCCGAACCTCGCGCTGGGTTGAGGTCGAGCGATTCAGCACTCGGCGGAGTTCAGCTTGCTGCTCCGCCGGCACGACCAGAGATGCTACTTTTCGAGCCACGCACAAAGAGTAGCAGGAGAACGACGTTCTGAATAGCTATTTTTGAGACACTACACTAGGGCGTGCTGTATAGCCGCCGCTGGTCAGATCGATCGCTGCCCAGATCGCAACTGCAGGCACAGACTCGCCGAGATCGAAAGTGACCGTGCCGGTTTTCGCGGCATCGACCAGAATCTCCGCTCGACGCACGAATCGCAGGGACGACGGTTTGCGGGCGGTACGCTCGCGCGCGACGCCGAAGAGGACGGCTCTGCCGCCTGGAGTGATGCCGGAGACGACAACCGCATTATGGTCGAAGCCGATCGAGACCACGCTCGTCTGTGGAGGTGCGGCAATGGCCGCAGCTGCAGCCGAAAAGGCGGCGGCCAAAATCAATGTCGATGTGAATGAAAGCTGTTTGAACATGGACCTCCCTTCACCTACCTGACTCGACGAGACAGCCGCTCTGCTGCAGCCGTGAGACAGGCGAGTAGATGGATCATCTTGAGTGACTCGTACAATGTTCGTCGACGCCGGTCGTCCGGTACCAATACGCACATGGCCACAGGCCGCTCGTCAGGTCAGTCTCCCGGAGCCGGGCAGTCGCCGATTCGGCGCGCGGCATGGACCTGCTTGATCTCGATCTCGCCGTCGTTGACGGTGACGGTGCCTTCGTATTGGTCGCCGGTGTATGTGAACTCGGCGTTCGACGTGGTGTGCCGCCGTGCACACTGCACCTGGTATTTCAATTGATTGCCGGCCATCAAGGACGTCACCTGGCAATCGTCGGCCGGCTTGCTCTTGCGCGGCTCCGGATGCGCGGCTTTCTCTGCGGATATGCAGATCTGGGTCGTCGTGGTCGGTGTGCTGCCCGGCAGGATCGTCTTGATCGTGATCTCCCACAGTCCCGGCTGGATGACCGAGGGCGGCGCCGCCCATACCGGCGGAACGAAGAGCAGCGCGGCAGCGAACGAAATGGAAATGGCGGAATTACGCATTGTCGTCGTGTCCCTTCATTGTAGGCTGAGAAGAACGAGAATTTCGCTCTCTCCGTGGCTGAGCGGCTCGAGAGCTTTGCCGAGAACCGTTCCAGGACGGTGGATGGCAATGCCCTGCAGGTCGAGGGGGACCGACTTCATCGCCGTGCCGGGCCGGTCGCCCGTGACCAACAGATCGCCGATCGCAATCGGCTGGCGCGAGGCGTCCACGCGCACGCGTACGCGTCCGGTCGTGGCGATGAGCGACTTCGAATCGCTCGCTTCGCCCAAGGTGATGCCCGGCCGTCCGGAGACCACGCCCGCCACGGATGTGTCGTATGCGCGTGACGAGGCCACGACGTGATTCGACGACGCCGGATCGAGCACGACGACCGTCCCCGCAGGCAGGTGCGTGTCCGAGGGGACCCACTCGGCCACATCCTGGAATTGGGCCTGGATGTTGCCCCCGCTCACGGTTCCGGAAAAATTCGCATCGCCGGCGACATCGAGCCGGTAAGCCGGATTCGGAGTGACCGTGCCGATGCCGACGGATCCGCGGAAGGTCGACTGCCCGCTTCCCTCGACGCGCAGACCGACGCTGCTGCTCGGACTGTCGGGATTTCCGACCACCACGTTCGTCTGCGCCGAATAGTTCAGGTACAGTGGCGACGCGGTCGTGCTCTGGACCAGCGGAATTCCCAGATATCCGAGCCGGAGGTTGCTCACGTTGATGAAGCTATTTCCATCCATATTGAGCTCGAAGCCGGTCTGCGGCACGATGTGAAGGTCGCTGAACTGGACGCCGAAGCCGCCCGACGAGCTCGTGTCCAGTCGCAGAGGAACGTTGCTGCCGCTGATCGCCACGTCTCCGGCGCGGTAGAACGTCACGCCGTCGAACCAACCGGCGTCGGCCTGCTGGCTGAGGCGGAGATTGTGGCTGGCGTCGAGCCGCAACCCGAAATAGGTCGCCGAAGAGTTGCCGAACGAGAGTTGTAGACACTTATACGGCTCAACCGGGAACGAGCTGCAGGGACTATCGGATGCTCCGACCGGAGGAGCGAGACGGAGAGTCGCGTAAACGAAGGGCTGAATGCCGTCGCCGATGGCGACGATTTTGCCCGTATACGGATTGCCCGAGGCGTCGTAGCTCCAATTCTGTGCGAAAAGCGCTGCCGACGGCAGAAAGAGCAGCATAGTGAATAAGAGATGTTTAAATTGCACGGCAAAGGTACCGCTGAGAAACGCATTTTTACCATTACCTTGCATCTGACATGGCCTCATCATCACGACTCCTTCGCTGATTCATCGGTGCATGCGCACGGCGCCGAAAAACGTGCCGCGCCGCCCGGATGTGCGAGCGCCGACACCGCGCACACGGGTGCGCTTACGCCTCGTGCCGTTCTGTCATGGATGCGCGACAGCCTAGCGGCCGGCCATCGCGCTGTCTACTCGCATTTCATGACCTCGATGGGTGAGATCACGATATTCGTGTCGACGCCGGCGGCATCGTCCGGCGCGCGGCGGTACATCGCCGGCGTTTTCCCATAAGCGGCAACGAAACAGCGGTAGAACGTGGAGGGCGTGCCAAACGCGCTCGCGAGTGCAACGTCGGAATTCGAGAGCGGAGTGGCGCGGAGGAGATAGGCGGCGTAGGCGAGCTGCCGGCGCCGCAGATAGTCACGCACGGACGACCCGGTTACGGCGGCGACAAATCGGCTGAGATAGGACTGCGACCAGCCGAGCATCGCCGCGAACTCGGTCGCGCGGGCGGCCGTGCGGTTGCGATAGCACCACCGGAGATAAAGATCGGCGGCGCGTTCCAGACATCTCCGGTCGCGAGAGCTGAAAGTGGCCGTTTCCATGCATGTAAGACACCGCCACTGCGAGCGCGAGTCCGTCCGATTGACGGGCTTCCGGAAAGGGTTGAAGTCTTAGAAGTTTTCGTCGGGCGGACGGAAGAGCAGCGCCGGCTCGTGCTGCAGAATGGAGAGGAACTGCCGAACGTATTGAATGATTCGCGGCGTCGCCGCGCCACGCGCCGCCGCTTTTTTCAAATATCCGAATGCCGTCAGCGCGCTCGTGAGCATCCCTGAGCGGGTGAAGCTTTCGATGATCTCGCTCGCCACGGCCGCAATCTCGACGTCGCGGCCGAGGGCGTGCAGCGCGTCGATCATGTCGAGACAGACGAGCGCTTCGTCGCTCAGCATCCCTCGTTGGCGGAAGTTCTGCCGTAAATTGAAAAGGCTTACCAATGCGTCGTCAGGTTTTCCGGAGGCCAGCACGACCAGCGCCAGTCCCCATTCCGGCTTGAGCGCCTCCGCGTCCATGTCGAGCTCACGAAACAACCGTGCGCTCCGGTGGTAGTACAGGACGGCGCTCGACAAATCGCCCAGCTCATAGGCGCAGCGGCCAAGCGTGTCGCTCTCGCGCGCAACCCAGGCTAGATCGTTCACGGCCTCGCCCCAGGCGAGCAGCTCCTCGTAGACAACCTGCGCTCCTCGGACATCGCCCTGGTAAATCAGGGCGTTCGCAAGTAAATGGCGAACGCGCATGCAGCGGCCGGTCTCGCCAAGTGACGCGTACATCGCTGCGCTCTGGTTCAGCAGCGCAACCGCGGCTTCGTAGTTGCCTCGGTAGTAATGAACGATCGCGCGGGCGTGCTGCACGATGGCGTCTCCCAATGGGGCACCCGGTGTTTTGCGAAACTCGCGCTCGGCGTGGTCGAGCGCGTCGAGGGAAGCGTCGTATCGGCCCAATGCCGCCAACGCATTCGCGCGCTCTTTCCAGGCGTGTGCGCGGAGCTCGTGAATCACCGCCGCCGGATATCCGGTCAACTGCTCCGCGACCTCGATCGCCACGTCGGCGAACGTGAGTGCCTCCAACGGCTCGCGGTCGCACGCTTCGCCCGCTGCCTGCAGGAGTTTCCGCGTCACTCCAGCGGTCAGGAACTTCCGCCGGGCGGCGAGGTTTGACAGCGCTACCCGCGCCGGATTGTCGATGAGCTGTTTCAGCAGCAGCTCCGCCGCATGCTCTTCGGCGGCGAGACGGGCGGCCAGGCCGCGGATTGCTTCACGCACCGGCGAAGACTCCTGCTCGCCGAGATTTCTGGCGCTCGATTCGGCCAGACCGCATCATAGAGGTGCAACAACTCCCGGCATTGCTGCCGATGCGGGAGAGCGTCGCGGCGACCCACAGCTTGCGGCCGAGAACATCGACGATCTCGCCGTCCGGCGGCAGCGCGACATCTGCTCGCGCGAGCGCCGCTCCTTCGTTTTTTCGCTCGCGCCAATAGTGCCGTGCCGGATTGCAGGTCGCACCGATTAGGTACGAGCGCGGACTGCGAACCGTTACCGGACTTTCCTACCCGCTCCGCAACGAGATCATGAACTGCGACGTCTGCGCCGGCGCTCCCATCGGCGGCGCGGGCTGCACGCCGTGGCGCCAGAGGCTCGCGTAAATCCGCCAGAACGACGGGCCGTCGCCGGCGAGCTTCGGCAGCTCGGTCCACGACGCGGCCGGGTGGGTGTGATGGGCGCGGTGGAGCTGATAGTTGAGCGTGAGCCAGCGGACGGGGGCGGGGACGCGAAGGTCCCAGGCGCCGCCGGCGACGTCGCGCGCGCTCCAGGCGTGGTCGACGTACTGCAGCGCCGACCAGTGCATGGCGAAGAGCCAGTGCGCGAGGAGCCACCCCTGCCAGCGGAAGTCGAGCGCCCACCAGAGCGCGGCCTGCCAGGCGAAGGCGGCCGCAACCTCGCACCAGACGCGCAGCGGCGGGAGCGCGGCGATGTCGCGCACGTGCGGCCCGAAGCCGAGCTTCGGGGCGATGGTCTCGATGAAGGCGCGCGAGCGATAGAGCGGCGTGGCTAATAGATAAAGGATGTTCGAGAGCGGGATGCAGAACCAGTAGAGGCCGAGGAGGTTGCCGCCGTAGAGCCAGACGTTGCGGACGAAGCGCGACTGATGGGGGAGGTAGTAGTCGTAGAGATCGGCGTCGGTGCGGTTGCGGAGGTGGTGGCCGAGGTGGGCCGTTTTCTGGAGCGTGAACGACGTCGGGAACATTGCGGCGGCGAGGACGCCGAGCGTTTCCGACGCGAGACCATGCGTGGCCTCGTGCATGAGGGCGAAGGGGACATTGTTGACGAAGGCGAAGGCGACGCAGGCGGCGAGGGCGAGGGGCCAGGGCGCGTGGGTGGCGGCGTAGAGGAGAGCGGACGTGGCGATGATTGACGCGAGCAGCAAGAGCCAGTTGAGGCGGGAGGGCGCGGAATTGCGAATTGCGAATTCCGAATTGAGAATTGAGAATTGTTGATGGCGACGCATTCTTAATTCTCAATTCTCAATTCGGTATTCGCAATTCGTCGTATCCCCCAGTGCCCGTGCCGCACCTTCGACGCCAGCGCGTATACGGCGGTCGGCAACACGAGCGATGCCGCCAGCACGGCGAAGAACCATTCCGTTCCGAACCGCTCCATTACTCCGACCCCGAGCGCATAGATCGCCCCGAATCCGCCGAAGAACCACGGCGCGTAGTCGGCCGCGATCGACGTCGCGCCCCGCCCCTCCGCCCATGGCTGGTTGTACACGTGCAGGATTCCGCTGCGGAGCGCAACGACGTCGTACGCGTAGTTGATCGCGAAGAGCACCAGCGCGAGCAGCGGCCACGGAAATCCGTGCAGCGCCCAGGCGATCGTCGCCGTCGCCGAGCCGAAGACGAAGCCGTGGTGCGGGCGGAAGCGGCCGAGCTTTAGACGCACGTCGAACTCCCACACCTGCAGCACGTTCGTGCCGACGGCGGGGACGACGTACGCCCACACGATGGGCAGCAGCCACGCCGCGAGCGCGAGGCGCCAGTCGCGGTACTCGCGGAACCACAGCCAGAGCGACAGCGGCGCGAGCAGCGCCGGCGCGGCGTACTGGTAGATCGACAGCGCCTTTCTCAATGCAGTCCGAAGCGCATTCCGTGCTTCTTCGGGATCTCCTTTTTGAACAGCAGCGTGTACTTCCAGAACCCGGCGATGCGCGCGGCCGAGCGAAGGTGCGTCTTCACGTCGGCGAAGCGGTGCAGCAGCGACGGCAGCGAATTGAAGCGCGTCCGCGCCGCGTGGCAGGCGTCCGTCAGCTCGTCGGGCGTCATCCGCTTCGGCACGAACGCCGCGCCGTTGAAGCGGTAGCGCGGGTGCAGCCACCACTTGCCGTCCCACAGCAGCCGCCCCTCCTTCTCCAGCTTCCGGTACAGCGGCGTGTTCGGATACGGCATGAGGATGTTGTACGCGGCGAGCGTGAAGCGGCTCTGCAGCGCGAAGTCGACCGTCGCTTCGATCGATTCCTTCGTGTCGTGGTCGTAGCCGAGCGTGAACGCGGCCCAGCTCTGCATCCCGTGGTCGCGGAGGACGCGCACCTCCTCTTTATAGTGCGAGAAGCGCGGCAGGTTCGGCGACTTGCGCGACTCGCGCAGCGACTCCGGCGTGATCGACTCGAAGCCGGTCACGTTTCCCCAGTTACCGGCGCGCTCGAGGAGCTTCATCAGCGGCAGGTTGCGCGTGACGTCGAGCGACGCCTGACTCACCCAATGCACCTTGAGCGGGATCAAAGCGTGGCAGAGCTCCGCGAGCGCCTTGTGATCGGAGGCGATGTTGTCGTCGATGAAGAAGAGGAACTTGCGCTCCTGCGCCTCGATCTCGCGCACGACGTCGTCGAGGGCGCGGTGGTAGTGCTTCTTGTCGAAGTACTGGCTGACCGCGCAGAAGCTGCAGGCGAAGCGGCAGCCGCGCACGTACTGGAGCAGCGTCAACGGCAGGTAGCCTTTGCCTTTGAAGAGATCGCGGCGGGGAAGGACGCGGTTCATCTGTCCGACGCCGGGCGGTCCTTCGTATCGCCGCT
>Ga0070713_100003405_pt1 | contig 10501 bp, 6 predicted proteins | sample LARL82metaG_FD_65465 | JGI IMG/M metagenome (GOLD analysis project Ga0070713, IMG submission 65465) | Corn, switchgrass and miscanthus rhizosphere microbial communities from Kellogg Biological Station, Michigan, USA - LAR L8-2 metaG | ecosystem: Host-associated > Plants > Roots > Rhizosphere ... | reverse complement strand
CGCCCTTTGCGAATGAGCAGACGAACCAAGAGGTCGATGCGAACGGGGCGCCGACCGCGACGTGCGCGCAAACCGGCTCGTGCCTGACACTCGCGCAGGGATTTCCGGCGCCGGCGACGGTGGGAAATTATGCGCTCGATCCGCACTTCCGCTTGCCTTACGTGCAGACCTGGAATCTCGATATTCAAAAGACGCTGCCGTGGGGCATCGTAATGAATCTGGGTTACAACGGATCGAAGGGTAATCATCTGGATATCGTCACAGCGCCGCGCGCACTTGCGATCAGCCCCAATACAGATCCGTCGAATTTAATTTTTCGTTACGAGCAGGCAGCGGCCTTCTACAAATTCAATGCAGGCACGCTGCGCGTGAACAAGCGGATGTCGAATGGCGTCGCGCTGGGAGCAAATTATCAATACTCGCACGCAATTGATAATGCTGGCGCGGTGGGAAGCGTGGGAGGAGTTGGCGCACAGAACTGGACGAATCTACTGGACGAGGAAGGGAACTCCAGCCTGGATGTGCGGCACAAGGTGAGTGGGACTTATCTGTATGAACTCCCTTTTGGACAGGATAAACACTGGGTGACAACGGGCAAAGGCTCGCACATTCTGGAGGGATTTTCGGTCTCGGGGAGCTTTACGTTTGCCAGCGGAACACCGCTGACGCCGGTCTTCGAAGGGGCAGAGACGAGCGTGGCCTGCGGCACAGGAGGCACGTTTCGGCCGAATCTCTCGGGAGCGGCACTCAATTTGAGTACGGGGCGGCAATGGTTCAATCCCGGGGCATTCAGCGAGCCAGCTGCGAACGCGCAGTATCCGTGCGGCGTGTTCGGCAATGCGCCGCGCAACTTCATCATGGGGCCGGGGACGGTGCAGAACAGCATGGCGTTCTCCAGGACGATGCAATTAGGCGAGACCCGGAGCCTGGAGATGCGAGCCACGATGAATAACGCCTTCAATACGGTTCAGTACTCGGGGGTTGATACAAATGTTGCATCGCCAACGTTCGGGCAGGTGACCTCGGCGGGAGCCATGCGGTCGTTCCAATTCACTTCGAGGTTCAGGTTCTGATGGCGCATTGGAAGCATAAAACGGCGGCTTTAGCGGCGATGATCGCGCTTGCGTTGCCGGGTGGCCGGCCGGCGCCGGCGCAGGAGGCGAATGGAGCGCAACAGGACAGCTATGTTTTCAAGGCCAATGCGGAACTGGTGCTGACGAATGTTGTGGTGCGCGATGCGAAGACGGGCGAACTCGTCCGCGGCCTCACGCAAAGCGACTTCAAGGTTTTCGAGAACGGAAAGCAGCAGCAGATATCATCGTTCGACTTTCAGACGGTGGATATGGCGACGCCATTGAACGAAGCGACGATTTCAGGACTGGCCGTTGGTGTGAATGGACCGGGAACAAAGGCTGCTGTCGTGGCAAAGTCCGAGGATCTGCGCAATCATCGGCTGATTGTGATGTTTTTCGATTTGACGTCGATGCAGCCCGAGGACGTAGATCGCTGCGTGAAGGCGGCGCGCGATTTTCTGACGAACAAGATGGAGCCTGCAGACCTGGTTGCGCTGGTCTCGCTGGATCAGACGCTGAAGGTGGATCAGGACTTTACCTCGGACAAGGCCGTGCTCGCCAATGAAGTTGGAATCTATAACGGCACGGAGGGACAGGGCTTCGCCGAAGGAGCGACGGCGAACTCGAACCAGGCGGAGGACACAACGGGTTACACGCCGGACGAGAGCGAATACAACGACCTGAATACGGATCGCGAATTGTTTGCGCTGCGGGCAATTTCAAAATCGCTCGAGAAGATTACGGAAAAGAAGTCGCTGCTGTATTTTTCAGGCGGCATTTCGCGGGACGGCATCGAGAACCAGGCGTCGTTGCGGGCGGCAATCAATTCGGCGGTACGTGCCAATCTTTCGATTTACAGCGTGGATACGCGCGGTTTGGAGGCAGTGTCGCCGTTGGGAAATGCTTCGACGGGGAGCGCGCGCGGTTCGGGTGCATTCAATGGGAGCGCGCTCACGAACAACATGAACTCCAACTTCGCGTCGCAGGAAGTGATGGCGAGCCTGAGTTCCGATACCGGCGGCAAGGCATTCTTTGACTCCAACGATTTTGCGCCGGCATTTGCGCAAGTGCAGCGCGATACGTCGGCCTATTACGCGATCGGCTTTCACTCGTCGAATCCTGCGCGCGATGGGAAATATCGCAAGCTGACGATCAAGATCGACCGCCCCGGAGTGAAGATCGAATACCGCCCTGGCTACTACGCGCCCGCGGACTTCAAGCATGCGGGGCGGGAAGACCGCGAGCGCGAATTGGATGAACAGTTGGCGAGCGATCTGCCGGCGACGGACGTGGCCGTCTATCTCGACGCCATGTACTTCCGGCTGGATGAGAATCGATTCTTTGTGCCGGTTTCGCTGATCGTGCCGGGATCGCAGATTCCATTTGTGAAGGGCGGAGACAAAGACAAGGCGACGATCGACATTATTGGCCAAGTGATGGACGAGGTGAAGCGGCCTATCGGCAGCGCGCGCGAGACGGTAAAGCTTAATCTGGATCCTGCCTTGCAGGCACGGCAAAAGAATATCGAGTACACCACGAGTTTCGACCTGCCGCCGGGAAAATATCATCTGAAGTTTGTGGTGCGCGAGAATCAGACCGGGCGCATGGGCTCATTTGAAGCGGACATCACGCTGCCGGACATGAAGAAGCAGCCGCTCAAGATGAGTTCTATTGTGCTGGCTTCAGCGCGGCAGCCGAGCAAGAAGACGTCGCCGCTGGTGCGCGCGGGCGAAGAATACATTCCGAACATCAGCCACGTCTTCCGCCAGAATCAGCATCTCTATCTGCTCTACGAGGTGTACGGTCCGTCGAAGGAGAAACCGACGGAGGGTCAGCCCAAGGGAGCTAAGGCGGGAATCGATTTGCTGAGCAGCCTCGAGTTGATCCAGGGCTCCACGAAGGTCTACGAGACACCGCTGGTTCGGGCGAAAGCGGTGAACGTGGAGGGCCGGGACGCGGTGGCTGTCGAATTGGATGTGCCGCTTGAAGGGCTGAAACCGGGGTCCTACCTGTGCCAGCTGAATGTAATTGACGATGCCGGCGGCAGTTTTGCGTTTCCGCGATTTGCGGTTTTGGTGCGCCAACCCGCCGCAAATGCGGCTCCGACGGTGCCTGCCACCACCACTTCGGTCACCGGCCCTGCGGGTACGAAGTAGACTCAAATCCCTCAACAGCCGTGATCGGCCATTCCGCGTATTCTGGAGCGGAGGGCGCAATGGACGGCGGCACAGCAGGACGGGTGGCAGTGATCACGGGGGCTACAGGGGGCGTGGGCGCGGCGGTCGCGCGCACACTTTCCCGAGCGGGCTACTCGCTTGTACTGACTGCGCCGTCAATGGAAAAGCTGAGCGCCCTGGCTGCGCAGCTCAAGGGGCCCTGCACGGTGATCGAGGGCAATCTGAGCGATGAATCGCTGCCGGAGACGCTGCTCTATGCTGCCCTGGACCGGTTTGGGCGATGCGATATCTGTTTCAACAATGGGGCATTGTTCGAGGCGGGAATCATTGAGACGGTGGATATCGAACGGCTCAGCAGCATGGTGCGCGTGAATGTCGAGGGCTCGTTCCGGGTTGCGTATGTGTTTGTAAAGCACTTTGTTTCGGAGGGGTCCGGACACCTGGTGAACGTGTCGAGCGTTCTTGGCAGCAGCGTAAGGCCCACCCCGTATGCGGCGACGCAGCGGGCCATTGAGGCGCTTTCTGATGCGCTTGCCTCGGAACTGGGAGATAGTGAAGTTCTGGTCTCGTGCATTCAGCCGGGGCTGGTGAAAACCGGATTACACCATCGCTGGGAGATCGCGCGGGAAGGTGCTCAAGGAACCGGATATCCGCTGGAGCCGGAAGATTTTGCGCGGATGGTGCTGTTCATCCTGGAACAACCTGGGATGAAGCACAAGGAAGATGAAACGGCGCGTGCCGAGATGGCTGCAAGCGAAGAACGCGCTGAAGGTGGGTTTGCGACAGACGCGCACGAAGAAGCCGATGAGGATGACGATTCGCATTCTGGGGAAGAAGAGCCCACCGACGCCGCCGAAGAAGGGTTTTTGCAGGACGAGATTTGAGGGCGGTCAAGCGGGCGGATTTCTATCCTTTTCCGTGCCGCGATAGGGGCAATGTCGGCAACCTGATCCGCAGCAGGTTCCGCGCTTCAGCAGGTAAGCGGCGGTAAAGACCATGTAGGGGCCATCGAAGTAGAAGTCCTCGGGCTCAAGTTGTTGCGCCGGGGCGGTCGGCTTCGGGGGGGCGTTGCCATCCATTCCAGCATTCTCTCAGACTGGCTTTGGTTGAAACTTCAACGTCTTCGACCTGTCGCGCGGCCACATTTAAAATCGAATCATGACATTGACCGCGCAAGACCGCGCCCGCCGCATCAAGATTATTCTTTTTGACGTGGACGGCGTGTTGACCGATGGCACCATCTGGCTTGTTCCCGCACCCAATCCGGCTTCGAGCAGTGCTGATACGCAGGCGCACCTTTCGAAGCACGAGGGGCAAATTGGTTTTGGGGTCCACTCGGCAACGATGATGGAGGCCAAGGGCTACAGCGCGCATGATGGCACGGCGATTTCCCTGGCTCGGTTGGGCGGGATGAAATGCGGCGTGATTACCAAGCGCGTGAGCGAGACGGTGGCGACACGCGCACGCGATCTGAAACTTGAATTTGTTTACATGGGGCAGGCATTCAAGATGCAGGCGGTGCGCGAGATCATGGCGAAGGAGAGCGTAACGCTGGAGGAGATTGCCTACGTTGGGGATGATGTGATCGATCTTCCCGTGATGCGCGAATGCGGATTTGCGGTGGCGGTAGCGAATGCGCGGCAGCAGGTGAAGGCAGAGGCGCATTATGTAACGCCCAACGCAGGCGGATACGGCGCGGGTCGCGATGCGGTGGAATTTATCCTCGAGGCCAAGGGCATTCTGCAAAAGTGCATCGACGAGTACATCGACGAGCGCAATCCGATTTCGCCGTCGATGGATATCGGCAAGGGATCTGACTAGCTACGTCGCTTATTTCGGTGAAGGAAATACCTGCTCGATTAGGATTGTGCGCAAGGTCTGCCGCAGGTCGGTTTTCGCGTCGGGCTCGGTGTTGGACTGCGGGTGCAGATCTGGCGCCGGGGGAGGCGCACCCGTATCGGTTGTATTCACGGCGAGAACACTTGCGCAGTGATCTGCGGGGTCGATCAGCAACTCTGACGAAAAGCCGCCCTGGTCGCCATCGTGATAGATGTAGCGGTGTCCGCTGACTTCGACGATGAAGAAACCGAGTCCCATCTTTGGCTGGCTGCCATGCGGGCCGGCGGTGTAGGCGGTTGCGGGCTGGCCAGGCTCAGTTGCGGGCAGCAGGCCGGTCCATGCCTCTTCAAGCGAACCGCGCTTCAGCACAACGTCATAGAGCGGGTTGCCGGGATCTCCGATGAGGAAGCGAAGGTACTTTGCCATGTCGGTGATGGGTGCTTTCAATCCGCTGTTGGATGTGGTGATGCCGGTATCGAAATTGAAAGGCTGCGGGGTGATCTTTGAGCCGGCGCGCAGATAGCTGGCCGAGACGTGGGCTTCAAGGAAATAGGGTGCAACATCGAAGTAGCTCTCGGTCATGCCGAGAGGCTTGAGGATGTTCTTGTCGATGTAGACTTCGAAATCGTCGCCGCTGAGACGCTCGATGATCTGGCCGAGGAAGACGTAGCCCAGGTTGGAGTAGCTCCAGCGCGAGCCGGGTTCGAAAGCGATATGGGTATAGGGGAGCATCGCGGCGACCTGCGACCATCGTGTGGGTTCGAAGGGCTGCCAGTCGCAGTTGGAGGAGTCATCGCAATCCCATGGCCATGTTGGGTTGCGAAAGCCCGCACTGTGCGTGAGCAACTGGCGAATGGTGATGGCGTCGATACTGCCGAAGGCGTCGTGCAGCTGTCGCAACTCGGGCACGTAGCGATCGGCAGGATCGTCGAGTGAGAGTTTGCCGCGGTCGCGCAGCTGAAGGATTGCGATGGCCGTCATGGTCTTGGTGATGGAGGCCCAGTTGTACGATGTCGCGTCATCGATGCGTTGGTGAGAATTTGCGCGAGCTTCACCAAAAGCCAGGATTTGTGCCGGTCCCTGACCGTTTACGAATGCGAATCCACCGCCCACGACTCCATGCTGCTTCAAGGCCGATTCGAATTGAGGCCGGAATCTGTCGAGCGCAGAATTTGAGGCTGCTGGTTGCGCATGAGTGGCTGCAACGAGCGCAAGCATGACACACGCCGCAACGAGCGGGGAAAGAGAGGCAGAGCGAACCGGCATGGGGCAATCATAATATGCGCCAACCGACACTGAGGGTGGTGAGATCGTCGAATGCAGGCATCGCGCATCGACTGCGCGGCACAATGCTCCGGAATTGCTTTAGCCCAGAACGATGGTGGGTCTTTCTCCGCGTGTGTCGGCTTCATTGACTTCGGTGACGATGGTGCGGGATTCGCCGGGCATCAATGCGATGTAGTTGTCGGAGTAGATTGCGGGCAGGATGCGATCGCCCGTTTTTTGCCGCACGGCTTTCACGCGCACCATCAATGCGGGCGACGGTCCGGTGTTGTGGACACTGGTCGAGAGCACCCAGCGAACCCCCTTCTTCTGCACGGTGGTTGTAGCGGCTAGCTTCGGCGCGGGTAACTGGCGGATGGCGCGAAAATCATCTTGCTGCAGCCCGCGCATGTAGAAGTTGGAAGAGAGCGTTTCGGTTCCCCGCTTAAGCGTAAGACGCAGGAAGTGAACCGGAGAAAGCCCGGCTGGATACTTCATGTTGATGCAGGTTGTTGTCGAGTCCTCTGTGCTGTCGAGGGAGGCGGTCTTCAGGTCCACTTGCTTTCCGTCCATGTTCAGGATTTCAACGGTGGCAGTGAGGCCCGAGACCTTGCCGGCGCTGTAGTTCACTACTTCGATGGTTTCCGCGGCGCAGTTCCATTGGATGTGCAGCGGCTCTGAACCTTTCTTGCACCCGTAGTAGGCAGCTGTCGGCTCGAAGAAGTAGTCATAGGTTTGCCACACGAAGGACGGCCAGCAGGAGTGGCTCATCCACAGCAGGACGCCCATGCGGTAGCGGCTTTGTGCTTCAAACATGGCGCGGTAGGTGTCGTAGTTGATGAACTGAGCGAGACGGATCCACTCCTCGACGCTCGTCGCCCCGCCATAACTGTTTTCAACAATGGTGCGAAATCCGGCGCCACCCATTGCCCCCTGGAGGCAGAAGTCGTGCAGGCCCCAGTCGAGGGCCTGCGGCCAGAGCGCTTTTTTTGGCATCATCATCCGCACGCTGTCGAGGGAAGGAATATTCGGCGCGCCGATTTCGCTGTGAAGTTGTTTGTCGGCGACTTTGAAGTAGAAGGCGGCCGGATTTGCCCAGTAAGGCCCATGACCGCTGACCACCTCGTCGGCAGAACTGGGGATGTAATGCAACCCGGGATGCAGATCGCCGAGAATCTTGCGAATTCCCTGCTCGAGCGGAGGAGGAGGGAAACCCTCGTTGCGGCCGCAATAGAGGCCGACAGACGGATGGTTGCGGATGCGCAGGACGAGGTCCTTCACATTGGCGAGAAAAAGTTCGTTGTCATCCGGTTCGGGACCATCCCATGGATTGGCGAGCCAGAAGTCCTGCCACACCACGATTCCATGACGATCGCAGGCCTCGTAGAATGCATCGTCGCCGATCTGGCCGACCCAGTTACGGATCATGGTGAAGTTCATTTCGCGGTGATAGCGAACGGCGGCATCGTACTCGCGCGCACGATAGCGAAGCATCGATTCGCCGAATCCCCAGTTGCCGCCACGCGCAATAAAGCGGCGGCCGTTGATCCAGATGCGCAACGCGCCACCGTCTTCGCTGTAGGTCATGTGGCGAATGCCGGCCTTGAATGACTTCCTGTCGATCTGCTTTCCGGCAGCTTCCAGCGAAATCTGCGCGTCGTAGAGATGCGGATCGCCGTAGCCTACGGGCCACCACAGTTTCGGGTCCTTCAGGTGGAGCGCTGGATTCGCCCCTGGATCAAGGATGATAGTTTTCCGCTCGCTTGCTGCGAGTTGGACGCGTTGCTGCACCTTGATATCGCCTAACTGGAATTGCAGCGTGCCGTCGAAGGGATGGTCCTGGTGATTGATGAGGTCAGCCTGAACTGTGAGGTCCGCGGACGCCGTATCCGGAAGGGGAAGCTTGCTGGAGACGAAGGTATTTTCGATGGTTACTGCTTCTGTCACGCAAAGAGAGACGTCGCCCCATATGCCAATGTCGCGTCCGCGCATGGTCGGGATCCAGTCCCATCCAATGGAGGCGTGATAGGTGGGATTGTCAGATCCGAGGCCGCCGCCATTTTTGGCGCAGACCTCGTAGGTCTTCTGCTTGCAACTGCCGGGGGTTGCATTTTTCTCGATGCGCACTGCGAGAGCGTTCATTTGACCGGGCAGAAGTTTCTGCGATACATCGAACTGGCCGCGCATGAAGCCGCCTTCAATGCGGCCGAGTTTCTCGCCGTTGAGATAGACTTCGGCTTTCCAGTTAATGCCGTCGAAGTTGAGCCACGCAAATTGATCGGAAGCTTTCGCGGGAGCCTTGAATTCCGTGCGATACCAGAAGTCGGAATAGAAGTAGGAGTCAGAGATGTGGAGCTGATTCTGGCCGAAGTTCGGGTCGGGAATTGCGCCGACATTGGCATACGAGGTCAGCACGGTTCCGGGCACGGTGGCGACGAGCCAGTCGGCATCGTGGAAGCCGGGTTTTGAAAGCGCTTCTCCTGTATCCTTTACGAAGTTTTCGCGTTGAATGCGCCATGAGCCGCCGGCGAGAAGTTGTCGGTGATCTGGTCCAATCGCGGGAGCCGGCTTGGGTTTGGCAGTGAATCCGCCGCGGCCGAAGACTTCGATTTCGCTGAGAATATAACCGTACGGTGTGGCCGTGCGCGTCATGAGAACACGGACATAGCGGCCGTGTGCGGGTTGCGGCAGCTTCAAGACATCGACGGCGCCGGACTTGCCGGCGAGGGATGCGAGATCGTGCCATGTTTCCGCGTCGTCAGAAACCTGCACGGAGCCTTCGGCAGCGCGGGCTATCCAGCTAAGCTCGATGTGATCGAATGTGCAGCGCGAGCCGAGGTCGACATAGACCCATTCCATGCCTGACCCCGCGCTCATCCACGCGCTGGTAAAGCTGTATGGGCCGCCGACTTCGATGCGCTGGTCACCTTTGAAAAAGGCCACCTGGCCCAGCTTCCATGTCGTTTGAAACTCCGACGACGGGTTCTTACCTGTCGCGCATTCGATTCGATAGAAGCGGCTGCGGCTGAGTGCTTTGAGCGGAATGGAGGGAGTAAAGAAGTGATTGGGAGGAGCGAAATCGGGCGGGTAACCGGCTGTTGAGGCCGGCTTGGGCGACGAAGTGGTGCCTGCGGCTTGCCAGGAGCGACCATCTTCAGAGACCCAGACGGTGAAGGTGAGCGAAGCGGGCGATGCCTGGAATGGCGCCACGACGAAGAGCTGGACGCGGTCTATTTCTGGTGCGGCGTCTCCGCCGGCAAGCTGGATATCGACCTGGGCGGGAGAACCGCGAAGCTCCATCGCGTTCATCGGTGCATGGTCGACGATTACTTCGCGATTTTCTTTCGAGAGCGGTCCTTGCTGCGGGTCAGAAACCACGATCCATTTGGGTAGATCGCTCGACTTGATTCCATCCGTGACAAGCTGGGCCGTGAGGTTGTAGTCGTAGCTGCTGGAGTGATAGGCGGGACGGAGCAGGGCAAGATTGCGGTAACTCGTCGTGTCGGGTATGAGGGTGGGGCCAAAGTGGGCCGAGGGCTCTCCCGGATAAATGCCGATGCCGCGCGTGTACTCAGCAAGTTGCGGAGTTGTGCCGGCAGGCGCCGCCAAAGCGGATTTTCCCGCCTCTATTGTTTTTCCGGGCTGGCCAAAAGCCGATAATCTGTCCACGGCGACGGTCGCACCCGCAATCGCCGTTGTCTTCAAAAAATCTCTTCTTGATGTCGTCATCTATTCTCCGTGAGTCGACCCGGCAAGAGAGCATGCCAAGGTAAGCCGTTTCTGTCTTGAAGAATCGAAGCTCTTGCTCTCTGACGCGGCAGACGCGGTTCGCTGTTTCCTGAGTCGATCCACGCAATTGCATTGAGGGCGCTGGACTTTCAGGTTTTGGCTCGACACCATGGTAGTCGCACACCCCGCGGGCTGCCGAATCGATTTAGCCGGCTGCGCGCGCGGACGGTCGCGCTTCAGAGGGAGCGCTGCTAAAACGGCGGAAAAATTATGGGGACGGCGCGGTTCGTCCAGTCGGTACCTGGACGACGGCGAGCTACAGACTTACGACTTCAATTCCGGTCACAGTCGCGTAGCCATCGACCGGGGCAAATTCCAGAAGCAATTTTCCTTGCGCATTCGGTTCGATGCCAACGATTT
>Ga0070713_100003404_pt1 | contig 10502 bp, 9 predicted proteins | sample LARL82metaG_FD_65465 | JGI IMG/M metagenome (GOLD analysis project Ga0070713, IMG submission 65465) | Corn, switchgrass and miscanthus rhizosphere microbial communities from Kellogg Biological Station, Michigan, USA - LAR L8-2 metaG | ecosystem: Host-associated > Plants > Roots > Rhizosphere ... | reverse complement strand
TTGTCCCATTCACTTGTGCTGTAGTAGAGACGAACCCGCTCCCAAGCGTCGCGAGGGCACGATCGAGCGCCTGCTTTGATGGTATCTGCCCACGCAAGCTAGTGCACGCGGTCACCACAATAAAAGCAAGTACTGTTATGATTCTCCGGTCATACATACTGGTATGCATGTTCACTTTAAAAAAACAAATGCGCAGCCCTGCTTACTCACAGCCCTATCCGCTATGGCGCGCGTAGCCCTTCTAGGTAATCAACTAGGCTTCTTAGTCCTGATCGCAGCACTCGCGCATCTTGGGAATTCTTCGCGAGTGAGAAGTAGCCCTCATAAGCCGCGATGAAAAACATGGCTGCTTCGTTGGTGTCCACGTTGCTTCGCACCACTCCTTGTTTCTGTCCGGCGCGCAGCGCTCTCGCGATTGCCTGATGCCAGTTTTTGAAGATCCTGGCCGTCCTAATGCGGAATCCCTCGTCAATCGGAGACATTTCTTGAGCAAGATTATTTAGGGGACAGCCTCGCTGAAAGTCTTGGGGTTTCATCGATGTGGATTCAACAATGCCGACCAGGGTGTCAAGGGGGTTTGTTGCGTTCTGTAATGGGCGCAGCCATTTGTCGCGGGTCATATCTGTGATCACCTCGTCTACGACCGCATACCCCAGTGCTTCTTTGCTGTCGAAGTGGTGGTACAGCGCACCCTTGGTGACGCCGGCCTGGCCGAGAATCGCATCCATATCAGCACTGCGGAAGCCAGACAGGTGAATTTCCTCGAAAGCCGCCTTCAATAGCTGCTTTCGCGTGCGCTCTGGATCGCGCGGTGCAGTCCCTTTGCCTTTGGATTTTCGGCTAACATGTAACATACCAGCGAGTATGCACATTACCATAGCACGCGTCAAGCGTGTTCAACCCGATGCTCATCGCGCTTGGCCGCGAAGGCACGGCTCACCCCGTTTCTCGTTTCAAAGTCTTCGCGGAGCGCCGCATTTTCAGCTTCGACGAGTGAAATGCCAATATCTGCTCCGATGATGAAGCCAAGGGTCGAAAGCAATTTGGCATCACGTCGGGGATAAACGTGCGGTGCATGTCGAACATTGATAACGCCAACCAGCTTTCCCCGAGATAACAACGGGATAGAAATAAAGGTCTCGCCGGGATCACGCGACCAGTGCTCAAAAACGCGGACGCCGAAGTCCGTTGTTGGGGCACACGTGAGCGCGACGGGAGCCTTGTGTTCTGATAGCGACCTCTGCAGCTCTTGGCACAAAGTGTGAGCGAAATTTGTCCCAGCTTCGCGAGGTTGCCAGATCCACGGCTCGAATCTCCCGCCATGCAGGACGTAGGCGACGCATGACTCGCTATCTACGAGGGCGTTGATGAACGTGAGTGCACTGGCCAAGACTTCGTCGAGGGTGTCGCCCATAGCTATCTGGCGGGCGATCTGGTGCGACGAGTCAACCTCAAAGTTACTGGTGATTTCAGACCGGCCAACCAGCCCTCCTGGTGAATTCTCAACGTCGCCCCCAACGGAGGGACGGCCCACGATGTGAAGGCTGTGTCCTGAAGCTATGGAATCCAAATAAGAACCATCAGATCGCATCTAACAACCCTCCTAAGAAGCCGGCACACCGATTGTTGAGTTACTACTTCTCGGCTCAGCCAATTGAATTGACGCTGTTGCCGGAAGGGTGAAGTCAGAGCCGCTGGTCAAGCGGGGTTTCTCGCGAACAAGCTGCAAACTACTGTTGTGCGGACAAGGATGATGGCGAACATCCGAATAAATCGTCCAAGAAGAATCTGCACGCCTTCCTGGAAAGGGTTTCATAGGCCCGTCGAAAGAAGCCGACATCCAGCCGAACGAGATCCGGAACAATGGGTAGGTTTTTCCGCCAGGGCTTTTCCGTGGTCCCAATTGTCCGCCCGCGAGTAACTGCGGGCGGACAAGAGGTACCAACGGTTAGAAGTAGAACTTCCCACTGAGCTGAACCGTTCTCGCCGGATATGCTGACGTGAACTGGCCGAAGCGGGTGTCGCCCAGACCGTTATCAGAGTTCTGGAACTGGGTGTGGTTGAACGTGTTAAAGGTCTCAAGCCGCAGCTGCAACCCGCTACTCTCGGTCAAAGTGATGGTCTTGAAGAGAGAGAGGTTCCAGTTGTCGCGACCAGGTCCGCGGAGGGCATTGTGGCTGAGATTGCCCCAATTGCCCGGCCCGGGATCTGAAAAAACCGAGGTGTTGAAGTATTGAATGTGCGCGAAGGGGTCCGTCGACGGCACCGCCTGGTGCATATAGCTGATTTTGCCGTTCAGGTTCGGCCGGTTGAATTGACCAACAACGTTGGTGCTGCCCCCGCTGACGTTGATCGGTATGCCGGATTCGATGGTGACGATCCCAGAGAGCTGCCATCCACCGAGTACCGACTTTAGCGGCCGGCTGGAGCTGTTGCGAAGCACCGGGATGCTGTAGATGAAGTTTGAGGAGAAGTTGTGGGTGCGGTCGAACTGGCTCGGCCCAAGATCATACCGCCAGCCCAGGTAAGGGTTAGAAACTGCATTCAAATCCTGACCGCTGCCACCGGTAGATGGGTCGATGGAGCGGGACAGCGTGTAGTAAGCGCGAAGCTGCAGGTCTTTGCTGAATTGCGAGTTCAGATCAATCTGCAGGGAGTTGTAGTGTCCCGTGGCCTCGTTCTTCGACAAGCCTAGGGTCCTGAACCCCTTGTAGGGAAGGCTAGGCGCCGCCGTGTACTGAAGACTGTTTGTGGCAATCAGTTGGAGATCAGCCAGCGAAGGAAGATTAATATTCTGATAGTCGTTCAGGTGCCGGTTCTGATTGCCTACATACGCGGCAGACAGAACCGTCTTCGGTCCAAACGAATGCTGAACGCCAGCGCTGTATTGCATGCTGGTGGTTGGTTTGTAGCTATTGATATCAAGGCCGCCGCCGGGGTTGAAATCCGCCGCCTTGATGGTCTGGAACGTGGGAACCGCGGCCGTCGCCAGCAGGACGTTTGGATCGCGCAGCTCCACCCCACTCACGCCAACGTTCAGGCTGAAGGGAATGTTTGGACCGCCATTGTACATGTCATTGCCCTGGATCCGATCGTACATAACGGCAAATCCACCACGAACGACTGTCTTGCCAGCGCCGCTAAGGTCGTAAGCAAAGCCGAGCCGCGGACCGAAGGTCGCCCAGTGATTGTTAACCAGCCCTCTAGGTATGCCGTTCTTTCCGGCAACGCCGATTCCATTCAGATAAATCGGAACGCCCGCCAAAATCGGGTTGGGGCTGGTGCCGAGCCCAGGGCTTGCGGCCGTGCAACCAGGATCGGCTGGACCGCTGCAGATATTTCCCTGAGTATCAAATGTTGCAGCCAGGGCCGGATTATAGAGTTTCGAATAGAAGTTCCCCATGTGATCGTTGACTTCGTAGGTGTGAGGCATGCCATCCCACCGCAGGCCGAGATTCAGGGTGAGCCTGTTGTTCGCGCGCCAATCGTCTTGAACGTAGGCGCCCCAGGAAACGTTAGGCCAGGTGCGTATGTCCTGGACTGCCTCTTCCTTATAACTGGACGCGGTTCCAAGCAGGAAATCAGCGAAGCTGTTTCCCGTGTAGCTCTGGTTATTACCCTCGAAGGTAAGTTCGCCCTGGGTCTGTCCAAAGAGTTGCTGCTTCTTCTTGTAAAGCGCCCAGCTCCCACCCATTTTGAGTTGGTGGCTGCCTTTCGTCCAGGAAAGGTCGTCGCGGAGTTGGTAACCGTCGGCCTTATTGACCCACGGCCAGGAGCCTATCTCGAAATTCGCTCCGCTTTGTTTGTCGAGAAAAATGTGAGGAATGCGATTCAGCGGATTCGGTCCCGTAAACAAACGGGAGTTGCTGAAGTCGCACGGTGCTGAACAACTGGGGAGGGAGAGGCTCTTCATTCCGGTGGACGCGTAAGGAGTGATGTTGATTCGGTTCCCGTTGTAGTTGAAGGCGACTTCGTTCAAAAGTGACGAACTGATGGTGTGAGTGGTGTGAATGACGTAGCTGTAGGCCGGGTTCTTGAACGTATCTCCAACCGTAGGCAAGTTGTCTCCAGTCCACTGAGAAACGTTGTAGCCCTGCGAGATTTGCTCGGCAACAAAGTGACCGAAGACGGAGAATTTCGAGGAGAAATTGTGGTCAATACGGACCATCTCCTCCCTCAAATTTGTTGGAGTGTTGGCGCCGCCCACGAAGGTTGAGGCGCCGGAAGTGGGGTCAAAGGCACCGTTCGGTTTTGGTAAGAAGCCCGTACCCAGCAATGCGGTCGCGTTCGGGTCAACCATGCAAGACGGAATTTTGTTGTTTGGAAATTGTAAACCTGGCGTAATTCCCGCCGGCGCAACTCCACCGGGGCAGTTGGCAAACAAAGGGTTCGCAGTGCAGCCCTGTGCCGGGTCGCACACCCTGGTAGTGTTGGGAACCATGATGGGAGTGGTAACAGCGCTGAAGTCGCCGCCATAAGTTCTCGGATCAGGAACCGTCTGGTTGGTTGATCCACCATCGATGTATCTGCGCCACTCCATGTTGTAAAAGAAGAACGTCTTGGCTTTGATAACCGGGCCGCCGATATTGAAGCCAAAGATGTTCATGCGCAATTCTTGTTTAGTGAGCGGAGCGGGAAAGAAGAAGTTGCGCGCATCGAAGGCGTCGTTACGGTTATTTTCCCAGGCTGCTCCATGGAACTTATTCGTACCGGACTTGATGACCATCGTGATCGTCCCTGCAGTAGCCATGCCATATTCGGCGCCATAGTTCGAGGTCAATTGACGGAACTCTGCGATGGCTTCGCTGGAGGGAGCAGTAGTCACACAACCCCCGCAACCACGGTCGTAGTTCTCGCCGCCATCCATCATGTAGGTATTGTGGGCCGTGCGCTGGCCATTGAAGCTGACGTTGGTGTCCCCACCGACCGGAACATCCTTGTAATTCGTGATGTCGCTCGATGCGCCAGGAGCTAACGCAGCAAGCTGGAATAAGCTCGTGCCATTAACCGAGAGGTCCGATATTTGCTGGCCGGTAATCAGGTTGCTCTGTTCTCCGCTGTCTGTCTGAACCTTCACGTCCGCCGCTTCAACTGTAACGCTCTCTGTTGCAGCGCCGACCTGCATCGCGAAATCCACCCGCGTGCGGTCGCCTACCTGGATGACGACGCCTTTTTGCTCCGCGGTCTTGAGGTTAGGAGCTTCGGCCTTCACGTTGTAATGGCCGATGTGAATGTCTGGAAGCACGTACTGGCCCGCATCATTGGTTGTGATAGTACGGGCTACGCCCGTATCCGTATTAGTTGCTGTGACTGTCGCATTGGCGATCACTGCGCCCGATGGATCGGTCACTGTGCCAAGAAGCGTTGCTTCCTGGCCGAATGCTAATGCCGACCCAAATGTAAGGATTGCGAATGCTAACAAGCACCCGCGGAGAAGATCAGACTTCATGGTCAAGCCTCCGGAGTTAAATGTTGTGAAGCTGAGAATTGACTGCTGTCGAGGAACGACTCGTCGCCCTCGACCCTGCACATGTATGGCACTCTTCTGGCCACCAGTGACGCTTTCGGAGGACTTTGTGACGAACTAAACGATTCTGTATTTGCGCTCCCCGCTCCGCCCCTTCAGAAACTCGCAATCCACTGTCGTTCGGGAGAAATATGAGTCTCGCAAGCGGACACTCTTCTGATAATGGAATTGCGTTGTAGGGACGGATATGAATTGTGGAAGGTAGCCGCTGAAGCCTACAAAGGGTTGCCTGTTGCACTTACGCCTTGACTCGACCGATGTGGTACATGCATACTGGTCGGTATGTGGCTCGATGAGGTAAGGACGCTTACCTATTGGGGACGACGTTCGCAACATCTTCCATCTAAACTTGCCGTCATTCAGACGAACCGGCACAGTGTGCTGTCTAACTACGGTTGTAGTGCTCGTGTCGCGCGCTGCCGTGAAGGCAGGCCAGGGATCTCAATCCGGGAGCGTGGTTTCGTAAGATCTCCCCGAGTTCATTGCACGTCTATATAAGAACTCCTTTGACAGTTCATGTTGATATCGGATGTCAATGAAATAGGCGACTGGACAGGTCACGAGCATCTCCCCGGTACAGGTCATATTGATGAGATTTGATAAGCAGAAGAAAAGTGTAGGCGGGGGGAACTTTTTTCTTTCTCGCGACATTAAAGGAGCATGCAGACTGTAACGGATCTAGGAAGCACCGGGGGGGCAGGCCTGGTAATTACCATGCAGTTCGGCCGAGCCTGCGTTTTTAAAGTGAATCGACCGAGTCGTATGAGGCCGCATCGTGAAAAGGAGAATGAACAATGAGAAAGATCGCAGTTTCGCGCAGGAACATGCTCGCGACGGGTGCATGCGCACTGGCAGGTGCGGTAACCCTGCCGGCATTAGTAAGGGCCGGCGAAATCGGAGCCTCCAACTTGATGAGTGAGGAGCTCATCCGTAAGTGGTACACAGCGTGGAAAACCAAGGATTTCGCCACATTCAATAACATGCTCGCCGACAACTTTACTTTTTCGAGCGCGGCGGGCGACGACCACATCAGCAAGAGCACTTTCAAAACACAATGCTGGGATACCCAGATCAATTTCATCAAAGATTTTGATCTGGAGCGGGTCACCACCGGCCCGAACGACGCTTTTGTGAAGTACCTTTGCTACACCAATAACGGTAAATCGTTCCGCAACGTGGAGTATCTCCGGATCGACGAGAACGGGAAGTTGATATCCATTGAGTGCTATTTCGGTGCGCAATCCAGCTTCCCATCCGCAGTAAGCAAAGGGTAGAGAAAGGTGTAGATATGAACCGGCGGGAATTCAGCCAACGGTTGTACGGCGCGGTTTTGAGCGCGGCCTTCGCCAAGATGACGGTTGCGCAACAGCAAACGCACGATACGAGCCGTCAGCAGTCTCCCAAACCGGAGAAGCCGGAAGAAATTGCGATGCTGATTTATCCGGGCATGACTGCTCTCGATCTGGTCGGTCCGGAACAGGTCTTTGGCTACCTCGGAAATATCCACATCGAGCTTGTCGCCAAGACGAAGGAACTGGTGAAAAGCGATACCGCAATCACCATTCAGCCGACCAAGACCTTTGCGGATTGTGCGGATCCTGTGGACATTCTGTTTGTAGGGGGCGGGGCGGACGGCACTGTCGCGGTCATGAAGGACGCCGAAACGCTGGACTTCTTGTCGCAGAAGGCAAAGATAGCCAAGCTGGTAACAAGCGTCTGCACGGGGTCCATGATTCTTGGTGCGGCGGGTCTTCTGCGGGGTTACAGAGCGACGTCGCACTGGTCTGTGCGAGAGTTCCTGCCACTGCTCGGAGCCGAGCTAGTGGTCAAGCGTGTCGTCGAAGACCGCAATCGCATCACCTCCGGCGGCATCACGGCGGGAATTGATTTTGGCCTTCGAGTCGCAGCGCAGTTGCGGGGAGAGGATTACGCCCGGTTTCTCGAGTTGGCTCTAGAGTACGATCCACAGCCGCCGTATGGCACAGGGACGCCGGAGAAGGCGCCACCAGCCGTAGAAAAAATGTCGCGAGCGGCGTTTGATCCGCTGCGTACGGCGGTTCGCGACGCGGCCATCGAAGCTCGAAAGAAGTGGGCATCGTAGAAGGCAGTGGGATGTGCCGTGCGGCGTCTGCAAGTGCGCGCGCAGGCCGAGCGCAGGCGAGCACCCGATGAAATGACCGAGCGCCGACGCAAGGTGAACAGAGAAATGGGACATAAAAGAAGCAATCTCAAGGAGAAAATGATGCGCAGCCAAAAGTGGGTTGTGTTTGGTTTGAGCTCGGCATTGACGTTCGGCTTTTTGACAGTGTGGCGGATGCACTCGCAAGACAATCCAGCACCGTCCACCATGGCATCGATCGAACCGTATCTAATGGACCGAAATTCGGAAATTGCCATGGCCCGCAGCGCGGCTCCGCAATCCATAGCGAAGGACACTACGGTTTTGGTCCTTGGACGGCGCGGCTATGAAACGGCCGTGGAGGGGAAAAACGGCTTCGCATGCCTGGTGGGACGGTCATGGGATTTGCCCAAAAACAATCCGGCTTTTTGGGACCCAAAGATACATGGTCCGATCTGCCTTAGCGCTCCCGCGGTGCGGTCTTTTCTCCCGATCTACCTCAAGAAGACTCAACTGGCGATTGCGGGACGATCGAACATTCAGATAGAGGCCGACCTCATAGACGCCATCGCCCAACATGAGTTGCCCACCCCCGAGCCCGGTTCGGTGTCCTACATGTTGTCAAAGCAAGGTTATTTGAATGCCAGCGTGAAAGGCCCCTGGCTTCCCCACGTAATGTTTTTTGTCTCTGAAATCGACCCGAAAGCTTTGGGATCCGACTTGGGGGACGACGTCCCATTGGACGCACACAAAGAGAAAGTGGGGCATTACACCACAATTGATGTTCCGGTAAGCCAGTGGTCAGATGGAACGCCGGCGGACGCTGAATTGGCGTTGTTCGGATTCCGGCACTCTCACTGACAATCCGATCTCAAACCAGGTCTGAGTCATGACGTGCCGCGAGCGCTGCCGAGTCCACTCTCAATTGCAGAGCGCGGTGGTAGCGCAAATTCGATCGGAAGTATCCCGACCGGTGCAGATCAGGTTCATGAGATCAGTAAGAACATGAAAGAAATTGAATGGAGCGGGAACTTTTGGCCTGGTTGGGACATAAAAGAGATATGAAGGCCGCGGAATTAGTTGAGCGGACGAAACTGGCGTACTGATGATGATCAGCGACGAAGCCTTGATGCTGGAATTCCAGGCCGGATCACGCGCAGCATTCGAGGAGCTGTTTGCCCGTTATCACAAGCCATTGCATAGCTTCTTCGGGCGCCGGTTGAACAACCCAGAGCGGGCAGAGGATCTCGCACAAGAAACTTTTCTCGCGGTGATTCGCGCAGCTTCCCGTTATGAGCCGAGAGCCCTGGTTCGGACATATCTGTATGGCATAGCGTTGAAGCTGCTCGCTGCGGAACGGCGTAAGGGCTTGACAAGCGGCACGTTCGGACAGTTCGCTCCAGAACCGAAGGTTGATCGCGCTCCCGAGTCGGTACTCTGGATACGGCAAGCCATGGAAAAATTGGATGCGCCGGAGCGGGAAATCTTAATGCTGCGCGAATACGAACAGCTGAGTTACTCCGATATTGCGGAGCTCTTGCGAATTCCAGTAAATACGGTACGCTCCAGGCTTTTTCGATCGCGTCTCGCATTGAAGAGTTATCTTGAGTCGCGAGCAACGGGCGATCCTGACCTGAGAACGAGCGGCGCGACGCCGCACCCGCGAAGACGAGGGATGCAATGAGCACGGACAGACATCCGATCGAACAAGAAGAAGTCATGGCTTATCTCGACGGCGAACTGCCTCCGGGCCGAGCCAGCGAGGCCTTGTCGCACCTGGAATTGTGTCCGGAGTGCCAGACCCTCGTCGCCAATCTCAGAGTTGTCTCCCAAGAATTGATGGCTTGGGAAGTCGAGTCACCAGAAGTAGGTATCCTCTCGGAGATCGACGTGGCTCTAGGGCAGCGTCTCAAGGAGCGCGGAACGCTAAAGGTCAGCCCGTCCAGCTTGAAAAGCGGAGTAATGAGGAGCCGTTGGCTATGGGCTGGCGCCCTAGCTGTTATCTGCGTAGCAGTAGGACTGACTTTAACGCTTACCCGCCGCAATCGGAATGACGAACGCTCGACTGCGTATCCGAGCATGGCGTCGATCGAGCAATACCTAATATCGGATCGCAATGCCGAGATCGCCTTGGCCCGAAGCGCTGCTCCAGAATCTATATCGAGCGACGCAAAGATCCTGGTCCTAGGTTGGCGTGGGTATGAGACCGCTCGGGAAGGAAGAAACGGTTTTGTCTGTGTAGTGGAACGATCATGGATGTCTCCGTACAGTTCCGCGGAGTTCTGGAACCCTAAGGTGCGTGTGCCCGCCTGTTTCAATCCGGCAGCAGCGCGCTCCATTCTTCCAGTCACTTTCAAGCGCACGGAAATGGTATTGGCCGGGCTGTCGAGAGCGCAGATGATCGACCGTATGAAGGCCGCAATCGACAGCAAAGAACTACCGCCACCCGAACCGGGCGCGATGTGCTACATGATGTCGCGCGCAAGCCACCTTAATGACGCTCTCGGTCACTACGTACCTCATTTAATGTTCTATTTTCCCTTGACGGACAAAGCATCTTGGGGGGCGGACATGCCCGACTCACCAGTCACGCTGAACCCCCAGTTCCGCGACGGCCCGGAGCCGATTACCGAGTTTGTAATTCCGGTTGCCAAATGGTCGGATGGGACGGCGGCGCCGGCTATGTAGCGAATCTACGCGTCGAGGAGAAAAGTCAATGAGCCGAAAAAAGTGATCGCCGCAATCGAAATTGAAAGGTCTGACTATGAATAGGAAATGGATCATCGGCTTCAGCTGCGTATGCACGCTCATTGCTGCGATTGCGCTCTCGGTGGCAGCAAAGAGCCGTCAAGCGGA
>Ga0070713_100003403_pt1 | contig 10503 bp, 10 predicted proteins | sample LARL82metaG_FD_65465 | JGI IMG/M metagenome (GOLD analysis project Ga0070713, IMG submission 65465) | Corn, switchgrass and miscanthus rhizosphere microbial communities from Kellogg Biological Station, Michigan, USA - LAR L8-2 metaG | ecosystem: Host-associated > Plants > Roots > Rhizosphere ... | reverse complement strand
CCGACCGTGCGGGCGGTCGCGACCCAGGCGGCGCGCGGGATCACCACGATGCTGCCCGGTGAAGACGCCGCCGCGGTCGCCGAGGAGCTGTCCCGCCGGTTCGGGCTGCCGGCCTGGCAGTTCACGCTGTCGGCGACGGACGCCAACCGGCACGTGCTCCGGTACGCCCGGCACCTCACCGGCCGGCGGTACGTGGCGGTGATCGACTACTGCTACCACGGCTCGGTGGACGAGGCGTTCGCGACGCTGGACGACGGCCGGGTCGTCGCCCGCCGGGGGAACCTCGGGCCGCCGGTGCCGCCGGCCGAGACCACCGTCGTGGTGCCGTTCAACGACCTGGCGGCGCTCGAGCGGGCGCTGGCCGGTGGCGACGTGGCTTGCCTGCTGGCCGAGCCGGCCATGACGAACATCGGGATCGTGCTGCCCGAGCCCGGCTGGCACGCGGCCGTCCGCGAGCTGACCCGGGCGACCGGCACGCTGCTGGTGCTCGACGAGACACACACGCTCTGCGCCGGGCCGGGCGGCGCGACCGGCGCCGACGGCCTCGACCCTGACCTGCTCGTGATCGGCAAGGCGATCGGCGGCGGGGTGCCGATCGGCGCGTTCGGCATGACCGCCGAGCTCGCCGCCCGGATCCCGGCCACGGTCGAGCTGGAGGACGTCGACCTCGGCGGTATCGGCGGCACGCTGGCCGGCAACCCGCTCTCGCTGGCGGCGACCCGGGCGACGCTGGCCGAGGTGCTCACCGGGCCGGCGTTCGCCCGGATGATTTCACTCGGCCGGCGGTGGGAGGCGGGCGTGGCCGGCGTGCTCGCGGACAACGGGCTGCCGTGGCACGTGACGCGGCTCGGCTGCCGGGCCGAGTACGGGTTCGCCGCCGAGCCGCCGCGGGACGGCGCGGCCGCCGCGGCCGCGGACGACTTCCGGCTGCAGACCTTGCTGCACCTGCACGCGCTGAACCGCGGCGTGCTGCTCACGCCGTTCCACAACATGGCGCTCATGTGCCCAGCCACCACCGAGGCCGACGTCGACCGGCACACCGTAGCTTTCGCCGCCGCCGCGGCCGACCTCACAGCCTGACCCCACCCCGGCTCAGCCGCCGGTGAGGCGGGAGATGAGGGCGGCCCGGCGGGACGGGGCGCCGGTGCGGGCCTCGGCGGCGTCGGCCGCCGTCGCCAGCCGGCGGACCGTGGTCGCGCCGGCCCAGCGCAGCGGCTCCGGTTCCCAGCGCCGGGACCGGTGGCCGACCCAGGGCAGCCGGGTCAGCGCTGTGTCCCGGCGCAGGATCAGGTCGGCCAGCGTGCGGCCGGCCAGGTTGGCGGCGCCGACGCCGTCGCCGACGTACCCGCCGGCCCAGGCCGACCCGCTCGCCCGGTCGATGCCGACGGAGGGGAACCAGTCCCGGTGCGCGCCGAGCGGCCCGCCCCAGCGGTGGGTGACCGGCACGTCGCCGATCCCCGGCAGCAGCATCCGCATGGTGTGCTCCAGGTCGGCGAACACCCGCTCGTCCCGGTCGTACGCCGGATCGGTCGCCGAGTTGACGTGGTACGGCGCGCCCCGGCCGCCGAACGCGACCCGCCCGTCCGGGGTTCGCTGCGCGTAGACAAGCAGGTGCCGCCCGTCGGTGAGCGTCTCGCAGCCGTTCCAGCCGAGATCCGCCCAGGCTCCGGCCGGCAGCGGCGCGGTCGCCACGATCAGCGAGTAGATCGGCAGCACCGCCCGCCGCAGGCCAGGCAACTCAGACGTGTACGCCTCGGTGGCCCGGACCACGACCGGCGCCCGGACCTGGCCCCGGTCGGTGACCACCACCCCGGGCCGCAGCGCGGTGGCCGCGGTCCGCTCGTACACGGTCACGCCGCGGGCCTCGACCGCCCGGGCCAGCCCGCGCACCAGCGCCGCCGGCTGCACACGCGCGCAGTGCGGGGTGAACGCCGCACCGAGAACGCCGGCTGCGGTGATCCGCTCGCCCACCTCGGCCGCGGACAGCCAGCGGGTGTCGGTCAGCCCCCAGTCGTGGTCGTCGGTGACGTGCGCGCGGATCCTGGCCTCGTGCGCGGGCGAGGTGGCCAGCGTCAGCGTGCCGCCCTTGGCGTACCCGCAGTCGATCCGCTCGGCCGCGACGACCCGGCCGACCTCGTCGACCGTCTCGACCATCGCGGCCTGCAGGTCCACCGCCGCCGCGCGGCCGGCCGGGCCTCCCCCGGCCGCCCGCGCCACCGCCTCCGGCGACGCCGCGAACAGCGCCGAGCACCAGCCGCCGTTGCGCCCGGACGCGCCGAAGCCGGCGATCTCCCGCTCGACCACCGCTATCCGCAGCGACGGCTCGGCCAGGGCCAGGTAGTACGCGGTCCAGAGCCCGGTGAAGCCGGCCCCGACGACCGCGACGTCGACGTCGAGGTCCCCGTCCAGCGCCGGGCGGGGCACCAGGCCGCCGAGCTGGTCCATCCAGAGGCTGACACGCGCGTACGACGTCACCGGGCGACCGTACGCTGCCGGCATGCCGCGGTACGGAGCCATGTACGGGCCGGACGTGACCTTCCTCGGTGTACCGCCGTGCGACCTCGGCGAGCCCGCGTCGTACGCCGACTCCGCCGCGGTGGTCGTCGGCGCGCCGTTCGACGGCGGGACCAGCCACCGGCCCGGGGCGCGGTTCGGCCCGCAGGCGATCCGCTGCACCGACTACCTCCCGCACGACGGAAGCCGGCCGCACCTGGCGCTGCGGGTGGACCCGCTGCACGCGCTGCAGGTCAGGGACGCCGGCGACGTTCACATGCCGCCGGGCGACATCGAGGGCTCGCTGGAGGCGCTGCGCGCCGCCGTCGCCCAGGTCGCCGGCACCGGGGCGATCCCGGTCGTCCTCGGCGGCGACCACTCGATCGCGCTGCCGGACGTGCAGGGTGTGGCCGAGCACGTCGGCTGGGGCCGGGTCTCGGTGGTGCACTTCGACGCGCACGCCGACACCGGCGACACCCAGGGCGGCTCGCTCTACGGGCACGGCACCCCGATGCGCCGGCTGGTCGAGTCCGGCGCGGTCCGCGGCGACCGGTTCCTGCAGATCGGCCTGCGCGGCTACTGGCCCGGGCCGGAGACGCTGGCCTGGATGGCCGAGCGGGGCTTCCGGTCGTACGAGATGACCGAGGTGGTCGCCCGCGGCCTGGACGAGTGCCTGACCGAGGCGTTCGCGATCGCGACCGACGACTGCGACGGGGTGTTCCTGTCGATCGACGTGGACGTGGTCGACCCGGGGATGGCGCCGGGCACCGGGACGCCGGAGCCGGGCGGGCTGACCGGCCGGCAGCTGCTCGACGCGGTCCGCCGGTGTGCGCTCGAGCTGCCGGTCGTCGGGCTCGACGTGGTCGAAGTGTCGCCGGCGTACGACTCCGCGGAGGTGACCTCGTTCCTCGCGAACCGGGTCGTGCTGGAGGCGTTGTCAGGAATTGCCGTACGCAGGAATTGAGTCAGCCTCGCTCAAGTTATGGGAGTTGAGCCGGCTGTAGCCGGCGACAGCAGAACCTGAGGGAGACACACGAAGATGAGCACTCTGTACCTGCGGCCGGCGTTCCCGGCCCGGCAGTTCGGTTTCACCCCCGCCGCCGAGATCGTCCGCGAGGGCACCGACGCGGTGGTCAAGGTCGAGGTCCCGGGCCTTGACGTGGCCAAGGACGTCACGGTCGAGGTCGACCGCGGCCGCCTGGTCGTCCGCGGCGAGCGCCGCGACGAGCGGACCGAGGAGCAGGGCGGTCGCAGCCTGCGCGAGGTGCGCTACGGCTCGTTCCGCCGCAGCTTCCGGCTGCCGGAGGGCGTGACCGCCGAGGCCGTGTCCGCCTCGTACGACGCGGGCGTGCTGAGCGTCCGGGTGGCCGGTGCGTACGCCGGCACCGAGGCGCACAAGGTGGAGATCACCACCGGCACCCCGGCCGTCGAGGCCGAGCCGGAGACCGCCGAGGTCGAGGCCGCCTGAGCCGAGTAAGACCAGATCGCGAGCCCGGTCCCTGTCCAGGGGCCGGGCTCGCGGTGTCCCGCGCTCCCCGGGCGCGGGGCGACCGGGGAGGCGGGTCTCGGCGGCCGGTGCGTCGGCCGCCGAGCGGTCGGCACCGCGCGGCGGGAAACGGGCCAAGGAATCCCACCCGCGGCGCACTCTGGGGATGCGCGAGCCGCCCCGTGATTACGCGGCGGTCAGGTCTGCCGCCGGGTGACCGCCGGCCGCCGGAGGTGCCGAGCACGAGCGCCGCCATCAGCCGGCGGTCGGAGCAGGTCCACTGGACGGCCACCCTAACGGCCCCGCCCGCAACCGCGGGCGGGGCCGGTCGGTCCGCTGCTCTCGCGCAACCCGTTCAGAACGCGAGAGGCGGCGGCCCAGCACGATCCCCCCAAATCCGTGCTCGGCATCTAGGAGTTCGGATCGGGGGGTCGATCGGTTCACCGGCCCGACGGGTGAAGGTCAAGATCGGGGCCGGCGCCCCGCTGCCTCCGTACTCAGTCGAGGGCGCGAAGGGAGTCGGAGAGGATCTCTAGGCCCTCGTCGGCCTCGGCCTCGGTGAGCGTCAGCGGCGGGGCGATCCGGATGACGTTGCCGTGCTTGCCGCCCTTGCCGACCAGCAGGCCGCGTGTCCTGGTCTCCTCCATCAGCTTCCCGGCCGCGGCCACGTCCGGCGTGTCGGTGCCCGGCCGGACCAGCTCGATCGCCGCCATCAGCCCCTTGCCGCGGACGTCGCCGACCGCATCGGTGTCCTCGCCCAGGTCGCGCAGCCCGCGCAGCAGCTGGTTGCCGACCTTGAGCGCGTTGGCCTGCAGGTCGTGGTCGAGCACGTAGTCGATCGTGGCGGCGGCGGCCGCGGTGGCCAGCGGGTTGCCGCCGAAGGTGGAGATCGAGTTGGCCGGCAGGTTGTCCATCAGCTCGGCCCGGGCGACCACGCCGCCGATGGCCATCCCGTTTCCGACGCCCTTGGCGAAGGTCATGATGTCCGGCATCACGCCGTGCGCCTCGATGCCCCAGAAGTGCTCCCCGGTGCGGCCCCAGCCGGTCTGCACCTCGTCGGAGATCAGCAGGATCCCGTACTCGTCGAGGATCGGCTTCATCACGCCGAGCATGCCGTCCGGCGGGACCACGAACCCGCCGACGCCCTGCACCGGCTCGGCGATCAGGCAGGCCACGTCGCCTGCGGTGGTCGACTCGATCACGTCCCGCAGGTCGGCGGCGCAGGCCGCGTTGTACTCGGCGTCCGGCAGATCCCGGAACGGCGAGCGGTAGCGGTAGCCGCCGTGCACGTACGAGACCTGGACCGGGGACAGCGCCGAGGCCGACCAGCCGCGGATGCCGGTGATGCCCATCGCCGCGAACGAGCGCCCGTGGTAGCTGTTGCGCAGCGCCAGCACCTGGGCCGAGCGGCGGGCCTGGGTGGCCAGCAGCAGCGCCATCTCGTTGGCCTCGGTGCCCGAGGAGCAGAAGAAGACCTTGGCGTCCTCGATCCCGGACAGCCTGGCGATCCGCTCGGCCAGCTCGACCTGGTCCCGGATCAGGTAGAGGGTCGAGGTGTGCACGACGCCGCGGTCGAGCACCCGGTCGATCGCGGCGCGCACCTCGGGCACGTCGTAGCCGAGCATGTTGGTGAGGATGCCGGCGAAGAAGTCGAGGTATTCCTTGCCGTCGCCGCCGCGCAGCCGCCGTCCGGAGCCGCCGACGATCTCCAGCGGCTGCTCGTAGTAGAGCGTCATCCAGTTCGGGAGCACCGCCCGGTGCCGGGCGAGCAGGTCGTCGGTCATGCCTGCCAGCATGCCAGCCGGCGCCGGTGGTGCGGGGACGGACCGCCGGGCGGGCACGGCCGTCCGTCCCCCGGGCTCACGCCGCCGGCCAGGCGGCTTCGGCGACCGCGCCGCCGGTGACGGTCAGCCGCAGCCGGACCGGGCCGTCCGGCCGGACGTACAGCTCGTACGTGCCGGCGCGGAGCTCGCCGAGGACCACCGACGGCATCCGGCCGCCGCCGGGCAGCGGCCGGGCGACCACGCCCGCGTGTACGGGCGGGTGGCCGGCGCCGACCGGCCGGGCCTCGACCTCGGCGCCCAGCAGCGTGGCCGGGACCGCGACGACCGCGGCCCCCGTGTCGCCGCCGATGTCGAGCAGCACCGAGGCGCCGCGGCCGGCGTGCGCGTTGTCCTCCCCGTTGGTGTGCATCTCAGGCCGCCGGCGTGCCGGGCATGCTCTGGAAGCCACCGGCCGGCGCCCCGACGTACGGGAAGTGGTCGGTGAAGCCGGCGTTGGTGTTGTCGGTCCCGTCGGTCACGGCGCCGGCAGCGGCGTCCGGTGTGAAAGTGGGGTCGACCAGCGGGATGGTCGCCCCGGCGACCGCCCGCAGCTCGATCGTCACCACGTCGTCGAGCAGCCGGCGGCCGTTCGGGAAGCCGGCCGGGTCGCCGGCGATCAGCCCGAGCTTCTTCGGCGCGGGGGTGGGCGGGATCGCGAGGTTGAGCCGGAGCAGGTCGGCCTGCACCGGGCCGGTGAAGTTCTGGAATCCCGGCACGACGCCGGCCGGGATGCCGGTGAGCAGGATCGCGGCCAGGTCCGCGCGCGGCTTGGGATACGCGGCCAGCTTCGGGAACACGCCCGGGTAGAGCACCGGCAGCAGTCCGGCCAGCTCGGGCTTCGTCACGAACTGCGCGAAGTCCTTGTCGTCGCGGGGATCCGAGGCGTTCCACCGGTCCTTCGCCGCCATCGGCACGATGACCTCGTTGAACAGCGGGTTGGCCAGCCGGGAGACCTGGACGTACGGGCCGAACCCGGTCGACGTGCCGGTGTCGGGGTCCAGCACCCGGCTCTTCTGTCGGCTGGCCGAGGCGTACACGCCGATGACCGAGGCCGGGTCCAGCACGCCGGTCGGCGCCTTCCCGTCGCGGGTGAGGTCGGTCTTGGGCACCTGGATCGCGATCGTGTGGACGTTGAGGCCCTGGGTGCCGTTGACGCCGACCGCGGCCGCGGACGGGATCAGGTGCGCGGCCTGGAACGGGCGCAGCGCGCCGAGGTCGAAGATGCTGCCGAGGTCGACGTGGAAGCTCTCAGCCCGCTGGCCGGCGAAGAACATCCGACCGCCGGGCAGCCGGTGCGTCGCCGCCGCGGTGAACGTCGCGTCGTAGCGGGGCGTGCTGCGGATCCCGACGTTGACCGGCGGCACCGCGAGGTTGCGGCCGAGCACGGTCGCCCGGCCCCGCCGGTCGATCCGGGTCACCGTGCAGAACTGCGGCCGGTTCCAGTTCGTGCTGCCGATCGAGTCGATCGGGCCGGTGTTGTAGAGGAACGTCTTGTTGTTGCGGATCACGGTCGTGAACCGGAACCGGTACGTCACGTCCGCCCGGGCGTCACCCGAGTTGGACACGTGGATCTCGTACCGCACCGGGTCGCCGAACTCGTTGAAGTTCGGCCCGCCGTACGGGAGTTGCAGCGGGATGAAGTTCGCGATGAGCGTGACGGTGTCGGGCCTGTCGGGGCTGACGAACGCGTAGACGTCGGTGTTGTCGGCGACCGGGTCCTTCGAGATCTCCGGGGCCTCGCGGTGGCTGGACATCAGGCCGTCCTCCCCTTCGCGGCGCGGCTGAGCCGGGCGACGAGATCGGGGTCGTGCACGACGGTCTCGGCCTCGCCGGTCATCACCGAGACCCGCCCGGAACGGGCGTCCTCGACGTAGGCGACCAGCGGCCCGGCACCGGCCGGCAGCGTGGCGGCCGTGCCGGTGGACGTCGCGTCCGGGCCGGGAAGACCGGCCTTCGCCGCGGCGACGCCGACCGCGGCGGCGCCGGCACCGGCGCCGGCCACGATCAGGAACTTTCGTCGGTTCGGCTGTTCCATGGCGGTGTCCTCCTCGGGACGGGAGCTGTCCCGTCTTCGCCACAGGTGGCCCGCCGGTTCCCTCGGGCGATCTCCTGGAAATTTCTCCGGCCCGCTGTCGAAGTCCGCCCGGCCCGTTCGAAGAACGCGTCGAGAGGGCCGGCTGGCGGCCCGTACCGGAGGAGTCCCGATGACCGTCACCATCACCGAGCCGGCGGCCCGCACGTGCGACCCGGCGGCCGCCGTCACCCGGTCCCTGCTCGGCTGGGGCGCCGTCGCCGGCCCGTTCTACCTGGCCGTCTCGCTCGCCCAGGCGCTGACCCGGCACGGCTTCGACCTGTCCCGGCACCCGTGGAGCCTGCTGGAGAACGGCTCGCTCGGCTGGATCCAGAGCGCCAACTTCGTGCTCACCGGCGTCATGGTCGCCGCGTGCGCGGTCGGGCTGGCCCGGGCCGGGACCGGTCGCTGGGCGCCGCGGCTGCTCGCCCTGTACGGCGCCGGGCTGGCCGCGGCGGGCCTGTTCACCGCCGACCCGATGGCCGGCTTCCCCGTCGGCACCCCGTCCGGCCCGGCCGGGACCACGACCTGGCACGGCACGCTGCACCTGGCCGCCGGCGGGATCGGATTCCTGGGCATGATCGCCGCGTGCCTCGTGCTGGGGCGGCGGTTCGGCAAGGCAGGCCGGCGCGGCTGGGCGCTGGCCTCCCGGGCGACCGGGGTGGCGTTCCTGGCCGCGTTCGCCGGCATCACCACCGGATCGACCGCGGCCACGCTGCCGTTCGTCGCCGGCGTCGTGCTGTCCTTCGGCTGGCTGGCCGCGCTGGCCGTCGACACCTACCGGAACGTCTGAGAGAGGATCCTGCGATGCGTTACCTGATGCTGCTGCACGGCAACCAACCGCCGACCCCCCCGCCGCCGGACCTGATGGAGGCGATCATGAAGCTCGGCGAGGAGGCGACCCGGGCCGGCGTGCTGCTGGACACCCAGGGGCTGGCCCCGAGCGCGGCCGGTGGCGTGCGGGTCGAGCTGGCCGGCGGGCAGCTGTCGGTCACCGACGGGCCGTTCACGGAGGCCAAGGAGATCATCAGCTACGCGGTCTACGAGCTGCGCTCGCGCGAGGAGGCCGTGGAGTGGGCCTCCCGGTTCATCGTCCTGCACCGCGACCTCTGGCCCGGCTGGGAGGGCGACTGCGACATCCGCCGCGTCTTCGGTCCCGAGGACTTCGGCGAGCCGGCGCCCGGAGCCCGGTGACCCGGCCGGTCCCGGCGGTCGGCCGGCGCACGGGAGTCCCGTGCGCCGGCGGCCACGCTCCGGCCCGGGAGCACCCGGGGTGACCCGGCCAGCCGGCACGCACGCGGCGGTCGAGGCGGTGTGGCGGATCGAGTCGGCCCGGCTGGTCGCCGGGCTGGCCCGGTTCGTCGGCGACGTGGGCCTGGCCGAGGAGCTCGCCCAGGACGCGCTCGTCGCGGCCCTGGAGCAGTGGCCGGCCGAGGGCGTGCCGGCCAACCCGGGTGGCTGGCTCATGTCGACCGCCAAGCACCGCGCGATCGACCAGCTCCGCCGCCGCCAGAACTACCAGCGCAAGCTCGCGGAGGTGGGTCGGATGCTCGAGCAGCAGCCGTCCGGCGAACCGGACCCTGACGAGTACGTCCCCGACGACCTGCTGCGGCTGATCTTCGTCGCCTGCCACCCGGTGCTCCCGACCGAGGGCCGGGTGGCGCTGACCCTGCGCCTGCTCGGCGGCCTGTCCACCGCCGAGATCGCCCGGGCGTTCCTGGTGCCGGAGCCGACCGTGGGCCAGCGCGTCTCCAGGGCCAAGCGGACCCTGCGCGAGCAGGACGTCCCGTTCGAGCTGCCGCCGCCGCCCGAGCTGCCGCAGCGGCTGGCCAGCGTCCTCGAGGTCGTATACCTGGTCTTCAACGAGGGCTACACGGCGACCGCCGGCGCCGACTGGACCCGCCCCGAGCTCTGCGCGGACGCACTGCGGCTGGCCAGGCTGCTGGGCGGCCTGCTGCCGGACCAGTCCGAGGTGTACGGCCTGCTCGCGCTGCTGGAGATCCAGGCGTCCCGGCTGCCGGCCCGCACCGGACCGGACGGCGCGCCGGTGCTGTTGCCGGACCAGGACCGCCGGCGCTGGGACCGGCTGCTGATGCGGCGCGGGCTGGCCGCGCTGGACCGGGTGCAGGCCCTCGGCGGCGACTTCGGCCCGTACGCGCTCCAGGCCGCGATCGCGGCCACGCACGCCCGCGCGGTGACCGCGGAGGAGACCGACTGGCCGCGGATCGCCGCGCTCTACCGGGTGCTCGTCGAGGTGTCGCCGTCACCGGTGGCTGAGCTCAACCGGGCCGTCGCGGTCGGCCGGGCCAGCGGTCCGGCGGCCGGGCTGGCCGTCGCCGACGCACTGCGCGGGGAGAAGACGCTGGCCCGCTACCCGCTGCTGCCGGCGGTCCGGGCCGACCTGCTCGAGCGGCTCGGCCGGACCACGGAGGCGGCGGCCGAGTTCGCCCGGGCGGCCGAGTTGACCGCGAACGAGCGCGAGCGCGCGCTGTTCCTCGCCCGCGCCGAGGCCGCCGCCCGCTGACCGGGAGCGGTCGCCGACGCTCACCGGCCCGCGCCGAGGCGCCGCCGCCCGCTGACCCGGAACCGGTCGCCGACGCTCACCGGCCCGCGCCGAGGCCGCCGCCGCG
>Ga0070713_100003401_pt1 | contig 10510 bp, 8 predicted proteins | sample LARL82metaG_FD_65465 | JGI IMG/M metagenome (GOLD analysis project Ga0070713, IMG submission 65465) | Corn, switchgrass and miscanthus rhizosphere microbial communities from Kellogg Biological Station, Michigan, USA - LAR L8-2 metaG | ecosystem: Host-associated > Plants > Roots > Rhizosphere ... | reverse complement strand
TTGGAGGACACGGCGATGCCGAAGTCTACGCGCCCCCAGGGCGCCCCCGGCGCGGGTGGCGGCGGAGCCGGCTCGTGGCCGGTTCCGCCGTCCATCGGCGGCTCGTCGAGCGCTCGCCGGCTGCTCGTCGAATCACTGCTGCGCGACCACGCCGACCCGGAGCTGGGCCGCCTGGCGCTTCGCCTGCGCGGCGACCTGCGCGTGCCCCACGGCGTGCTGGTCGCCTGCGGCGCGCCGCCCGACGCGGTGGCCGCGGCGCAGCGCGGACTGGCCGGCCGGGTGCCGCGCGCCCTGGCCGTGGGCGGGGGCGGCGGCGCGCCGCCACACGCGGCGGTGGTCGTCCCCGCGCCCACGCCGCCGGCCTGGCGCCACGCGCTGCAGGTCGCCGCCGGGGAGGCAGAGCGGATCGGCTGCCTGGTGCTGGCCCGGCCGCCGGTCACCGGGCTGCGAGCGCTGCGCGCGGCCCACGGGCGGGCCGTGGCCGACGCCGGCCTGGCCCGGGCCGCGGCGGCCAGCGGTCCGCTGCTGATGCCCGAGGACCTGGTCATCCCGCGCATGCTCGCCCTGCTCGACGAGGCCGACCAGCAGGCGCTGCTGGCGCCACTGCGGCCACTGCTCGCCCTTCCAGCCCCACATCGTGCCGCCTACCTACGCACCATCGACGTGCTGCGCCGCCACGGTGGCACCCACGCGGTCGCCGCGGCCGAGCTGCACCTCCACGTCAACTCGGTGCGCTACCGCGTGGCGCGCATCGAGGAGATGACCGGGCTGCGTCTCGACGACCCCGGCGAGCGCCTGGCGCTCGACCTGGCGGTGATGCTCGTCAACCTGCGCGAGCCGCCTGCTGACACGGAGCCGGGACCGCCGGACTTCGGTCTCGCCTTCATGGACGCGCCGGCCGGACGGCGGGGACGGGGCGCGCCAGCGGCGAACTGGGCGAGCTCTCGCGGGCCCTACCGTCCGGCCTGGCCGGGCCGGGTGGCCTGAGATGCTCAGACCAGGTTGCGCGAGGGCTCGCCGGGCGGGGCGCTGCTGTCGGGCCCGAGGGAGACCACCACCTTGCGGGAGCCCAGGCTGATGACCTGGGGCAGCAGCGCCGGTCCGATGGCCGGGCCGGCGTCGTCGAAGGCGTCGCCGATGCCGTCGACGGGCAAGCCTTCGCGGTGACGGCGGCGCGCCTCGGCGAGGCAGGCGGGGGAGCAGTAGCGGCCGCGCGCGTCGCGCGACTTGAAGGCGTCGTAGCCCTCACCGCAGATCTTGCAGACCTTGACCGCACGGAGGAGACGGTGGCGACCCATGTGGCCTGTGAGTACCCCCAAGAAGCACTGACCGGACCGTTGGCGGCGACGGATTGGAGAGACAACGCCGGTCCCGGACGGGAGGTTCCGGTCAGCACCACGAAGTATGCGGCGCGCGGGGCGAAGTGGCGCTGTGGCGTACGACACAGAACGGCGAAGAGCCTGCGCACGCTTGACGCGACAGGCGCTTTCGGCCGCCTACCGCGCGGTGACGCGGCAGAGCAGCGCGCTGACGTTGTCGGTGCCGCCCGCGGCCAGCGCGGCGTCGCAGGCCGCGACGGCGACCGCGTCGAGGGACGGCAATTGCTGCCCGGACGCCGCGCCGCCTGGACTGAGCAGCTCGCCGAGTCGCGCGTCGCCGAGCGGCTCCCACAGCCCGTCGGTGCAGAGCAGCAGCAGGTCACCGACCGCCAGCTCCGCGGTGAAGACGTCGACCTCCACCGCGTCGCCGGTCAGCGCGCGCGTCAGCAGGCTGCGGTGCGGATGCGTCGCCACCGCGGCCGGCGCGAGCTGTCCCGCGCGCACCTGCTCGGCCACCCAGGAGTGGTCGACGGTGATCTGCACCAGGTCGCCGCCGCGCAGCAGGTAGGCGCGCGAGTCGCCGACGTTGACGACGCTGGCGCGGCCCCCCGCGACCACCGCGGCCACCAGTGTGGTGCCCGTCATCCCGCCGCCGCGCCCGGCGCGGTGGCGCGCCACCGCCTCGTTGGCCTCCCCCACCGCGTCGGCCAGCATGCGGTGCGGCTCCGCGGCGGCGCGCAGCACGTTGGCGGCGCCGTGCACGGCGAGGTACGCGGCGGCGCCGCCGTCGGCGTGGCCGCCCATGCCGTCGGCGAGCAGCAGCGCGCAGCCGGGACGGGGATCGAGCGGCAGCACCGCCCAGGCGTCCTGGTTCTCGCCGCGCGCGGGACCGGGATCACTCACGGCGGCCAGCTCCAGCAGCGTCGCGCCGTCGGCGACGCGCGTGTGGTGGCCGCTGCGAGCCGCCATCACCGCCGCTCCTCCGCCACCTCCGCGCCGCCGCCGTCCTCGGGTTCCGCGGACGCGGGCCGGCCGAGCAGCCGCCGCGCCACCACGTCGGCAGCATCACCCGGGTCGGTGCAGTGCACCACCTCCATGCCCAGGCCGGCCGCCGCGTCGACGTTGCACTGCAGGTCGTCGACGAAGATGCAGTCCTGGGGCGGCAGTCCGAGACGCTCGCAGGTGAGCCGGTAGATGGCCGGGTCGGGCTTGCGCAGCCCGACCACCGAGGAGTCGACGACGACGTCGAAGAGCTCGTCGACGGGGATCATCGAGCGCCACATCGGCTCCCACTCGCGCGCGTTGTTGGTGAGCAGCGCGGTGCGATAGCCCGCGGAGCGCAGCTGGCGCACGGTGTCGACCATCGCCGCCGAGGCCTCGGCGCGCTGCGCGAAGACCGCCTCGCGCACGCACTCGGGATCGATGTGCGGGCCACCCGCCTCCTCGTGCCGCGCGCACAGCCGGCGGAAGAACTCCGCCTCGCTGAGCTGTCCCGTCTCCAGCATGTGCAGGTCGTGCGCCGAGGAGGTGGGCAGGTGGTAGATGGAGCGCAGGTCGTTGATGAAGAAGACCAGCAGGCTGACCACGTCGGGGTCGGCGTCGCGGCGCCGGCGGAACACCGACTCGGTCATCACCCCGCCGTAGTCGAAGATGGCGCCGCGCAATCGCCGCTGCGCGACCGGAGTCGGAGTCGTCGCCGTCTCGCTCAGGGTGCTACAGCTCCAGTGCCTGGGCGACGCGCTCGCGGTGGAACACGGCATCGCCCAGGGTGGTCTCGCCCCACTTGGCCCGCTTGAAGAACAGGTGCATGTCGTGCTCCCAGGTGAAGCCGATGCCGCCGTGCACCTGGATGGCCGCGCCGGTCACCAGCCGCGCCGCATCGCTGGCGTAGGCCTTGGCCATGGCGGCGGCGAGCGGCGCCTCGGGCACGTCGTTGTCGACGGCCCAGGCCGCGTAGTAGGTCAGCGACTTGGCCGACTCCACCTGCACCAGCATGTCCGCGCACCGGTGCGCGACCGCCTGGTAGGAGCCGATGGGACGCCCGAACTGCTGCCGCGTCTTGGCGTACTCGACGCTCAGCTCCATGGCCCGCTGCGCCGTGCCGCAGAGCTCGGCGCTGATCGCCACCAGGGCGCGGTCGAGGCCCTTGCGCAGCACCGACCAGCCGCGTCCCTCGCCGCCGACCAGCCGGTCGGCAGCGACCGTCACAGCGTCGAAGGACACTGTGCAGAGCCGCCGCGTCTGGTCCATCGACTTGACCACGCGCACCGTCACGCCCGGCGCCGCGGTGTCGACGACGAACAGCGACACGCCGTCGCCCGAGGTGCCGTCACCGGTGCGCGCCGCCACGATCATCCACTCCGCAACATGCGCGTCGGTGACGTAGAGCTTCTCGCCGTTCAGCGTGTAGCCCGCGCCGTCGCGGCGCGCGGCAAGCTGCACGCCGGAGGCATCCCAGCGGCCGCTCGACTCGGCCAGCGCGACCGTGCCCACCGAGGTGCCCTCGGCCAAGCCCGGCAGCCAGCGCTTCTTCTGCTCGTCGCTCGCGCCGTGCAACAGGGTCATGCCCGCCAGCCCCACCGCGCTCTGCAGCGGCGCCGGGGCCACGTGCCGCCCCATCTCCTCGAGCACCACGGTGAGGTCCACCATGCCCAGCCCGAGCCCGCCGAACTCCTCGGGGAAGGGGATCGCCGTCCAGCCCAGCTCGGCCATGCGGCGGTACATGTCGTCGTCGTAGCCGCGCTCCGACGCCATCAGGGTGCGCACCACCGCAGTGGGGCATTGCCTGTCGAGGAAGTCGCGGGCCTGGCCGCGCAGCAGCTCCTGCTCCTCGCTGAATCCGAAGTCCATGGCAGAAACTCTCCCCGTCCCGTCAGCGCGAACGCGGCAGGCCGAGGACGCGCTCGGCCAGGATGTTGCGCAGCACCTCGCTGGTGCCGCCCTCGATGCTGTTGGCCCGCGAGCGCAGGAACTGGTAGCTCCAGCGACCGCCGTCCGGCGCCGACTCCTCGCCCGCGGCGAGCAGAGCGGCGGGACCGAGAACCTCCAGCGCGGTGTCCATGAGTCGCTGGTTGACCTCGCTCCACATCAGCTTGTTGATCGACCCCTCCGGCCCCGGCGGCTCGCCGCGCAGCATGCGCGTCAGCCCGCGGTAGCCGTTGAAGCGCATGGCCTCGGTCTCGATGTGCAGCTGGGCCAGCTTCTGGCGCAGCAGCGGGTTGCCGTCGCCACCGGCACGCACCAGGGTGACCAGGTCGTCGAAGGCGATGCGCGAGCGCACCTGGAGGGCGACACCGAGAGTTGCGCGCTCGTGCATCAGCGTGGTCATGGCCACCCGCCAGCCCTCGCCGACACCGCCGAGGAGGTTCGAGCGCGGCACGCGCACGTCGGTGAAGTAGATCTCGTTGAACTCCGCGTCGCCGGTCAGCTGCACCAGCGGCTTGACCTGGACGCCAGGCGATTGCATGTCGACGATCAGATACGTCAGCCCCGCATGCTTCTCGTCGGCGCTGCCGGTGCGGGTGAGCAGGATGCACCACTTGGCGACGTGCCCCAATGTCGTCCAGACCTTCTGCCCGTTGACCACGAAGTCGTCGCCGTCGGGCACCGCGCGCGTCTGCAGCGAGGCCAGGTCGGAGCCGCTGTTGGGCTCGCTGAAGCCCTGGCACCAGATGTCGGTGGCATCGAGGATGTTGCGCAGGTGCTTCGACTTCTGCTCCGGCGTGCCGTGGTGGATGATCGTCGGCCCGGCCATGTTGAGGCCGATGACGTTGACCAGGTCGGGCGCCTTGGCCCGTGCCATCTCCTCGTTGACGATCATCGACTCGATGAGGGACAGGCCGCGCCCGCCGTACTCGACCGGCCAGCTCACCCCCGCGTAGCCAGCCTCGTGCACGCGGCGCTGCCACTCGCGTCGCCGCTCGCCCCCCTCCTCGGCATCCGCCGGCGCCGCCGCCCGCCCCGCAGAGCCGGCCAGGTTGTCCCGCAGCCAGGCCCGCAGCTCGTCGCGGAAGCGTGCCTGCTCGGCGTTGAGAGAGAAGTCCATGCCGTTGATCCTCTCACGGCGCTGCAACGGCCCGTACACCCCTCGGTCGCACGCCGCGAAGGCGAGCCCGGAGACCACTACAGTCCCACCCAAGCGAAGAGGCTCATGGAGCGCCTCCTTCGACGGAGGCCCCATCCCGGTTCCTTGGGGGGCGGCGACTAGCTAGCGCGAGAGCCCCAGCACAGGCGAGGACCCCGGGAGGCCACGCGGGCCGGGACGCACCGCGTCCCCGGCATGGCGGTCCATGGCGGCCACGCGAACCCGCTGCGTAGACTCGCCCCTCGGACAGAGAAGGGACAGAGCGCACACGCGGAGCGTCGCGACATGAAGGTCTTCCTCACCGGTGGCACCGGTTTCATCGGCGGCGCGCTGGCCAGGGCGCTGCGCGAGCGCGGCGACGAGGTGGTCGCCCTGGTGCGCACCCCCACCAAGGCCGCCGAGCTGGAACGCCTCGGCTGCACCCTGGTCGGCGGCGACCTCACCGACGTCGCGGCCATCGAGCGCGGCATGCAGGGCGTCGACGCCGCCATCCACGGCGCGGCCGTCTACGAGGTGGGCATCCCGGCCAGCCAGCGGCCCGCCATGGAGGAGGCCAACGTCCGCGGCACCGAGCGCGTTCTCGGCGCGGCGCAGCGGGTCGGGGTGCCGCGCGTCCTCTACATCTCCACCGTCGGCGTCTTCGGCAACACCCGCGGCCAGGTGCTCGACGAGGACGGCCCGCTGGGCAGCGGCGACACCTCCTACTACGAGCAGACCAAGGTCGAGGCGCACCGCATCGCCCGCCGGCTGCAGTCCGCGGGCCTGCCGCTGGTCATCGTGCAGCCGGGCGGCGTCTACGGCCCCGACGACCACTCCCAGCTCGGCAACGTGATGCGCCAGTTCGCCGGCGGCAAGCTGCCCGCCAAGGCCTTCACCGGCCTGGGCATCAACTTCGTCCACCGCGACGACGTCGTGCAGGGCATCCTGCTCGCCCTCGACAAGGGGCGCGCCGGCGAGTCCTACATCCTCGGCGGCGAGATCGGCACCATGGGCGGCTTCATCGACACCCTGGCCAGGATCACCGGCCGCAGGGCGCCGCGCATGACCATGCCCTCGGCGGTGCTCAGGCTGAGCGCGCCGCTGGGCCCTGTGTTCGCCCCGATGCTCGGCTTCCCGCCCAACCTGCGCGAGCTGATCAGCGCGTCGGACAACGTCACCTACTGGGCCCGCCACGACAAGGCGGTGCGGGAGCTGGGCTACGCGCCGCGCGGGCTGGAGGCGGGCTTGCGCGACACGCTGGCGGCCGAGGGGTTGCTCGAACCCGCCGCGGCGTAGCCCGTCGTGCCCGCGCCGGGTGCTGAGCCCGGCGCCGCGTCTCCCCCGCCGTTCTCGTCGAGCGCGCGTCCGGACACCTCGGAGAGCACCGGCTGCGAGCCGATGGCCTCACCGGTGTCGAGCGGCAGGGTGACCTCGAAGACGCTGCCCACCCCGGCCTGGGTCTGCACGGTGACGTCGCCGCCGTGCATGCGGGCCAGCTCGCGGGCGATGTAGAGACCCAGCCCGGCGCCGCGCGTGCCCGCCGCGCCCGGCACGTCGATGCGCCCGAAGCGGGTGAACAGCCGAGGCAGCTGCTCGCTGGGGATGCCCGGCCCGTGGTCGCCCACCGCCACCGAGCCGACCACACCGCGGGCGGCCACGCTGCAGCGCACCTGGCCCTGCGGCGGCGAGAACTTCATCGCGTTGCGGACGAGGTTGGCAAGAACGGTGGAGATCTGCTCGCGGTCGGCGAGCACCGTCACCGGGCTGGCCGGCGTCTCCACGATGACCGTGGGCGCCACCTCGCCGGCGAAGGTCTCCTCCACGCCGCGCACGGTGTCGCGGACCACGTCGCGCAGGTCGAGCGGCTCCAGGGCCAGCTCCACGCCGTATTCCAGACGCGCGGCGACGAGCATGCCCTCGACCAGGCTGTTGATCTCCTCGACGCTGGTGATCAGGGCCGGCACCACGTCGCCCTTCATCTCGTCGCTGAGCACTCCGAAGGCGCCGTCCTCGAGCAGGTGCAGGTAGCCGCGCAGCACCGTCAGCGGGGTGCGCAGCTCGTGGGAGGCGCGGTTGAGGAAGGCACCCTTGGCCCGCTCCAGGGCCTCGACGCGGCGCAGGTGGGAGCGCTCCATCTTGAAGCGCTCGGCGTTGGCCAGGGCCAGGCCGGCCAGGTCGGCCATGCCCTCGAGCAGGCGCAGCTCGCTGGCGTCGATGGAGCCGCGGCGGCGGATGCTGGCGGCCAGCACGCCGTAGACGTCGCCGCCGATGCGGATGGGCGCGTAGGCGGTGGTCAGCACCCCGGCGCGCTGGTGGATGTCGCGCAGCGGCGGCTCCAGCCCGCTGGTCGGCCAGGCCAGGGCGCGGTCGGCGGTGACCGCCTCGACGATGGGCGGCGCACAGGCCAGGGGCACCTCGAAGCCGGCGGGGCCGCCGTTCTCGTCCTGCACCACCAGCTCGCGGATGCTCTCGCCGTCGATGCGCACCAGGGCGGCGCGCGGGCGGGGCCCGTGGTCGCGGCTGAGGGAGCGCGCGGCGGCGACGATGACCTCGTGGACCACCGCGTCGGCGTCGTGGGAGACGCTGAGGCGGCGCACCGTGTCGAGCAGGTGGGAGAGCTCGCGGATGCCCTCGGCGCGCAGCTCCCCGGCGCGCGCCTGCAGGCTGCGCTCGGCGGCGACGTCGGTGATGATGGCCACCAGCACGACGGCCACGATCTCGGCCACGCCGGTGGCCACGGTGGTCTGCCCCACGATGATCACCGCGATGCGGGTGACCACGGCCAGGCTGCTCATGGCGATGACCAGCGGGCGCTGCAGCAGCCAGGCCGCTCCCAGCACCGGCACCACCGTCAGCGAGCCGATGCTGCTCCCGTAGGGCCGGGTGGCCTCGACCATGAAGACCAGGGCCAGCGAGAGCACGCAGACCATGCTGAAGAGAGCGCCTGCCGACCCCTCACGCAGCCCCTTGGGACGGAGCAGCGCGTGCCAGTCGACGGCGCCGGAGGCAGCCGGCGGACCCAGCCTGCTGGGCTGCCGGCGGGTGGGGGACATGGACTGCGACACAACCTGTTCCTTGGGACCCGGCAACGGTCGCGGCCATCGTCTCTCCGGGGCGCCGCCGAGGGACACCGTGAGCGGGTAAACCCTTGTTAGCAGTTGCCGCCGAATGTGTGACGCGGGGCTGGCCGCCGCTCAGCCCCCTCCGGGGGCTTCGACGGGGAACTGCAGCCGCATGGTCGTCCCCTGGCCCGGCTGGCTGCTGATCTCCATGCTGCCGCCCAGGCCGCCGGCCCGCTCGTGGAGGTTGGTCAGCCCGTAGCCGTGGCCGGGCACGGCCTCGGCGTCGAAGCCGCGGCCGTCGTCGTCGATCTCCAGCACGGCATCGGGCGCCTCGTAGCGCAGCGAGACGCGGCAGGTGGTGGCGCCGGCGTGGCGGGCCACGTTGGAGAGCGCCTCGCGGGCCACCTGGACCACCTCGTCGACCTGCTCGCCGGCGTAGTCCTCCAGGCGGCTGTCGATCTCCACCACGGTGACCACCTGGGTGCGCGCCTGGAACTCGCCGGCCAGGATGGCCACGGCGTGCCCGAGCGCCTCGCCGCCGACGCGCTGCGGCTTGAGGCCGAAGATGTAGCGGCGCAGGTCGGCGATGATCCGGTCGATGCTGTCCACCGCCTCGCGGATGCGCACCTTGACCGGCTCGTTGCTGGCCATGGGCTCGGCGCTGAGCAGCCCCAGCCCCACGGCGAAGAGGGACTGGACGATGCCGTCGTGCAGCTCCCGGGCGATGCGCTCGCGGTCCTCGACGATGGCGAAGCGCTGCAGCTCGGAGCGGATGCGGCCGTGCTCGAGGGCCACCGAGGCCTGGGCGGCGAAGAGCTCCAGCGAGCGCAGGTCGTCCTCGTTGAAGCCGGTGCCGCCGCGGTGGTTGCTCACCGCCACGGTGCCGAAGACGCGCTCCTCGGTGCAGAGCGGCACGATCAGGCTGGGGCCGAAGCCGCCCGCCTCGGCCAGGGTGCGCAGGGAGCGGGGATCCTCGCTGGCGTCGATGGTCATGCGCGGCTCGCGGGCACGCAGCACCTCGCCGGAGAGCGAGCCGGTGATGGGCATGACCGAGCCCAGCAGGGACTCGGCCAGCTCCCCGTCGCAGGCGCGGATGACCATGTTCTCGCCGTTCTCCTCGGGAACCATCACCGAGGCCACCGCCGAGTCGACCAGCTCGCGCGCCCGGGCGGCGACGATCTGCAGCACCTCCTGGGGCTGGCGGCTCTCCAGGATGGCCCGGGTGACCTCGGCGATCGCCTCCAGGCGCGACGACTGCTGCCGCCGCTCGGTCATGTCGCGGATGACCTTGGCGAAGCCGCGGACGCCGCCGTCCTCGCCGGGCAGCGCGGTCAGGGCCACGCTGGCCCAGAAGCGGGTGCCGTCCTTGCGCACCCGCCAGCCCTCGTCGGTGGCCCGGCCCGCGCGCCGCGCCGTCTCGAGCTGCTCCTCGGGCGTGCCCTCGGCGACGGCCTCGGCCGGGTAGAGGACCGACATGGTGCGGCCGATGATCTCCTCGGCATGCCAGCCGGTGATGCGCTGCGCGCCCAGGTTCCAGCTGGCCAGGCGGCCGTCCGGCTCGAGCATGACGATGGCGTAGTCCTGCACCCACTCGACGAGCAGGCGGAAGCGCTCCTCGCTGCGACGCAGGCGCTCCTCGGCCTCGCGGCGGTCGGTGACGTCGCGGATGGTGGCCAGCACCACCCGGCTGTCGCCCGTGCCCAGGGGGCTGAGGCTGATGTCGGCGCTGAAGTCGCTGCCGTCCTTGCGGCGCAGGCGGATGTTGAGGCCGGCGCCCATCGGCCGCAGGGTCGGGCCGCTGGTGTAGCGGGTGCGGTGGCGCTCGTGCAGCTCGCGCATCCGCTCGGGCACCAGCAGCTCGATGGGCTGGCCCTCGAGCTCGCCCGGGTGGTAGCCGGACATCTCCTCGAGGCGGCGGTTGGCGTAGACGATGCGGCCCTGGGTGTCGGCGATGACCAGCCCGTCGGGCAGGGCGTCGAGCAGGCCGCCGAGACGCGGCTCCCCGACGATGTCGGCGGTGGCGGTGCCGCGCCGCTCGCTGATCAGCGGCACCACCAGGGCCGGCT
>Ga0070713_100003398_pt1 | contig 10516 bp, 6 predicted proteins | sample LARL82metaG_FD_65465 | JGI IMG/M metagenome (GOLD analysis project Ga0070713, IMG submission 65465) | Corn, switchgrass and miscanthus rhizosphere microbial communities from Kellogg Biological Station, Michigan, USA - LAR L8-2 metaG | ecosystem: Host-associated > Plants > Roots > Rhizosphere ... | reverse complement strand
GACACCACTCTGCTGCCCCAGGGCTGGACCCCGGAGGTCGGCTTCCTGCCCTCGCGCTGGGATTACTACAGCGAACTCATGATGATGTACCTGCTGGGCATGGGCTCGTTCACCTATCCCCTGCCGCCCGCCGCCTGGAATGCGTGGAAGCGCACCACCTTCTCCTACGACGGCCTCACTTACGTGGGCGCCTTTGCTCCTTTGTTTGTGCACCAGTACTCCCAGGCCTGGTTCGATTTCCGCGGCAAGCGTGACGCCTACGCCGACTACTTCCAGAACTCCGTGCTGGCCACCGACGCCCACCGCCGCTTCTGCCTGGAACTGGGCACCCGCTTTGGCTCTTACAGCAACGACCTGTGGGGCATCACCGCCTCCGATTCGCAAAATGGCTACGTGGTCTGGGGCGGCCCCCCGGAGATGGGCCCCATTGACGGCACCATCGTCCCCAGCGCCAGCGCCGGCTCTCTCCCGTTTCTTCCCCAGGCCGTCATGCGCGTGCTGCGCACCATTAAAAGCCGCTATCCCAAGGCCTGGAGCCAGTACGGCTTCGTCAACGCCTTCAATCCCGTTAAGGATTGGTACGACAATGATGTGATCGGCATTGATACCGGCATCACCATGCTCATGGCGGAAAATGCGCGCTCCAATTTCGTCTGGAACACCTTCATGAAAAACCCCGAAGTGCAGCGCGGCATGGAGCGCGCCGGCTTCAAAGCTTACCCCGCGCCAGGAATGCAGGAATCCGCCAGCCCCGCAAAGACCTCCTAAGCTCTGCCTTTGCTTCGCCCACATGGGCACGTGGGTGGTGACTTTCATCACTCGATACCCGCTCATTAGTCACTGCTTCGAGGTACATAAACTTCTAAGCTTAGCCTGGCAGGTGGGGTGAGCAGGAGCACTTATGACTGCTAATTATGTCCTCCTCGCTCTGCTTGTCATCCTCGGGCTGTACATTCTGGACCGCATCGTTTTGGCCGCCCGCCAGTTCATTCGCTTCCGCGGGAAGATGTTGGTCACTTGTCCGGAAACAAAACGCCCCGCCGCCGTCAAAGTTGACAACTGGCGCGCCGTGCTGGCGCCCCTCGCCGCTCCACCGCCCCTGCATCTGAGTGCCTGCTCGCGCTGGCCCGAACGTGGCAATTGCGCCCAGCCCTGCATTTGCCAGATCGAGGAAGATCCCGAAGCGCACCGCGTGTGGACCATCGCCGCCCAATGGTATGAAGGCAAGGACTGCTCCTACTGCGGCCACCCCATCGAGATGAACCATTTTGAGCATCCCCCGGCTCTGCTCGATGTAGAGAAAAAGATGATGAAGGAGTGGAACGGTCTGCCGGCGGAGAACCTGCAGGATGCTTTCGCTACCATGAAGCCGGTGTGCTGGAACTGCTACATCACCGAAACTTTCATCCACGAGCATCCCGGCCGCACCGTCATCCGGCCCTGGAAGCACTCGCCGCCCTGGGCCAGAAACTGAGCGTGTGGAGGCGGGGCTCCGCCGAGCCTGGACGAGGCACGATTGTGTGGAGGCGGGGCTCCGCCCCGCCTGGACGAAGCCCCAGACCACCGTGGAAGCCCCGCACTACCGTGGAAGCCCCGGACTTCAGTCCGGGGAAACAGAGCCCAAGAACTCCTTTGTCATCCTGAGCGAGCGCGAGACGAGCTTGCGAGTCGAGCGCGAGTCGAAGGACCTTGCGTTTGCCGCCTCCGTACCGGAAGCTGAGGTGTTCAAGTCGGCCTGCCGAAATCCTGAGCACAGCGAAGGAGCTCACAGAACGCCGGGCCAGGCAGCCTCCAGTCGTCCTCACCCCAGCTTGAGCGGCCGCTTGTCCACGTCCGCCTCTTTCACCGGGCGATATTTGTGCCACAGGTGCAGGCCGCCGGCCACTATGACGCCCACCGCCACGCTGATCACAAAAAACCAGCGCGCGGCCGGCAGCATGATCACGATCACGGCCACGGCTATGGCCACTACGATCAGGCCCACCACACCCCGTGACCGCTGTCCTTCTCCCGCGTCCGAGCCACCATCCATGATCGCGTCCCCTGCTCTTATTCTAGCCCTGGCACGCTCTCTCTTATCTTTGCCATCCCGAGCTGCGCGGCCGAGTTTGCGAGGGAGCGCCGCAAATAGACCTGCTTTTCAATGCTGCAGGGAAAATCCGAACCTGGTTTCGTATCTGTCGGCTTTTCGGAACACAGATCGCTTGTTAACTACTTTGCTACTTGCCCTGCCGCTCCCTTCGACACAGAATGTAACCCCCTGCAGCGATGCGCGCGAGTCTGTTGGACGAGCTCACTTGCCCGCCCCGTTTGCAGTCTCCCCCAATTTGGAACCGTTTACTGGAGAGCCGTCTCCGTGCCCATCACATGTCGTGTGTTCCCTCGGGGCTGCCGGCAATTCCTCCGCAGTGCGCTTGGCCTTCCCGCTATCCTATTGCTGTCAGCGACCTTATTTGCCCAGCTCCCCCGGCCGGTTTCAACCCCGGCAGGGCCGGAACACGACGATCCCCTGGCCCGCGAACTGTGGTTCCGGCGCGGCCGCATCGTGCCCGGCAAACCGGGCGCCGCCGCCCAGTTCCTGCGCCACGCCTATCAGCAGAAAATGAAGTTGCGGGCCGCGCGTCTGAAGGTCAGTGGCGCGGCTATGACCGCCTATTCCGGCGCGCTGACCACGGCCACGCCCTCATCAACTTCCACTACCAGCTATGGTGGCTGGGTGCCGCTGGGCCCCGCTCCCCTCAACTCCAACTCCACCGGCAGCCTCGATGATCAGGATTACGGCCCGGTGGTGGGACGTGCCACCTCCGTCGTGGTTGACCCCGGCGATCCCACCGGCAACACGGTTTATGTGGGTGGGGCGTACGGCGGCGTCTGGAAATCCACCAATGCCGCCGCTTCCGATCCCTCGGCTGTAACCTGGAGCCCGCTGACCGACCAGCAAGCTACCTTGGCGACAGGCTCGCTGGCGCTTCAGCCCAGCAGCAGCGGTCCTAGCAGCGTCATACTGGTGGGCACCGGCGAAGCCGACTTCTCCATTGACTCCTATTACGGCCTGGGCATCCTGCGCTCCGTGGACGGCGGCAACACGTGGACCCTGATCAACTCTACGACCAATGGTATTGGCTTCGCCGGCTCGGCATTCGCCAAAATTGCTTTCAGCACCGATAACCGCAATTTGGTCGTGGCAGCTGCCACCGGTGCGGGGAATGATGAGGGAGCGAGTGCGGTCGGCGGCAGCAGTTCAGTCGGTCTCTTCACTTCAACGGATGGTGGCCAGACTTGGACGCTCACCCAGTCAGGCTTGGTCTCTGGCGTTGGCGCCACCTCGGTTATCTATGACTCCGCTGGCCATAAATTTTTTGCCTTCCAGCAATTCCAGGGCTATTTCTCCTCCCGTGATGGCGTGAACTGGACTCGCCTGGCCAGCCAGCCCGGCACTGCTCTGCACAATTGCCCCGCCGGCAATACCGGCGTGCCGGTCTGCAACGTCTTTCGCGGCGAGATGGCGGTGGTGCCTGGCCGCGAGGAGCTTTACACCTGGTACGTCACCATTGATAACCAGGGCAACATCGGCGACGGCGGCATCTACAAGACCACCAACGGAGGTTCCACCTGGCAGCAGGTTAGCGACACGGGAATCACCAACTGTGGCGACGGCACGAACAGTGGCTGCGGTACTGAGCAGGGCTGGTTCAACCTGACCCTGGCCGCCGTGCCCAACGGTTCCAGCACCGACCTTTACGCCGGCGCCGTCAATCTCTACAAGTGCTCCATCACCGCCGCCAACAGCCTGTGCGCCGCCAGTCCCTTCATCAACCTTACCCACGTCTACGGCTGCACGCCCATCGGCTCGCTGGCCCATGTCCACCCCGACCAGCACGGGATGGCCTTCCTGCAACTCAGCCCTTCGCAAGTTGTCATGTACTTCGCCAATGACGGCGGCATCTACCGCGCCCTGAACGGCTACGCGCTGAAATCGGGAACCTGCGGCGCCACTCACAATGCGTTCCAGAACCTGAACGGAAGCATGGGCTCCATGGCCCAATTCGTGGATTTCTCCAACTCTCCTACAGACGCCGCCACCCTGCTGGGTGGCACCCAGGACAATGGCTCGCCCGCCACCGACGCCACCTATGGAAGCAAGTGGGTCTCGGTGAACGCCGGCGATGGCGGCTATAACGCCATTGATCCCGCCTCCGGCAACTGGTTCACTTCCAACACCGACGTCAGCGTGCAGCGCTGCGGTGCCGGCATCAACTGCCTGGCTCAGACCTTTGATCCCATTGTCACTAATTCCACCCTCGGCGGCGACCACGGCTTCTTCTACACGCCCTTTATCCTCGATCCCCAGGCCACGAACCGCATGATAGTGGGCACTTGCCGCTTGTGGCGCGGCAACAGCGACGGCAGCGGCTTCATTCCGCTCAGCTATAACTTCGACACCGCCCTGAACCAGATTCCAAACCAGGCCTGCAGCGGAAATGAGACCCAGCTCATCCGCTCCATCGCCGCCGGCGGACCCGATACTGGCAACGGCTCTTCCGTGATTTACGTCGGGACAGAAGGCGGCTTCGATCCGGTTACCCAAAACCCCACGCCCGGCCGCATTTGGGCCACCAACAACGCCGACATCGGCCCCTTTACTTGGGCAGCTGTTTTCCCCATTTTTTCCGGTACCTCGTTTCCAATATCCAGTCTCGCGGTGGATCCCAATGACCCCACCGGTAACACCGCCTACGCGTCAATCATGGGTTTTGGCGGCCCGCCCGTACTGCGAACGACCGATCAAGGTATGGATTGGACCTTTGCGAGTCCGAGCAGTCCGAATTTGCATCCCCTTCCTAACGCCCCCGCCAACGCAGTGCTCATCGATCCTGACGACCGCAGCACTATCTATGTGGGTACCGATGTGGGAGTTTTCGTCAGTCAGGATTGGCAGAACTGGCAGGAACTGGGACAACTTCCCAACGTTGCTGTCCTGCACTTACAGATGTTCGAGGCGGGCGGTATTAAGCAACTCCGTGCCGGCACCTACGGCCGCGGCGTCTGGTCCTACGACATTCCTTACCAAATCACGCTCACCACTCCTCACATCTACCTCTTCCCCGGCCAGACCGGCACTATTAATGGCAATATCACCGGCTTTAACGGCTATACCAGCCCGGTGCAGCTCACTTGTTCCAGTTCGGCCTTCGGCACCTGCAACAGTACTACTGTAACCCCCATGCCCTCGGGCACACCGTTTTCGCTGAATATTACCGCCGGCAGTAACGCTGCCTGGACTGACTACACGTTTGCCCTGCAGGGGACGGGCACAGATCCCGGTGCTACGGTGGAAACCGCGCAGATGACCATCACCGTAGTTGATTATTCTTTCGGAGGCAGTACCAGTCTCGCACTAAATCAGGGAGCATCTTCGCCCGACCAGAATTTCTTTCTGGGTTCGTTTTACGAATCCAGAACCTTTTCCTGTTCCAATTTGCCTGCGGGGGTGGCCTGCAATTTTTATCCTTCGCCGGTCGTGCAGCCTGCTAACAGCAAGCTTGACATGACCATTAGCGCCGCATCCAGCACAGCGCCGGGAACGTATGCCATTGCAATCAGCAGTAATGCCGCGGGGCAGCCTTCGCCCAAGACTCTTTCCATCTCCTTGGACATAACCAGCAATCCCGACTACAGCTTGACCTCCACGTCGCCCACTGGCAGTGCCACGCCTGGCAGCAGCGTCAACGGCCAGCTAATTCTCACACCTGTAGCCGGCTATTCTGGCCCCGTCACTCTCTCCTGCACTGCCTATCCCGCCACCTGCTCCTTTTCTCCTGCTGGCCCCCTTACGTTGGCTGGCGCGCCCATCACGGTGAACACAACCGTATCGGTTCCCGCGTCTTGGCCATCTCCTCCGCCCCTTCAAGGCGCCAGCGTGGATGTGGCCGCTACCGGCCCTGCCACCACGGCCCACTTCACAACCATTAATGTTCCCGTCATGGATTTTGCTCTCACGGCGCGCAACAGTACGGCCGCCATCAACGCCGGCGACCCAGGCCAATACGAGGTCTTCCTGAATTCTGTTGGCGCCCCTTTTACCAACCCGGTTTCGTTGTCCTGTTCCGGCCTGCCGGCTGGCGCCGCCTGCTCCTTCTCCCCGGCCACGGTGACCCCCAACAACTCGCAGGCCATCGTCGTATTGAGCGTCAGCACGCCCAAGACTCTGGCCGCCCTGACTCCGCCCAGCGCACTCACCCAGGCACAGCTCATGCTCGCCCTGCTCCTGCCAGGAATGGTGATTGCAATCTCCGGGAATGTGCGCAGCAAGAAGAATGTATTTGTGGCGCTGCTGATTGTCGTGCTCGCCCTCGTGATCCTGATGCCTGCCTGCGGTGGCGGCGGCTCCAGTTCAGGTCCGCCGGCGCCCCAGCCTCCACCGCCCCCACCGCCCTCGTCTCCACCGCCGCCGGTCAGCTACAGCTTCACCGTCACCGCCACCTCCGGCGCAGTGCAGCACCAACTGCCCTTAACTCTGGTGGTGCAGGGAAAATAGAAAGGTGGCCCACCCAAGCCTGCCTTTGGCTTGAGTGGGACTGTGCCTTCAGTGCTCCACTTCAAAATAGATTCTTGCGGTAGCGCGGTATTGCGCGATCTTCTTCCCGTCGAGCTCCATCTCAAACTCGCTCACCCTCGCCCACTTCATCCCCCGGACAGTCTTGGCCGCTTCTTCCACCGCATTCGCCGCCGCTTTGGCAAAGCTCTCTCTGGAAACGCCTACGATATCAATTACCTTTTGCGCCATCTCACTTCCTCCTTCTGCACCTGCTGGTTGATTCTCTCACGCAAGTCTTCGGCTGGGTGCCCAGTTCAATTGGTGACCCACTCAAGCCTGTTTTTTGGACTTGAGTGGGTCCGATAACAGAAAGCAAAAGCCCCTTGCTTGCGCAAGGGGCTTTCGAACGAGGGGACGTGCTGGTTGAAACTTATTGCTGCTGGGGCTGCTGCGGCTGCGCCGGGGTGGCAGGAGCGGTCTGCTGCTGCTGCGTGCCGGTCACTGTGCTCAGCTGTTCCAGGTCGTTCTTCATCAGGCTGACTTCCACCCGCCCGCCGCTGATGCGCTTTGGCTTGCTGCCGTCGGCCGTGGTTGCGGCCATCGGAGCGTTGCCCATGCCCAGCAGATAGATGCGGTACACCGGAATGTCATGATTCAGCACCAGGTAGCGCACCACGGACTCGGCCATCTTCTGCGAGTTCTGGATGGCGCCCTGGCCGCGGCCTGAGGAGAAGCCCTGCACTTCGATGATGTAGCCGCGCTGATTCGCCAGCGGGGTGGCCATCTCGTCCAGCGCTTCCTTGGCCCGCTTGCTCAGCACGCTCTGGCCGGGACGGAAACGGATCTCGGTCTGGGTGCTGGCCTTGTACTGGTCAATGTTGCTCACTACCTGCTCCACAGTATTGATGTGGGTGGTAGCGGTGTTGGCCGTCTGCTGCGCCGCCTGCGCCCGGTTGCCGGCGTCAATCGCGTGCTGGTCAGCTTCGTTGGCCTTGTTAGTGGCGAGCTGAATGCCCTGCTGCGAGCGGGAGTCAACGTCCTTGATCTCCTTGGCGTTCTGCGCCGTCAGGTCGTCGAGTTCGTTCACCCGGTCGCGGACGGGCGAGAGCTGCCGCTGCACATATTTCTTGCGGGCAAAGGGGTTCAGTTTGCCCCAGAAGCCCTGCTTCTTATCCACCACCAGCGGCTGATGGGCTGAAGTGCCCTGGCTCGCGCTGGGCGGGTTGGTGCCCGTCTGGGCGTTCTGGTCGGATTGCATTGCCGGCTGGCTGCTCTGGCTGGCCGGCGCCTGGGTCTGCGTCGAAGACGGCTGCTGAGCAGCCGGCTGCGACTGGTCCGAAGTGGTCGAGCTTTGCTGTGCCAGAACCGGGACCGAAAGGGCCGCGGCCAGCATCAGCGCCATCCATACGCGATTCTTCATGGGAAATCCTCCGAGTTGGGGAGCTTCGGGGCTCCGCTCCTGTGCGCCTGCACTGCTTAAATTAATCCCGTCCCGAACCTGGGTTCCTTGCGAAGCGCTTTCTCGAGCGCCCCGCCAAAACCTGGGATGAAAGTCGTCCTTGCGAACGCGCTCACTGTGGTTGTAATCATCTTAAATGCCAAACTGCCGCCGCGAAGGCATTCCTAAGTACCTCAATTACAATAAATTGTAGCGCATTCCGCGGGAGGGCGGACAACCCGGGGCCGCCAGCAGAGTAATTTTGATAGACCTGGTATAAAAACTGCCGCCTAAGCTTAGGAGATGAGAATTCCACATTTGGGGAGGTAATACGGGCGAACCGCCCACGTTTCGGCCAGGATAACCGGTATTTGAGGCATGAGGCCCGGCCGGAGCGGGATAACTTTGGAGAACGGCCGGCTTTCTACTTGGCGCCCTTCCCGTCAGTGGACCCCCGCCGTTTTCTGGAAGGTCGCGGCCACAAATTCGGGCAGCGTTTGTTCCAGTTTCTCCGCCAGCCAGGTTTGAAGTTCAGACTTGCGGTCCGCAGGGAAAGACACAAACCGCACCCCCAATTGGCCTGTTTTCCACCAGCACACCGTGGCCTCGAGGGAAAACGGCTCCGCCCCACCAGGCAGGCTGAATCGGACCGATACCTCTTCTCCCGGCCGCAGCGGAACAAACGTGCTCACCGCCATGCCGCCCTCGCTCAGGTTTCTGCTCTGGCATGAGACGGGCGGCAGCCCGGTGCGGAATATGGCCAGCGGAACAGTTAGCGGACAGCGGAAATAACGGCGGCGCTCGCGCAGAATCAGCCCGTAGGCGGGCCGGAGAATGCGACGGATGGAGGCCGGCGAGAGCGGCCGTTCGAACACAAAGCTTGATTGCCGGCGCAGCTCCGGAACAGTTTCGCTGCCGCTGCCAATCACAAAAGTCACGGCGGTGTGGTTGGAGGGCGAAAGGCGCACCTCGTTCAGCACCGTGGCCGCCGGCGCTCCCAGTTCCAGATCCACAATGACAGCGTCGAACTTGCGGCAATTCAGCAGACGCTGAGCCGCTGCCGGTTCGCGGCAGATATCCGGCGAAATGGAAACTTCCTGCAAAGCACGGCTGAAGTGCTGAATCGTGCCCCCGTCCGTGGCTACAACCAGTGCGCTTCCTACTGACATAAGGTCCTCCCTTGATTCGTGCTTCCCGCCACGGCCGCTTTGCTGCCGGGCCGAGCAGCGCGGCGCGCGAAGCTTGCAAAATCATCGGCCGGCAAAGGCTGGCTGAAGTAATAGCCCTGGACCTCGTCGCATTGATGCTGGCGCAGGAACGTCATCTGCTCCTGCGTTTCCACGCCTTCCGCAATCGCCTTCAAGTTCAGGCTTTTGGCCATGCTGATGATGGTGCTGATGATGGCGGCATCGTCCGGATCCAGCGTGATGTCGCGCACGAAAGAGCGGTCCACCTTCAGCTTGTATACCGGAAAATGCTTCAGGTAGCTGAGGCTAGAATAGCCGGTCCCGAAATCGTCTATAGAAAGCTTTACCCCGGTTGCCTTCAACTGGCGCAACATGGAAAGGATGGTCTCCGAATTGGACATGATGAGGCTTTCGGTCAATTCCAATTCCAGGTATTGCGGGCTGAGGCCGGTATCCCCCAGTACTCTTCTGATCAATTCCAGAAATCCTTCCTGGCGAAACTGAACCGCAGAGACGTTGACCGCCACCGGAACCGCCGGCAAACCCTGCTGCTGCCACTGGCGAGCCTGGGCGCAGGCCGTGCGCAACACCCATTCCCCTAGCGGAATGATGAGCCCGCTGTTCTCCGCAATGCGGATGAACTTGTCCGGAGGGATCAGCCCCAGCTGGGGATGGCGCCAGCGGAGCAGCGCTTCCGCTCCGATCAGCTCGCCCGTCGCGACATCCAATTGCGGCTGGTAGGCCAGGAAGAGTTCATTGCGCTGCAGCGCGCCGCGGAGATCGCTCTCCAGCTGCAGCCGCTCCAGCGCCTGGGCGTTCATTTCCGGCGCGAAGAACTGAAAGTTATTGCGGCCCCTTTCCTTGGCGCAGTACATGGCCGCGTCGGCATTTTTCACCAGGGCGGTAGTGTCCCTGCCATGGACGGGAAAAATGCTGATCCCGATGCTGCACCCGATGCTCAACGGGTGTCCCTGAATGATGCCCTCGGCGGTCACAGCGTCCAACACTCGTTTCGCCACCACGGCAGCGTCCCCGCTTTCCTTAACCGCATTCACGACCATGACAAACTCATCGCCGCCCAGGCGGGCGACGGTATCCTGTTCCCGCGCCACTTTCTGCAGGCGGCCGGCCACGTCCTTCAGCACCAGGTCGCCGGCTGAATGGCCCAGCGAATCGTTGACTACCTTGAAGTGATCCAGATCGAGGAAGAGCACGGCAAGCTTTTCCTGGCGGCGATGCGCGCTGGCCAGGGCCTTGTGCAGGCGGTCTTCCAGAAGGGTGCGGTTGGCCAGCCCGGTCACCGCGTCGTAGTATGCCAGGTACTGAACACGCTCTTGCGCCTGCTTGCGCACG
>Ga0070713_100003397_pt1 | contig 10516 bp, 11 predicted proteins | sample LARL82metaG_FD_65465 | JGI IMG/M metagenome (GOLD analysis project Ga0070713, IMG submission 65465) | Corn, switchgrass and miscanthus rhizosphere microbial communities from Kellogg Biological Station, Michigan, USA - LAR L8-2 metaG | ecosystem: Host-associated > Plants > Roots > Rhizosphere ... | reverse complement strand
AGGCAACCACCTGCGCCCCGCCCCCTGCGCCCTACGTAAACAGCGTCAAACGCGGCAATCCCAGCCGCTCCCGCACGAGTCTCCGCAAGCTCGCCTCCTCCGTCCGCGCCCGCGTCTTCTCGTCGAGCTTCGCCTCCGCCAGGCTCGCCGCGATCTCCGCGCGCATCGCCGCCACGTCCTCGGCGGCGATCACGGCGTCGAGCAGCTCGCGCTCGAGCTCCATCAGCTTCTCCTCGATGCGCGGCACGCTCTTCTCGCTCGCCAGCGCGCGCACGCGCGGCGCGAACGGCGCGCCGGCGGGAAGCGCCTCGAGCCGCACGGCGAGCGCGTCGAGCAACGGCGCCGGCGCGGCCTCGGGAGTCTCGCCGGCGGCGCCGACGAGCATCTCCTTCCGCTCCTTCCACAGCTCCTTCACGGCGTGGCGGCAGTAGCTGAGGCTGTTGACTTTCTTCTGGCTTTTCTCGAACACCGCGTCGATCGCCTCGATCACCACGGGGAGCGGCACGCCCTCGTCGTGCCACGATTTCATCAGCGCCCAATCCTTCGCGGAGAGGATGAACGGCGTCTGCCGGCGCAGCGCGAAATGCGCCTCGATCTCCTCGAAGTAGGTCACGTTCGCGATGCTACAATGCGCGTCTTACTTCGGATACGAATGGATACCGCCGCTCCCCGCGCCGAGGTTACGGTCTACTCGCCGCTCTTCTCGCCGTTCCGGCACCAGTTACAAGGGAGCAGTGTCTCCATCGGGCGCGCCTCCGACTGCTCGATCCCGATCAAGGACCGCTACCTCTCGCGCAAGCACGCCGAGATCGTGCAATCGCACGGCACGTGGGTGCTCAAGGACTGCGGCAGCGCGAACGGCACGTACCTGAACGGCGTCCGCGTCGAGCGCGACCATCCGCTGCGCGGCGGCGACCGCATCCGCCTCGGCGACACGGAGCTCGTCTTCGAGACGTCCGAGCACAACACCGATCGCTTCCTCGCCGTCGCCGACGGGCCGGCGAATACGACGATCGCCATCCCCATCCACGACATCGACACGCTGCGCACCGACACCGGCGACCTCACCAAGCTCGCCACGCTCAACGCCCTCGCGCGCGAGCTCCTCGAAGACCGCCCGATGAACGAGCTCTTCGGCTTCATCGTCGACCGCGTGCTCGAGCACACCCAGGCCTCGCGCGCCGCCATCGGCCTCCTCGGCCCCGACGGCAAGTCGTTCACGCAGGTCGAGGTGCGCCGCGAGGACCGCAGCGACGACGCCGAGCTGCGCATCAGCCGCACCGTGCTCGAGGAAGTCGTCGAGGAGAAGAAAGCCCTCGCCTTCATGGACGTCAGCGTCGACGAGAAGCTGAGCCGCGCGCAGTCGATCATCATGCAGGGCATCCGTTCGATCCTCTGCGCGCCGCTGACGATCGGCGACGCCGTCGTCGGCGTGCTCTACGTCGACTACCTCATCAACCGGCAGATCTCCGAGGACGACGTGCGGCTGGTCGCGCAGATCGCGCGCTACGCCGCCATCAAGCTCGAGACCACGCGGCTGCGCGAAGAGGCCATCCAGAAGCGGATCATGGACGAGGAGCTCAAGACCGCGTCGACGATCCAGCGCGGCCTCCTGCCGGCAGCGCCGCGGAACATCGCCGGCTACACGTTCGCCGGCTCGAACCGGCCGTGCCGCTCGATCAGCGGCGACTACTACGACTTCGTCGTGCGCCCGGACGGGAAGGTCTACTTCGTCATCGGCGACGTCAGCGGCAAGGGGATCACCGCGGGGCTGATGATGGCCGGCCTCCAGGCGTCGTTCCGCATTTTCTGCAAGAACGATCCGCCGCCGGCGGTGCTCGTGGCGGAGCTGAACACGGCGCTCAAGGAGACGCTGCCGCAGTCGAAGTTCGTGACGCTCTTCCTCGGCCGCCTCGACACGAACACGGGAAAGATCGAGTACGCGAACGCCGGCCACGCGCCGCCGCTCTGCATCCGCAAGGACGCCGTCGAGGAGCTCGGCGAGACCGATCTCGTGCTCGGCGTCGTCACGCGCGCCGACTTCCTCGGCCGCAAGCTCGCCCTCGAGCCGGGCGACTCACTCGTCCTCTTCACCGACGGCGTGAGCGAGGCGGAGAACGGCGAAGGGCAGGAACTCTCGCCCGCGCAGTTCGCCGACCGCCTGAGCAAGCTGCACGGCGCGCGCGCCGAGGAGGTCACGAAGGCGCTCGAGCAGGCCGTGCTGCAGCACGTGGGTGATACGCCGCTGGCGGACGACGTGACGCTGGTGGTGGTGAGCAGGGATAGCGGTTAGCGATTAGCGGTTGGCGATTAGGCCCGCCCCCCTAACCGCCAACCGCTAATCGCTAACCGCTTAAATCGCTCACACCGGCGAATATCGCTCCAAAAACTCCCGGCAAATCGGCTCGATCTCCTCGCGCGCCACGGCGAAGATGCGGTCCGCGTGGTAGTTGCCGGGGATGTCGATCACGTGCAGTTCCTTCGGCTCGTTCGCGGCCTCGAAGAGCGCGATCGAGTGCGTGTGGTTGATCAGCCAGTCGTTCTTCACGTGGATCAGCGACAGCGGCGCGTGCACGTCGCGGACGTCGTCGACGGCGGAGAGCTTCGGACTCCGGAAGAGGTGCCAATCGAAGCGCGGCGTCTTGAGCGCCTGTCCGAGGGTGATGTGGCGGTGCATCGTGAAGGGATTGATCCGCGGCTGGATCATCGCGAAGTCGGCCACGGGCGAGATCAGCAGCAGCGAGGCCACCGGCAGGGCGTGGCGCGCCGTCGCCGAGATCGCGTTCGCGGCCCCGTACGAGAACGCCGCGAACGTCACCGCCTCCGCGCGCGGGCAGCGCCGCAGCACGTCCTTCGTCACCGCGGCGAGGTCTTCGTGCTCGTAGAGATTGAAGCCGTACGTCCCGCCGCTGTCGCCGTGGCCGCGCGGGTCGGCGACCGCCGTGGCGTAGCCGGCGCCGGTCAGCTGCGCGGCGAGCTCGATGAGGAATGGGTGGCGGCGGTCGCGCCAGAAACCGGGGACGACGATCACCGCCGTGCGCGACGGCATGTCGTAGAGGTCGTAGGCGATCAGCGTCGCGTCCGACGACTCGACCGCGATGCTGACCGGCGGTTTCCGAAAACGAGCAACCGCGGCTTCTTTGCTTGACATCGCCGGCATCGGCCCTAGACTATAGCGCCTCGTGAGCGGAGCGTGCTCACATCCCCCACGTCGTTCCCCCGGTCAACCATTTGAGGAGAACTTTCGATGAAAAAGTCTCTCGTGATCACCCTCATCGCCCTTGTCGCGGTTGCGATCTTCGCGGTCGGCTGCAAGAAGCAGGAGAACGCGAATACCGACACCGCGGCCACCGACACCGGCATGACCTCGACGACGACCTCGACGACGATGGCCACCGACACCGCAGCGACCGGGACGACCGGCACGATGTCGGCGACCGACACTACGAACACGTCGATGTCGACCACCGGCTCGACCTCCACCGCCATGAGCTCGACCGACACGACCGGCACGGCCATGACCGACACGGCTGCCACGACGAGCACCGGCGCCGCCGCGAAGACGGAGCCGAAGAAGAAGAGCGAGAAAAAGGAAGAGAAGAAGAAGCACTAATTTTGGAAATTCAAACGAGCCGGCGCGGCAGCGCGCTGGCACTGGCGTTGCTTCGGCATCGACTGTCCACAGACTCTTGGGTTGCGGGGCTGCGCCGCCCCGCCTGGTTTACTCCTCGGAATTCGAATGTCTAAATGCGTAAGGAGGTGAGGCAGGCACTCTCAGTTCGACTGACCGGATACCTACGAAACTTCAAACGCAAATCAAGAGAGGAATTTCAATGACGAAAAAAGTTCTGGTCCTTCTGACCGTTGTCGCTCTCGCCCTCTTCGCCTTCGCCTGCAAGAACGAGACGAACACGAACAACACCGCTACGGACACGACGGCGACGACCGCCACCGACACCGGCGCGACCACCACCAGCTCGACGATGTCGACCGACACCAGCATGACCGGCACGACCGGCACGATGAGCACCGGCACCGACACGACGGGCACGGGCATGACCTCGACGTCGACCACGGGCAGCACGATGACCGATACGTCCGGCACGGCGATGACCGCCACTACCGCCACCACGACGAGCGGCACGAGCTCGACGACGACCAGCAGCACGAAGAAGGAAAAGAAGGAAGAGAAGAAGAAGCACTAACTTCTCCTTCGAATCCGGAGCAGTGGAGCGCCTCGCGGGTCACACCGCGAGGCGCTTTTTTTTCTCGAGGTCGCCTGTCAATGCCTCGAACACGCGCCGCGCCGCCGCCTCGCCGCTCCGCGCGTCGCCGCTGTTGTCGATGACGTAGTCGGCAAAGCGCAGCCGCTCCTCCCGCGGCATTTGCCGGGCGATGCGGCGCACGGCGTCGTCGCGCGTCATGCCGCGGGCGACGGCGCGCTCGACCTGCACCTCGGCCGGCACGTCGACGACGACGATCTTGTCGTAGCGCGCGCGGCCGCCCGCCTCGAGCAGCAGCGTCGCCTCGACGACAACGATGCCTTCGTCGACGGCATCGATCATCCGCCGCTCTTCGTCGATCACGAGCGGATGGATCAGCGCGTTGAGGCGCTGCGCGGCCGCGGGCGTCGCGAAGGCGATGTCGGCGAGCTTGACGCGGTCGATCTCGCCGTCCGCGCGGAGGATCTCGGGCCCGTACTCGCGCACGAGCGCCGCGTGCCCCGCCTGGCCGGGGCGATAGAGATGCGCGACGACGCGGTCGGCGTCGATCGTCGTTGCGCCGAGCGCCGCGAAAGTTCGCGCGATCGTCGACTTCCCGCTGGCCAGGCCGCCGGTCAGGCCGACGGCCAGGATCACGCGCGCCTCCGTTCGGCGGCGGCGACGGTATTCTTCATCAGCATGGCGATGGTCATCGGCCCGACGCCGCCCGGCACCGGCGTGATCCAGCCGGCCACGTCGCGGACGCGCGCGAAGTCGACGTCGCCCACGGTCGCGTGGCCGTTCTTCGCCAGCGCGCGCGACTTCGCCTCGTCGTGCGCCAGGCGCCCGGCGAACGAGGCGTCGACGCGGTTGACGCCGACGTCGATCACCGCGGCGCCCGGCTTCACCATCTCCGCGGTGACGAAGAGCGGCTTGCCGATCGCGGCGATGAGGATGTCGGCCTCGCGCGTGACGGCGGCGAGGTCGCGCGTGCGCGAGTGGCAGATGGTGACGGTGGCGTGGCGCTGCAGAAGCAGCGCGGCGACCGGCTTGCCGACGATGTCGCTGCGCCCGACGACGACCGCGCGCGCGCCCTCGATGGCGATGCCGGCGGCGTCGAGCAGGCGGATGACGCCCGCGGGGGTGCACGGCGCGAGCGTGGGGCGTCCGAGGTGGAGGAGGCCGACGTTGATGGGATGAAAACCGTCGACGTCTTTCCTGGGATCGATGGCATCGATGACTTTGCGCGCATCGATCTGCTTCGGCAGCGGCAACTGCACGAGGATGCCGTCGACGCCGTCGTCCTCATTCAGCCGCGCGACCTCGGCGAGCAGCGCGGCCTCGCTCATCGGCGCGTCGAAGATCAGCTCCGTGCCGCGCAGCCCGAGCTCCTGCGCCTTCTTCGCTTTGTTGCGGACGTAGATCTCCGACGCGGGGTCGTTGCCGACGCGCACGGCCACGAGTCCGGGCGCGAAGCCGAGCCGGCCGATCGCGGCGCGGACTTCGTCCTCCGTAACTTTTGCGACCGCTTTTCCGTCGATGATCTCAACCATGCCGAACATTCTTGCACTGCTCGCCGGAACTCTCTGCGTCCTCTCGAACGGGAAGCTGACGAACTGCACGCCGGCGACGGAGGCGCTGATCAAGCTGCCGCCGGCCGTGGAGTCGCGCCGCCTCGTCTGGACGAGCGACGACGGCAAGCGCCTCGCCGTGGCGATGGTCCCGGCGAGCGCCGAGACGCTCGACCTCGGCAAGCTGCGCGACGTGACGCTGCACGTCGCCGGCGACGCGACGCGCGGCTTGCCCGCCGACGTCCGCATCGGCTTCGGCCGCGACGCGATCGTCACAGTGCCGGCGAAGAGCGTGGTGAAGCTGACGACGATCTCGCTGCCGCCGGCGCGCTACACGATCGCCTTCCAGGCCGAGCACTACGTCACCGCCGCGCGCAACATCGACCTGGCGTCGAACGAACGCGTCGACGCCGGCGAGGTCCGCCTGCGCCCGCTGCCGCTGCTCACCGGTACGGTCGTGACGCCGAAAGAGGGGAAGGACGTGCCGCTGTCCGGCGCCGACCTTTCGTTCTCGGCGCCGAAGCTGCGCGTCTCGCCGCACCTGGCCACGACGGACGAGAAGGGCGCCTTCCGCGCGGAGCTGCCGGAGGACGCGCCCGCCGTGGTCGTCGTCAGCCACGCCGGTCTCGGCTCGAAGACGATCACCCTCGAACGCCGCGGCACCGACGCGAATCTCGGCACGATCCGCCTGGTTCCCGGCGTCGCATTGACGGTGAAGGTCGCGCGCCCGCCGGAGCTGCGCGCGAAGTCGCTCACCGTCACGCTGTATCGAAAGGATCACGGCTTCTTCGAGCCGACGCACGTCGCGTCGCGCGAGCTCGCGACGACCGCCGACGAGGTGACGTTCGATAATCTCGCGCCGGCGGAGCACACCGTCATCGTGGAAGGCGATGGGCCGCTCGCGCGGCTCAGCGTGCCGGTGACGATCGAGGAAGGGAAGCCGGCCGCCGTGGAGGTGCCGATCGAGCCGTACACGCTGCAGGGCCGCGTGACGTTCGGCGGTGAGCCGCTCGACGGGGCGAAGGTCGAAGTGTTTCCGCCCGGCCAGCTCTGGCGCGCGCCGCTCACGGCGGCGGCGGATGGCTCGTTCGGCGGCACGTCGTGGCAGCACGGCCGCCTCAGCGGCAGCGTGAATGATGCGCGTCTCGGCACGGTCTACTTCGGCGACTCGCCGGAGCTCGGCGCCGATCCGAGCGTCTGGAACTTCGACATCAGGAAGCGGCTGATCGCCGGACGCGTCTACGACGCCGAGACGAAGGCGCCGTTCCCGCGCGCCGTGGTGACCGAGGCGGCGGTGATGCTCGTCGACAACCATCAGATTCCGTATCGCGGCGACGTGCACGCGGACGACGACGGCAACTTCTCGATTCTCGCGGCGCGGCCAGGGCGCTACGAGCTTCGCTTCTCGCCGCCCGACTACGTGCCGAAGAGAGTCGTCCTCGAGGTCGCCGAGGAGGACGGCGGGAGGCAGGCCGACCTGGCCATGGAGCACGGCACGAAGCAGGCGCTCCTGCTGCGCTGGCCCGACGGCGCGCCGATCGCGAATGCGACGGTCTTTGACGGCAATGCGCCGGAGCCGGGCGGCTTGCCGCCGACGTACCGCAGCGACGCCGCCGGCGCGGCGATGATCCGCGGCAAGAAGGGTGAGATGCATACGCTTTACGTGCTGCCGGCGGAAGGGTCGATCGCGGTCGTGCACCTGCCGATCGGCGACAGCGACGCGAAGCCGGTCGACGCCGTCGTCGGCCGTCCCGCCGGCGCGCTGCGCGTCGTCGGCGTCGATCCCGACGGCAAGCCGGCCCTCGGCGCCGTCGTCCTGCGCTACAACGGCGACTTCATCCCGCCCGACATCGTGATGCGCCGCTACGGAGGACCGGGCGGCGCGCTCGGCGAGCGGCTCCTCGACCGCCTCCCGGCGGGAATGTACGAGGTCTGGCTGTCGCGGCAGTGGACTCTGCCGACGCAGCCGGCCATGGCGCGGGTTGGGATTTCGACGGGCGAGGAGCGGGTTCAGATCACGGTTCCGAAGCCGTAAAAGTCTTGGGAATGCGCTGCTTGACACCCTTTGTTCGGCAGTGTTACCGTTTCACCCCTTTCCTCAGGGAAGGTGTGTAGTTCGTCTCCTTCCGAGACCATATTCGTTCGTTGTTCAGCAGGAGAGTCATGCGTACCTATTTCCCCAAGAAGGGTGATGTCGAGCCGCGTTGGTTCGTGATCGACGCCGAGGGCAAAGTCCTCGGGCGCCTCTCGACCATCATCGCCAACATCATCACCGGGAAGGCCAAGCCGACGTACACGCCGTTCCTCGACACCGGCGACCACGTCATCGTCATCAACGCCGAGAAGATCGTCCTCTCCGGCAAGAAAGAGACCGACAAGGTCTACCACCACCACTCGCTCTATCCGGGCGGCTTGAAGAGCAAGCAGGCCCGCTTCGTCCGCGCCGAGAAGCCGGAAGCGATGATCGAAGAGGCGGTGTGGGGCATGCTTCCGAAGAACAAGCTCGGGCGGAAGATGCTGAAGAAGCTCAAAGTCTATCGTGGCGCGAACCATCCGCATCAGGCCCAGCAGCCCGAGCCGATCGACGGCGCTAAGTAACGGAGGAGGAATCTTGGCTCTGGTTGAATACTACGGAACGGGACGGCGGAAGACCTCGACGGCGCGCGTCCACCTTCGTCAAGGCGCGGGAGCGATCACGGTCAACAACCGCCCGCTGGACGAGTACTTCGGCAACGAAGTGCTGAAGATGATCATCAAGCAGCCGCTCTCGCTGACCGAGACGAACGACCGCTTCGACATCGTCGTCATCGTCGACGGCGGCGGCCCGAGCGGCCAGGCCGGCGCGATCCGGCACGGCATCTCCCGCGCGCTGCAGGTCTACAACGCCGAGCTGCGCAAGCGCCTCAAGAAAGCCGGCCTCCTCACGCGCGATCCGCGCATGAAGGAGCGCAAGAAGTACGGCCAGCGCGGCGCCCGCGCCCGCTTCCAGTTCTCGAAGCGCTAGTTTCCGATGTCCGTTTCTCGATACGCGTGATTCTCGGGACAGGAGCCTCGGCGGCTCCTGTCCTTTGTTTTTTCATCTCTAAAAAAGTACAGGGAAAGGAGGGTTTGCTTGGCAGTTTCAATCACAATGAAAGAGCTGTTGGAAGCTGGCGTCCACTTCGGTCATCAGACCAAGCGCTGGAATCCCAAGATGAAGAAGTACATCTTCGGGAAGCGCAACGGGATCTACATCATCGACCTGCAGAAGACGCTCAAGCTCTTCAAGGAAGCTTCCGCATTCATCACGGACCTCTCGCAGGGAGGAAAGCGCATCCTGTTCGTCGGCACCAAGCGGCAGGCGCAGGACGCCATTCTCGAGGAGGCCAACCGCTGCGGCATGTTCTACGTGAACAACCGCTGGCTGGGCGGCACCCTGACGAACTTCACGACCGTGCGCAAGTCCATCGAGCGCCTCAAGGAGCTCGAATCGGTGCTCAACGATGCCGAGAAAGAGATGTCGAAGAAGGAGCGCGCCGCCATGGAGCACGAGCGCGAAAAGCTCCAGAAGAATCTCATCGGCATCCGCGAGATGGACGGTCTGCCCGACGCGCTCTTCGTCATCGACCCGAAGAAGGAGTACATCGCGGTCAAGGAAGCGAAGAAGCTCGGCATCCCGGTCGTGGCCATCGTCGACACCAACTGCGACCCCGAGGACATCGACTACGTGATCCCAGGGAACGACGACGCCATCCGCGCGATCCGCCTGTTCACGCAGAAGATCGCCGACTCCGTTCTGGAAGGCTACAACGTGGCCGAGGAACGGTTCATCGGAACCGAGGACAAGGCGGAACCGGCGCCCGCGCCGGTCCCCGAGCCCGCGCCCGCGGAAGCCGCGGTTTAGCCCGTGATCGATGGAGGACAGGCACTCTTGCCTGTCCTCACACCCGCCCAGGGACGGGCGAGAGTGCCCGTCCTCCACAGGAGATTCGTATGACGCAAATTACCGCAGCGATGGTCAAAGAACTGCGCGAGCAGACCGGCGCCGGCATGATGGACGTGAAGTCCGCGCTGACCGAGGCCGGCGGCAACATGGAGGAGGCCACCAAGATCCTCCGCAAGAAGGGGCTCGCCGCGGCGGGCAAGAAGGCCGGACGCGTGACGTCCGAGGGCGCCGTCGTCGCGCACGGCGAGGCGAACGTCGGCGTGCTCGTCGAAGTCAACTGCGAGACCGACTTCGTGGCCCGCACCGATGCCTTCCGCCAGTTCGCCAACGACGTCGCCAAAGTCATCGCACACAGCAAGGCCAATACGGTCGAGGAACTGAATGCCGACCCGTGGCCGGGCAGCGGCGGCACGGTCGCCGACAAGACGAAGGAAGTGATCGCCTCGATCAAGGAGAACATCACCATCCGCCGCTTCGCGCGCTTCGTAGCGCCGGAGGGCGGGGCCATCGCCTCGTACATCCACGCCGGCGGCAAGATCGGCGTGATGGTGGAGCTCGTGGCGAACAAGGCCGGCGAGAAGACCGCCGAGGTTGCCCGCGACGTGGCCATGCACATTGCCGCCGCCGAGCCGCGCTTCGTCCACCGCGGCGAAGTGACGCAGAAGGACCTCGACACCGAGCGCGAGATCGCCCGCGACCAGGCCGCCAAGTCCGGCAAGCCGGAGAACATCGTCGAGAAGATGGTCACCGGGAAGATGGAGAAGTTCTACGCCGAGACCTGCCTCGTCGAGCAGCCGTACATCCGCAACGACAAGCAG
>Ga0070713_100003393_pt1 | contig 10521 bp, 3 predicted proteins | sample LARL82metaG_FD_65465 | JGI IMG/M metagenome (GOLD analysis project Ga0070713, IMG submission 65465) | Corn, switchgrass and miscanthus rhizosphere microbial communities from Kellogg Biological Station, Michigan, USA - LAR L8-2 metaG | ecosystem: Host-associated > Plants > Roots > Rhizosphere ... | reverse complement strand
CGAGATCTTCCCAGCGCAGCTTCGAGGCGAGGAAGGTCGCCTCGGCGTTCGGATCGGGGATTCGGCTGCGCGCCTCGGGATCGGCGAAGCGCGGGAACGCCGCGAACTCCCGGCGCCTGCCCTCGCGCACGGCCTGCGCCAGGTCGCCGTGGAAATCGCAGAAATAGAGGAAGGGCGTGGCCGCGCCGTACTCCTCGCCCATGAAGAGCATCGGGATCGACGGCGCGAGGAGGAGCGTCGCCTGCGCGAGGCGAAGCGCCTCGGGCGCCGCCAGCGAGGCGATGCGCTCGCCCAGCGCGCGGTTGCCCACCTGGTCGTGGTTCTGCAGGAACGCGATGAACGCCGTGGGCGGCAGGTGGAGCGACGGCTCCCCCCGCGATTCGCCGTTGCGATGCTCGGAGGCTTCGCCCTGGTACGCGAAGCCCTCGGCGAGCGCGCGCGCGAAGTGCGCGGCGGAGTCCTTCGCGTAGTCGCGGTAGTAGCCGTCGCGCTCGCCGGTCACCAGCACGTGCGCCGCGTGGTGCCAGTCGTCGTTCCATTGCGCGGTGGCGTGGGGGCCGCCGCCGGACGCGTCGAGCAGGCTCGATTCGTTGCGGTCGTTCTCGAGGACGAGGTGCACCTCGCGCCCATGGCCGGGCCCCGCGGCGATCGCGCGCTCGATCTCTTCCATGATGTGCGTGGAGGAATCGTCGGCGATGGCGTGGATCGCGTCCAGCCGCAGGCCGTCGAGGTGGAACTCCTCGATCCAGTAGAGGGCGTTGTGCACGAAGAAGTCGCGCACCGTGCGCGAGCCCTCGCCGTCGAAGTTGATGGCCGAACCCCACGGCGTCGGGTGCGCGGGGTTGAAGAACTGCGGCGCATAGGCGGCGAGGTAATTGCCCTCGGGGCCGAAGTGGTTGTACACGCAGTCGAGGAGCACCATGAGGCCGCGCCGGTGCGCCTCGACCACGAAGCGCTTCATGTCGTCCGGCGTCCCGTAGGAGGCGTCGGGCGCGAAGGGGAGCACGCCGTCGTAGCCCCAGTTGCGCCGGCCCGCGAAGTCGCTCACGGGCATCAGCTCGACCGCAGTCACGCCGCAACCGGCGAGGTGGTCGAGCTTGCCGATCGCCGCGGCGAACGTGCCTTCGGGCGTGAAGGCGCCGATATGCACCTCGCACACCACGGCCTCCCGCCACGGGCGCCCCTGCCAGGCGTCGTCGGTCCACTCGAAGGCGCGCGGGTCGAATAGCGCGCTGGGCTCCGAGACGCCCCAGGGATTGGTGCGCGACGCGGGATCTGGGACGCGCTCGCCGTTGGCGAGGCGAAACGCATACGCGGTGCCCGCCGAAAGGCCCTCCACTCGCGCGGCGTGCCAGCCGCCGGGCAGCGCCTGCATCTCGACCACGCGCGGATTCCCGCGCCCGATCTCCAGGCTTACCGTGGCGCTCTCCGGCGCCCACAGGCGGAAGCGTGCGCCGCCGCCGGCCATCTCCGCGCCGAACGGCATCGAGTGCGCGCGGTTCATGCGCCGCCCGGCACTTCGCGCAGCAACACGAGCGAACGTCCCTGCACGGCGTAGGAGCCCTGCGGGGACATCCGGTCCTGCGGCGGTTCTCCCGAATCGGTGGACGTGTCGACCTCGGTGCGCCAGCGGATGCCGCCGCCCGGGTCGGGGAGCTTGAACTCGATCACGTCGTGGTGCGCGTTGAAGAGGACGAGGTAGCTCGCGTCCACCAGCTGGCGGCCGCGCTCGTCGGTCTCGGGGAGCGCTTCCCCGTAGAGCCACATGCCGAGCGACCGGGCGAAGTCCTTCTCCCACTCCTCGGGCGTCATCTCGTTGCCGTCGGGCTTGAACCAGGCCACGTCCTTGCGGCCCTGCTCGCCCACCACGACGCCGAGGAAGAAGTCGCGGCGCCGGAAGATGGGGTGCGCCTTGCGAAGGCGGATCATCTTCTTGGTGAAGTTGAGCAGCGACCAGCGCGCGTCGTCCCAGTACCAGTCGTGCCAGTTGATCTCGTTGTCCTGGCAGTACGCGTTGTTGTTGCCCTGCTGCGTGCGGCCGACCTCGTCGCCCGCGAGGAGCATCGGCACGCCCTGGGAGAGGAGGAGGGTCGCGAGGAAGTTGCGCTTCTGCTGCTCGCGCAGCGCGTTCACCGCCGCGTCCTCGGTCGGCCCCTCGGCGCCGCAGTTCCACGAGAGGTTGTTGTCGGTGCCGTCGCGGTTCTCCTCGCCGTTGGCCTCGTTGCGCTTCTCGTTGTAGGAGACCAGGTCGTTCAGGGTGAAGCCGTCGTGCGCCGTGATGAAGTTCACGCTCGCGGTGGGCCCGCGGTCGTTGTGGCCGAAGAGGTCGTGCGAGCCCGTGAGGCGCCGCGCGAAGTCGCCGATCAGCCCGCCGTCGCCCTTCCAGTAGGCGCGCATCGTGTCGCGGTACTGGTCGTTCCACTCGCCCCAGCCCGGCGGGAAATGGCCCACCTGGTAGCCGCCCTCGCCCAGGTCCCACGGCTCGGCGATGAGGAGCTTGGGGGAAATGACCGGGTCCTGCCGCAGCACGGCGAAGAAGGGCGAGAGCGCGTCGAAATGCGGGCTGTCCCGCGCGAGCGTGGAGGCGAGGTCGAAGCGGAAGCCGTCGACGTGCATCTCGCTCACCCAGTAGCGCAGCGAATCGACCACGAGCTGCAGCACGCGCGGGTTGCGCAGGTCGAGGGAGTTGCCGCAGCCGGTGAAGTCGGCGGTGTGGCGCTTGTCCTCGCCCAGGCGGTAGTAGGCGAGGTTGTCGATGCCGCGGAACGAGAGCGTGGGCCCCTTCTCGTTGCCCTCGCCCGTGTGGTTGTAGACCACGTCGAGGATCACCTCGAAGCCCGCCGAGTGCAGCGTCTTCACCATCGTCTTGAACTCGTTCACGGGGTTGGCCAGCCCGTAGCGCGCGTCGGGCGCGAAGAAGCCGATGGTGTTGTAGCCCCAGTAGTTCACGAGCCCGCGCGCGACGAGCGGGCGGTCGTCCACGAACGCCTGCACGGGCAGGAGCTCGATCGTCGTGACCCCCAGGCTCTTCAGGTGGTCTATCACCTGCGGCACGCAAAGCCCGGAGAACTTGCCCTGCGCCTGCGGCGGCACGTCGGGATGGCGCCGGGTGTAGCCGCCCAGGTGCGTCTCGTAGATCACGCGCTCGCTGCTCGCCACAACCGGCGCGCGGTCGTCGCCCCAGCTGAAGGCCGTGTCGATCACCTGGCAGCGGGGCATGCCGGCGGCGTCGTCGCGGCGGTCGTTCGAGAGGTCCTCGCGCTTGCTGCCGATCGTGTAGCCGAACTCGGCGTCGCTCCACTTGATCGAGCCCACGATGCTGCGCGCGTACGGGTCGAGGAGGAGCTTGTGCGCGTTGAAACGGTGCCCTTCCTCCGGCTTGTACGGGCCGTACACGCGGTAGCCGTAGAGCTGCCCGGGGCGCGCCTGGGGGAGGTAGCCGTGCCAGGCGAAGTCGGTGCGCTCGCGCAGCGGGATGCGCGCGGTCTCGCGCCGGCCCGCCTCGTCGAAGAGGCAAAGCTCCACCTTGTCGGCGTGGCGCGAGTAGATCGCGAAGTTCACGCCCTGTCCATCCCAGGTCGCGCCCAGGGGGTGGGGCTTGCCGTTCCACAGATCCGTGCTCACGATCGGGGCCTCGGTCTTGTTCATCGTTGTGAGATCTCCAGGAGCCCCGCGAGGGGGATTTCGATCCAGTCGGGCCGGTTCGCGGCCTCGTAGCGCAATTCGTAGAGCGCCTTCTCCACGAGGAAGAGGTCGAGGAGCGCACGCAGCCCCTGGGGCTCGGCGGGAAGCGAGGCGAGCCCGGCAGCGGCCTTCGTATAGCCCGCCAGGAAATGGTGGGCGGCGCCTCGTTCCCATTCGGCGAGCACGCGCGCGCCGCCTTGCGTCGCGGGCTCGCCCGCGAGCGGCTGCGAGGCGGAGTGGGCGGCGTAGCTGAACGAGCGCAGCATCCCCGCGACGTCGCGCAGCACGCACGACTTCGCACGGCGTTCGGCCACGGGCCGCTCCGGCTCGCCCTCGAAATCGACGATCGTGAAGTCGTCCTGCACGGCGAGCACCTGGCCCAGGTGGAGGTCGCCGTGGTAGCGCGTCTTCAGGAGCCCGCCGAGCTCCAGGGTGGTGGCGCCGATGCGGCGCGCGAGCTCGTCGCGCCTCGCGAGGAGGGGCTCGATGGCTTCCAGCGTGCGCTGCGGCAGCCGCCCCCGCGAGCCGCGCAGCATCTCGAAGGTGCGGTCCATCTCGGCGGCGACGGAGCGCTTCCACCCGTCGAGGTCGTCGGGCGTGACGGGCTCCGGGTCGAAGCGCGGGTCGCCCGTCGTCACGGCGAGCGCGCGATGCAGCTCGGCGATGCGCCTTCCGAGGAGCGCCATGCGCCCGATGTGGAAATCCGTGGCGACCGATTCGGCCGACTCCTTCCCGGTCGCGGCGTCGGGCATGGAAGCGAGGCGCCCCAGGTGCTGGCGGGTGAGCGACCACAGGTCGCCCTGGTTTTCGACGAACGCCTGCAGGATCGCGAGCGTGACGGGCTCGCCGTCGCCTTCCAGGTATTCGACCGCGCCCAGGACCGGCGAGACGTGCGCGAAGGGCGAGGCCTCGGTGAGGAAGCGGCCCAGCTCGAGCTCGGGATTCACGCCCTCGCGCATGCGCCTGTAGCCCTTGAGGAAGAGGCGGTTGCCGAAGAAGACCGCGGTGTTGCTCTGCTCGAGTGCGGGCACGCGCACTTCCTCGCCCAAGGCGTCCGCGTGGCCCGCGAAGCGCGAGGTGTGGCTGAATCGAAGCCTGCCGGGGCCGAGCGGCACGTCGCCCCCCTCGCCCATGGCGCGCGCCAGCGCCCGCGGGAACTCGGGATCGGCGAAGGCCGCATAGAAGATCCCGACGCGATCGCGGTGGCGCACCTTGGCGAGGGCGTGCGCGGCGTATTTCTCGAGGGGATCGTGGGAGCGCGTCTCCCAGTCGCGCGTGACCGGCAGGAAGTAGCGCTGGCATTTCCCGGACGCGATCCGGGCCTCGACGAACGTCATTGTCCACGTCGTGTTGCCCGCCTTCCACGGCGCGACCATCGTCATGCGCACGTCGCAGAGCGGCTCGCCCTTGGCCGCGAACCAGCGGCGCGCCCGCAGATAGGGCAGCAGCACCTCGTCGCGCAGCCGCTCGTGGCTCACGTGCATGAAGACCCGCGAAGCTTCGGGCGGGCTCATTCCATGCTCGAGCGCCTCCTGCCACCCGGGGGCGAGCACGAGGATCGGGAGCCTGCGCTCGCCCAGCTGGCGTTCGTGCCATCCGGGCGGCTTCACGTCGGCCGCGAGGCGCATCGCCATGTAGCCGTGGCCCGGCAGCGTGATGAGGTACGGCGCCTTCGCCACCGGCGGGAAGGGCTCGTTGCCGAAGAGCTCCACGGGCACGCGGCCCTCGAAGCGCGCGAGGTCGAGCTCCACCGCCTGGGGAACGCGCGAGAGGTTCGCCACGCAGAGCATCGCTTCCCCGTCGTGCTCGCGGATGAAGGCGAGCACCTTGCGGTTGCCGGGCTCGAGGAAGGCGAGCGAGCCGCGGCCGAAGGCCTTGTAGCGCCGGCGCGTGGAGATGAGGCGCCGCGTCCAGTGCAGCAGCGACGAGGGGCTGCGAAGCTGCGACTCGACGTTCACCGCCTGGTAGCCGTAGACGGGATCCATGATGGGCGGCAGGAAGAGCCGCTGCGGGTCGGCGCGCGAGAAGCCTGCGTTGCGGTCGGGCGTCCACTGCATCGGGGTCCGCACGCCGTTCCTGTCGCCGAGGTAGATGTTGTCGCCCATCCCGATCTCGTCGCCGTAGTAGAGGATCGGCGCCCCCGGCATGGTCATCAGGAGGAAGGTGATGAGCTCGATCTTCGGGCGCGAATTCTCCATGAGGGGCGCGAGGCGCCGGCGGATCCCCACGTTCACGCGCATGCGCGGGTCCTCGGCGAAGATCCGGTACATGTAGTCGCGCTCGCGGTCGGTCACCATCTCGAGGGTGAGCTCGTCGTGGTTGCGCAGGAAGATCGCCCACTGGCACTTGTCCGGGATGGGCGGGGTCTGCGACATGATCTCCACGAGGGGATAGCGGTCCTCCATGGCGATCGACATGTAGAGGCGCGGCATCATCGGGAAGTGGTAGGCCATGTGGCACTCGTCGCCGTCGCCGAAGTACTGGCGCACCTCTTCGGGCCACATGTTCGCCTCCGCGAGGAGGAGCTTGCCCTGGTAGTGCCGGTCGAGGTCCGCGCGGATCTTCTTCACGATCGCGTGCGTCTCGGGGTTGTTCTCGTTCGTCGTGCCCTCGCGCTCGACCAGGTACGGGATCGCGTCCAGGCGGAAGCCGTCCACGCCCATGTCGAGCCAGAAGTGCATGGTCTTCAGCACCGCGCGCAGCACGCGCGGGTTGTCGAAGTTCAGGTCCGGCTGGTGGCTGAAGAAGCGGTGCCAGTAGTGCTGCTGCGCCACCGGGTCCCACGCCCAGTTGGACGACTCCGTGTCGGTGAAGATGATCCGCGTGCCCGCGTACTTGTTGGGGTCGTCGCTCCACACGTAGTAGTCGCGCTTGGCGCTGCCCTTGGGCGCGCGGCGCGCCGCCTGGAACCACGGGTGCTGGTCCGAGGTGTGGTTCATGATGAGCTCGGTCACCACGCGCAGCCCCCGCTCGTGCGCCTCCTCGACGAAGCGCCGGAAGTCCGCGCGGGTGCCGTAGGGCGGGTGCACGTTCTCGTAGTCGGAGACGTCGTAGCCGTCGTCCAGCAGCGGGCTCGGGTAGAACGGCATCACCCAGATCGTGTTCACGCCCAGGTCGCGCACGTAGTCGAGCTTCTCCGTGAGGCCGCGGAAGTCGCCCATGCCGTCGTCGTTGGAGTCGAAGAACGCCTTCACGTGCAGCTGGTACACGATCGCGTCCATGTACCAGAGGGGATCGTCGCCGGCGGGCGCGATCGTCGGTACGGGGAGGGTGCGGGTGTCCATCAGCCTCACACCCCGATGGAAAACACATGCGCCGGCGCCCTCGCGGGATCCAGCATCACGTAGTTCCTTCGCCCGTGCCACGGGTAGCTCTCGCCCGAGAGCTCGTCGCGCACGGTGAACGCCGCGTTGGCGGCGAGGCCGAGCGCGGCGAGGTCCAGGTCCACCCAGCCGGACTGGGTGTTGCGCGGGTCGAGGTTCGCGCAGACGAGGATGCAGTCGCTGCCGGACCGTTTCGAATAGCAGAGGAGCTGGTCGTTGTCCGTGGGGTGAAAGGCGAGGCTCCAGTCCGACTGCAGCGCCGGGTGCGAGTTGCGGATGGCGTTCAGCCGCGTGATGAGGGGCACGAGGCTCGCGGGATTGGCGCGGTCCCAGTGCTTCACCTCGTACTTCTCGCTGTCCAGGTATTCCTCGCTGGTGCCCGGGTCGCGCGGCCGGTTCTCGCAGAGCTCGTAGGCCGGGCCGTAGACCCCGTAGGCCGCGGCGAGCGTGGCGGCGAGCGTCACGCGCAGCCGGAACATCGCCGGGTTCGCTTCCTGCAGGTGGTAGGGGAGGATGTCCGGCGTATTCGGCCAGCAGTTGGGGCGGAAGTACTCGCGGGAAGCGTCCTGCGAGAGCTCGGTGAAATACTCGGTGAGCTCGGCCTTCGAGACGCGCCAAGTGAAGTAGGTGTACGACTGCGAGAAGCCCAGCTTCGCCAGGCGGTGCATGACCCGGGGGCGCGTGAAGGCCTCGGAAAGGAAGATCGCGTTCGGGTGCTCGCGCCGGACCTCCGCGATCAGCCACTCCCAGAAGGCGAAGGGCTTGGTGTGCGGGTTGTCGACGCGGAAGACTTCCACGCCCTCGCGCGCCCAGAACGACACCACGCCATGCAGCGCCTGCCAGAGCGCGCGCGAGTCGGCCGTCTCGAAATCGATGGGGTAGATGTCCTCGTACTTCTTCGGCGGGTTCTCGGCGTACTGGATCGAGCCGTCGGGGCGCTTGCGGAACCACTCGGGATGCTCGGCCACCCACGGGTGGTCGGGGGCCACCTGGAATGCGATGTCCATCGCGATTTCCATGCCGCGGAGCTTGGCACCCCGCACCAGGTGCCGGAAATCGGCGATCGTCCCGAGCTCCGGATGGATCGCGGTGTGCCCGCCTTCCCCGGCGCCGATCGCCCAGGGGCTGCCGACGTCGTCCGCGCCCGCGACGGGGACGTTGTTGCGGCCCTTGCGCTTCACGCGCCCGATGGGATGGATCGGCGGCAGGTACACGATGTGGAAGCCCATCGCCGCGATCTCGTCCAGGCGATCCTCCACGTCCTCGAACGTGCCGTGCCGGCCGGGCTCGCCCGAGGCCGAGCGCGGGAAGAGCTCGTACCAGCTCGAGAAGCGCGCGCGCTCCCGCTCGACCAGCACCGGGTACGCGACCGTCTCGCACTGCGCGTCGCGCGGGGCATGCTTGCGCGCGAGCGCGAAGGCGCTCGCGTCCTGCGAGGCCGCGCGCAGCCTGGCGGCGTCTTCCTCGGTCTCGAGCGTGCGCCCGAGCGCGGCCAGCCGCTCGCGGTCGGCGCCCGAGGCCCGCGCGAGCGATTGCGCCACGAGCTGCGCGCCGATGCGGGCGGCGAGCCGCACGTCGGCCGGGTCGATGCGACGCGCGAAGCCCTCTCGCCAGGTCTCTAGGTAATCGACGCGGCAGGTGAGCTGGAACTGCCACAGGCCCAGCGAGCGCGGCGTGAAGGAGCCGCGCCAGCGGTCGTTGCCGAGGAATTCCATCTCGAGCTCGGACCAGTCGCGCTCGCCCGGGCCGCGGTAGCGCAACGTGCAGAGCGTCTTCTCGTGGCCGTGCGCGAAGCCGTCGGCCGTGACCACGATCGCCTCGCCCACGATCCGCTTGGCGGCGAAGCGCCCGCCGTCGACGCTCGGTCGCACGTTCTCGATGACGGATTCGGGCGCTAGGTCGCCGCGCTGCGCACGCCTCGCGTCGTTCACCCGGCCTCCGGCGCGAAGAGCACCATGGCGAGCGGGGGGAGCGTGATCGAGAGAGACTGCTCGAACCCGTGCCAGGGCGCGGCCTCGGCCTCGACGCGCCCGAGGTTGCCCACGCCGCTGCCGCCGTAGAAGGGCGCGTCGCCGTTCAGCACCTCGCGCCAGCCTCCCGCGCAGGGAACGCCGACGCGGTAGCCCTGGCGCACGACCGGCGTGAAGTTGCACGCGGCGAGGAGCGGCGGAGCGCCGGGCGCCATGCGCAGGTACGTGAGCACGCTGTCGTCGCTGTCGTGGTTGTCGACCCAGCGGAAGCCCTCGCCCGAGAAGTCGAGCTTGTGCAGCGCCGGGTGCCCGCGATAGGCGCGGTTCAGGTCCGCGACCCAGCGCTGGAGCCCCGAATGGTCGCCCTGCTGGGTGAGGTCCCAGTCGAGCTGCCCTTCATGGGCCCACTCGCGCCATTGGCCGAACTCCCCGCCCATGAAGAGGAGCTTCTTGCCGGGGTGCGTCCACATGAAGCCGAGGAGCAGGCGCAGGTTCGCGAATTTCTGCCAGCGGTCGCCGGGCATCTTGTCGATGAGCGAGCGCTTGCCGTACACCACCTCGTCGTGGGAGAGGGGGAGCACGAAGTTCTCGCTGAAGGCGTACCAGAGCGAGAAGGTGAGCTCGTCGTGGTGGTAGCGGCGGTGGATCGGGTCGTGGCGGAAGTAATCGAGCGTGTCGTGCATCCAGCCCATGTTCCACTTCATCGAGAAGCCGAGGCCGCCCGCGAACACCGGGCGCGAGACCAAGGGCCACGACGTGGATTCCTCGGCGATGGTGCGCGTGTCCGGGAAGTCGCGCCCGAGGGCGATGTTCATGTGCTTCAGGAACTCGATCGCATCGAGGTTCTCCTTGCCCCCGTAGGCGTTCGGGATCCACTCGCCCTCCCGGCGGCCGTAGTCGAGGTAGAGCATGGAGGCCACCGCGTCCACGCGCAGCCCGTCCACGTGGTACCTCGAGAGCCAGAAATGGGCGCTCGACATGAGGAAGGCGCGCACCTCGTGGCGCCCGTAGTTGAAGATCGCGCTCTTCCATTCGGGGTGGAATCCCAGGCGCGGGTCGGCGTGCTCGTAGAGGTGCGTGCCGTCGAAGCGCGCGAGCCCGTGGGGGTCGTCGGGAAAGTGCGACGGCACCCAGTCGAGGATCACGCCGATGCCGTGCTGGTGGAGCACGTCGATCAGGTACATGCAATCCTGCGGCGTGCCGTAGCGCGAGGTCGGCGCGAAGTAGCCCGTGGTCTGGTAGCCCCACGAGCCGTAGAAGGGGTGCTCCGTGATCGGCATGAGCTCCACGTGTGTGAAGCCCATGCGTTGCGCGTACTGCGCGAGGGGCACCGCGATCTCGCGGTAGCTGGGAAGCGCGCCGGAGGGCCGGCGCCACGACCCCAGGTGCACCTCGTAGACCGAGAGTGGCGCATCCATCGCGTTCTTGGCGCGGCGCGTGCGCATCCACTCATCGTCCTTCCACGCGTAGTCCAGGCGCCATGCGCGCGAGGCGTTGGCGGGAGCGACCTCGGCGAAGAACGCGAACGGGTCGGCGCGGTCGGT
>Ga0070713_100003392_pt1 | contig 10522 bp, 7 predicted proteins | sample LARL82metaG_FD_65465 | JGI IMG/M metagenome (GOLD analysis project Ga0070713, IMG submission 65465) | Corn, switchgrass and miscanthus rhizosphere microbial communities from Kellogg Biological Station, Michigan, USA - LAR L8-2 metaG | ecosystem: Host-associated > Plants > Roots > Rhizosphere ... | reverse complement strand
GCCAATCATCTGGCGCAATCGCAGAAGAGCCTGTTCGACGGTCAGTTGGTGCTGGTGTGCGACGTGGGTGGCGGCACCAGCGACTTCACGCTGATCCGTGTACATCGTGACGGGGACCGGATAGAATTCACGCGCACGGCGGTGGGCAAGCACTTGCTGCTGGGCGGCGATAACCTGGACCTCACGCTCGCCTGGCTGGTGGAAGCCAAGCTCAATACCCAGCTCTCCATCCGCCAGCGCAGTGGGTTGCGCAGGCAATGCGCGGCGGCCAAAGAACGGATGCTGGCCGATCCAACTCTCAAGAGCGTCGAAATCACCGTGCTCGGCGCGGGATCGTCATTAGTCGGCGGCACGCTCAAGACCGAAATTCTGCGTGAGGAGGCCCTGGAACTCACGCTCGACGGTTTCCTGCCTTTCTGCGCGATCGATGAAAAACCAGCTGAAGAAAAACGTAGCCTTTTCCGGGAACTGGGATTGCCCTACGTTTCCGATCCGGCCATCACGCGACACTTAGCGGCGTTTCTCAGCGTCAACGAAGACGCGCGGCCCGACGCGATTCTGTTCAACGGTGGTTTTTTCATTCCGGACATTTGCCAGCAGCGCGTAGCCGACGTAATGGAACGCTGGTATGGACGGCGGCCACTAGTGCTCGAGAATCGGGACCTGGACCTCGCGGTTGCGGTCGGCGCCGCTTATTATTCCTACGTCAAAGCAACCGGGGCCGGTCTGCTGGTGCGTGGCGGTCTTCCGCGCGCATATTACGTCGGCGTCGGCGACAACGAAGCGGTTTGTCTGGTGCCTCGCGGCACCGAAGAAGGCCGCACGCTCGAACTCGACAGCCAGGATCTGCACCTGGTGGCGAACAAGCCCGTCTCATTTCGCTTGTACAGTTCGCTAACACGAATCGACGATACGGGGGGGCAGACGCTCGGGCCGGCGGAAACGGGCGATCTTCATTTGCACGCGCCGCTCAACGCCGTAATCCGCTTCGGCAAATCGGGGGAGCGCTTGGTTCCCGTGAAACTGCGCGCGCATCTGACCGAGGTCGGGACGCTAGAGGTCTGGGCCGATTCGAAAATTAGCGAGCATCGTTGGCGGCTACAGTTCGAATTGCGCAAGACTGCGTCCACGGCGACAGGCCGGCCCGCCGCCGTGGTAAGTGAGGAAGCGCTAGCCCAAGCCGAAGCCCTGTTGGATGCCACGTTCCGCGCCGGGACACTGGCGCCCGAGGAACTTCCCAGTAAGCTCGAGCAAACTCTCGCGCTCGGTCGAAATTCCTGGCCGCTCAGCTCCATCCGCCGCCTGGCGGACCGCATGCTGGAACTCTCGGAAGGTCGCCGCAAATCAGCCGGTCTTGAATTGCGATGGCTCAACCTGTGTGGCTTCTGCCTGCGGCCGGGTTTCGGATTTCCAGGAGACGACTACCGTATTGAGCAGGCGCGCAGGATCTACGCCGCCGGACTTCAGTTCGCCAATCAAATCCAGAACGAGATCGACTGGTGGATTTTCTGGGGCCGGTTGGCGGGTGGGCTGAACAAGAACCAGCAGGTGGATATCTTCCAGCGTCTGTCGCCGGTCCTGCTGCCCCGCGGCGCCAAGCGGCCGCGACTCAACAACAGCCTTTTACGCGAAATGTGGCGTACCGCTTCCAGTCTCGAGCTGTTGCCGCTGCAGACCAAGACGCAGCTCGGCGACGCGCTAATCGCTCAGGTCAAGAAAGCCGAGATGGTGGACACCAGTCTGTGGTGTCTCTCGCGGATCGGCGCACGCAAGCTCTTCTACGGTCCGATCAACCAGGTGCTGCCGGCGCCTGTCGCGACGCGCTGGGTGGAGGCACTGCTCAAGGTCGCGAACTCACAGGACGCTCTGGTCGCGATTGCGCGCCGCACGGGCGATTCCACACGCGATCTTGCTCCGGCAACAGTTGACCTGGTCCGCCGCAAAATTGCCGAGGCGCTGATTCCAGCCCTGGAGGGCGAGGTGGAAGAAGACCTCGGCAAAGTCTTTGGCGAAGAGCTGCCCTCGGGCCTGGTTGCAGCCATCGCGTCGTGACCCGCCGCCTCTTGAACGAAGACGCCATCGTCAAAAAGCTTCGCCGCCTTGCCCCGCTGATCGGAGACGACTGCGCGGTAATCTCAACCCCACGCGACGTCGACCTTCTATTCACCACCGACTTCAGCATCGAAGGCGTACACTTCACGCGTAAATCGAGCGCCGAGCAGATCGGATATCGGGCCGTGGCGCGAAGCCTGAGCGATATTGCAGCCATGGGCGGTACTCCGCTCTATTGCCTGGTTTCAATCGCCCTCGCGCCCTGGACGAACCAGCGCTGGATCGACGAACTGTATCGCGGCATCCACAAGATGCTCCGCAAGGCCAAGACGTCGCTGGCAGGCGGCGACATTTCGCACGCCGACCAATTTATCTGCGATGTGATGGTGTGCGGCAGCGTCCGCAAAGGGAAAGCTCTGCTGCGCTCGGGCGCGCGGCCGGGCGACATACTCTACGTTTCCGGACCGCTCGGAGGCTGGCTGCACAAGCCGATTATCGCGCCTCGGCTCGCCGAAGGCCGAAAGCTCATCGGAAAGGCGACGGCATGCATGGACATCAGCGACGGGCTCGCGCTCGACCTGCACCGGCTTTGCCGTGCATCCGGTGTTGCCGCCGCGCTCGAATCGATCCCATTGCTCCAGGGCGCGACTATCGAACAAGCGCTGCACGATGGCGAAGATTACGAACTGCTCTACACCGCGCCGCCACGAGCGCGCGTGCCGGGCATCCGGATCGGAAGCATTGTCAAAGGCAATACCGGGGCAATCGCTCTACAGGGAAAGCGAATCCCGCACGTCGGTTACGATCACGTGCAAAGGCGCCGTTGAACTACTTCCGCAGATAAGCGTCGTCGCCGCGAATCCAGTCTTCCCGAGGCGGAGAAAACATATCCACCGCGATGCAATCTTCAAGCGCTTCAGCGCTGTGCGGGACGTGCGGAGGAATCTGTAACACTTCACCGGCCCTGACGATCTTTTCGACACCGTCCAGCACAAAACGCATGGAGCCTTGCTCAATCATCGAGATCTGCTCGTTGTGATGGCTGTGCACCGGCACCGAACATCCCTTTCGAATATTCAGGCGCGCCACCGTCATCGTTTTTCCGTGAATCACCTGGCGCACGAATAGCGGATTCATCTGCTCTTTCTCGACTTGATTCCATTCGTAAAGCTGCATGGCGGACCGATTGTATCATGCGGGCCTCGGCCATTGTTATGATGAAGGGTCCGCATCGAAACTTAAGCTGAGGAGTCTGAATGAAAGGCGTCGTTCTCGCCGGTGGCACAGGCAGCCGGTTGTTTCCCTTAACCAAGATCACCAACAAACACCTGCTTCCGATTTACGATAAGCCCATGATTTTTTATCCCATTCAGACGCTCGTGGAGGCGGGGATTCGGGAAATTCTGGTGGTGACGGGCGGCCGCAACTCAGGAGATTTTCTGCGGCTGTTGGCGAATGGCCGTGAATTTGGGTTGAAACATCTGGACTACACCTACCAGGAAGGCGAGGGCGGAATTGCCGACGCGCTGGGACTGGCCGAGCATTTTGCCGACGGCGGCAAGATTTGCGTTGTTCTGGGCGATAACATCATCGAAGGCACCATCCGGGGCGCGGTGGAGGACTTCAAGAAACAGAAAAGCGGGGCCAAGATCCTGCTCAAAGAAGTCCCCGATGCCGAGCGCTTCGGAGTGGCCGAGCTTCGCGATGGCAGCATCGTGGGCATCGAAGAGAAGCCCAAGAAACCGAAATCGAACTTCGCCGTTACCGGAATCTACATGTACGACGGTACGGTCTTCGAAAAGGTGCGCGAACTTGTGCCCTCCCGCCGTGGCGAGCTCGAAATTACCGACGTCAATAACGCGTACATCCGCGAAGGATCCATGACCCACGCGTATCTGGATGGCTGGTGGACGGATGCCGGCACATTCGATTCGCTGCTGCGGGCGGCCAATCTGGTAGCCAAGACCCAGCCGCGCAACGATTCTGAAGTCGACGAGGCGTCTAAAGTGCCTCCCGTTACCGCCTAGGCGTCTCGGAGAGCTTATTCCGAGCCGTCGCCGGTTAAGGGAGCGGTTATCAAATCACATCCGCGAAACTCTTCCGCAGCTTGTAAAACCACGCATGCCCGAGTACAAACACCACCAAGGCAAGCACCCACAGCTTGGCCAGCGGCAGCAATTCGGGTGCGTGATTTTCCAAAAAGATTGCGCGATATCCGCGGACCAGAACATAAAATGGGTTTTTCCGCAGAAGGGCGAAGGCGCCCGCGGGCAACGTCGAAAGACTGGTCTCCGGATAACAGATTGGGGTGATGAAAAACCAGAGGGTCAGCACGAATCCCATGATCTGACCAAGGTCCCGAACGTAAGCGCCCAAGGCCGCAAGGAACCAGGAAACACCCATCGTGAATAACAGTTGTGGAACCAGTAAGGCCGGCAGCCAGACCACCGAAGTTGGCACCGCTCCGCGAATCAACAACAATGCCGCCAGGAATACCGCCGTCGCGAACACCTCCGTTACCAATCCAGCGACCACCTGATTTACCGGCAGGGTCTCGAGTGGAAAGATCAGCTTCTTGACAAAATTGCGATGTTCCAGGATCACGTGTGGAGCGCGCCCCGCCGGCTCGGAGAAAGCCAGCCAAGGCAGCATCCCGGCCAGAAAATAAAGCGCGAAGCTGGTAGAACTCTGATCGGCGCCAAATCGGGTTCGTAATACAACGCCGAACACGAAGAAATACGTGGCCATTAACAATAGCGGATTCAAAATTGTCCAAAAGACGTCGCCGAACGAGCCGCGGTATCGCGCCAGGATGTCGCGCCGCGCCATGGATCGGATCAGTCGATGATTCTCGCCGATGGTCCGGATCGGGCCGGACAACAATTTCGGCAGGGCGCGCCACAACCGGCGTAATCGAAGCGCGCGCGTGGTTGCGATCTCGTGTTCCACAACGCGGACCTGACCATCGCAGGTCTCCGCTCGAATGCGCAGAAATGGCTGGCCACGCTGGTACGCCCAGCCCTCAGGCTGTTCGATGGGCGAGACGTAGATGTGGTATCCACCCGTAGCCGGCGGAAACGGAATCGAAAGCGCGAAAGACGCTACTCCGCCGGGCGGGATCTCGCGCGCAACCGGAGCCCATTCACCCTCCAGGATGAAGAAATCGGTCTCGGGATCGAAGAATTGCCAACCCAGTGAAAAATTCTCGGGCTTCCACGTTTGGCTGGATCTGTTTTCGACGCCCAAGTGAATTTCCAGCACGGGTCCCCGCGCTTGAACCTCGACGTCGCGGTATTCAGCGGCCACTGCCATAACCCGTCATTGGTATAACCAGGCCGGATAGCGCTCGCGGACCGGACTGATCTTTCGACCCACGGCGTAGATCCCGTCGCCGCGAAGATCCTGCGCCAGCTGGTACCGCTCAAGTAAATGGCTCACCCAGGCGTGCTCAGGCTTGGGCTCCTCGCGGAATGGACCGGTCTCGAGTAAGGTGACCTCGAAACCGGAATCCAGCAGCAACAGCACAATCTCTTTGGGCGTGTATTCGCGATTGTGGCGCGCCTCCGGCTCCGCGCCATCGGCGGGCGGACGAATGTAGGCCGGGAAAAATCCCGGATGATAACCTTCCAGGATCGCTCCGATCGCCCGCAGCGATCCAATGTTCGGAGTAGTGAGCACCAGATGTCCCCCCGGCCTTAGAATCCGGTTGATCTCCGACATCATGTGCATCGGATCTTCTCTGAGATGCTCGATGAGCTCGCAACACAGGACCGTCGAGAAGTATTCGTCCTCGTAAGAGAAGCGATCCTTTTCCGCATCGAACAATTCGATATCGCAACTGAATTGTTCACCCGCGCTGGACGTTATGGTACGAGGCTCCACTCGGCCCGCAGGTCCGTAGTAGCAGCCATGCACCTCGCCATAGCCGAGCCGTGTCTGGAGCGCCGGAGTGATTTGCAGATACGCGCCCATTTCGAGGATCCGATCGCCAGAACCGCCCGGCGGCGTGATCGCCAGCGTCTTTTCGAAGCGGGTCAAATGCGTTTCGATATAGCTCTTCGCTACGGAATCGGGCGCCCAGGAGAGAATATATTCGGGCTCCGCCGCCACCGGCGCACGCTCGCGGGCGGGCTCGCGGGCAGGCTCTGCAACAACCACTGGAGACGATGAAACAAGCTCACGACCATTGGCGACATGCTCCAGGAACTCGGCGTACTTTTTCGCTACCGTCGGCCAGGCGCACTCCGTTTGCACCCACTCCCGCGCTCGGGCGCCCATTCCACGGCGAAGCTCGGGGCGGCTCACCAACATATTCAGAAATTCGAACAAGTGATCTTCTTCGCCGGCGCCAACGGGCGCTTTCAAACAGATGCTATCCGGCAGCTCGCTGAATGAGCCGACGTCCGAAACGATCACCGCTTTACCTAATCCCAGCGCGCGCATAAGCGTGCCGGAGTTTTCGCCGACCGTGGGATAACGCAGGTTCAAGATAATGTCACATGCCGCCATGTAACGGACGAACTCGTCGATGGGGCGGAAGCCCAAGACTCGCACATTGGGCGCAAGGCCGAGCGACTGGATCAGCGATTCGAGCGCGAATTCAGGATGCGGCTCACCCACCAGAATCATCTTCACTCTGGGTTGGACGCGCACCAACCTGCGGAACGCGCGAAGCGATTCGGCGATTCGCTTGTAAGGCTTGAGAAATCCGAAAATGCCGATCAGAGGTGTGACTTCATCCAATCCTAGCCGCGTGCGATACTCCATGCGGCTGGCTTCCGGAATCCACGCACCATGAGGAATTCTGGCCACCGGCCCTTCGAAGCCCGCATTCCGCAGCTCGGATTCTACGCAACCACTGTGCACAACCGCCGCTTTCGAGCGCGACAGTAGGCGGCGCAGCATCGGTACGCCCTCGTAATCCGGCCCGACTTCGAGCGCGCGTACGCGCTGGGCGTATTCGAGCGCATCCGAACCACCTTCTTGCTCGATGGCCTGCATATAGGCATCCCAATCGCCGCGCCTTATGGTCATGTCGGCGATCAAGTGGTGCAGGTTGGCCTCATGCACTACGACTACGCCGGGATGCTCCAGCGCGGTCTCGTAACAAAAGTCGTGATGCGCGTTATTGCCAACCTGATAGAGCAGGGCGTCGAACTTGCGGGAATCGAACTTGGTGGGCCTCGTCGAAAATGCTTCCACGTCCACCAGCTTTCGGAGTTCGTCCAGTAAGGCGGCGGAGTAGTCGGCGATTCCGCTTCGGGCAGGCGGCAGCGGAGAAAAGAACGCGAGCTTAATTGACACAGATAACTACGGAAGAGTTCTCAATTATCTTACAAGCTCCATCGAGAACGTGCCCAGCGCCAATGGGACTCGCACCAGAACCGGGGTGCGCGCTCGGTCCTTCAAGAAAAAGACCTCGAAATTGATTTCCGAGGACGGACCTTTCACCGACGCCGTCACGCGATCCGCTTCCACTTGCGCTTCCCCGAGTGGAATCCTCTGGGTCCCCATAAACTCCAGCCGGATGTCGTAAGGCGCTCCGAAATACACGGCTTGCTGCGGCGGCATTCTCCCCTGGCTCAACTCCTGACGAACATAATACAAAAACGCCAGCGCGTCCTTGCCGCAGGTGGACAGTTTCAACTCGGATTTGCCTCCCTCGGCGGTCTCACGGCTGGCGGTTCCATTTTGTTGATCGAAGGTGGTCTTTTCGTCGGTCTTCTTCGACCCGTGCTTGGCGGTCCTCTGAAATTCGCTCGAACAAAAATCCCGCGAGGCTTCCGAACGGTACTGGTCGGAGACAGTAAAGCCCGGGATGCCGGCGTCCAGGGAAAATTCAAGATGCAAACGGCCCGCGGCATCGGGCGTTGGCTTGGACATCGAAACGCGTAGTTGAGCTTCGCCGAGACTCAGCCCGCTCGGCCAATTGATGTTGTAGTGCAGCTGCTCATTCTCAAAGACAGGACCACCCGCGGGCGCCGCTGAAATTGCCAGGGTCGCAGCGAACCACATCGGAGCGGTCAAATGTGGAAATGGATGACGCATTATTGCCCGGCCGAAATCGTTCTCATCGCTGGTGCGGGCGTCCGGCTGGTTTCCCCGGCGACTTCGTAGTAAAGATCCAAAGTCTTGCCGGCCGTGCTTTCCCAGCTAAACATGGCCGCGCGCTGCATGCCCAGACGCTCCATGCGCTGTCGGAGCTCGGCATTCAACAACAGGTCACGCATAGCCAGCACGATGTCGTCCTCTGAATTTGGATCGAAAAGAATCGCCGCTGAATCGGCTACCTCCGGCATGGCTGAAGTGTTGGAGCATGCCACCGCGCGACCGCACGCCATCGCTTCCAGGATGGGCAATCCGAATCCCTCATAGAAGGACGGATAAACGAAGAGGTCACAGGCGCCGTATAACCGCAGCAACCCCTCATCCGATACGAATCCGGTGAAGTGGATCCGCTCCGCCACGCTTGACCGCTTCGCCGCGGCGCGAACATTGGAAGCGCGCCAGTTTTCCTTGCCGACAATAACCAATTGATGCCGCAATTGTGGATGCGCGCACACCAGCTTCTCGAAAGCACGAATCAGACCGACATGATTCTTGCGCGGCACCAGGTCGCCTACCGTGAGGATAAAAGGAGAGCGCAAGCCAAACGGCGTCTGTACCCATTTCTGCGCCGCTTCACGGGCCATGGGACGAAAAGTCGTGGCAACCCCGTTGGGCAAGACTACCACTTTGTCTTCGTCCAGCCGGTAGGCGCTCAGAATCCGGCGTCTTGAAAATTCACTAGCCGTAATCACGCGCGCGGCGGACTTTACCGTTCGGCGAACGGTGCAGCGAAGTTGCATCGCTCGATAGGGAGTGAAATACTCCGGATGCTCCAGAAAACTTACGTCGTGGACGCTTACGACGATCGGAGCCGAGCAGAAAAGCGGAGCCGTGTATTGCACATGCAGAAGGTCCGGGCGGTCTTGCCGCAGCATTCTGGGAAGATCGAAACCCAGACGGACGAAAGGGTTCACGGCGACGCGCTTCTTCAGGAACCGTTTGGGGACATTGTGAAACGCCTCTTGCCGGCAAAGATAAGTCACGAAATCCGCCTCGTGATCCAGCGACGCAAAACAATTCAGGAGATTTCGAACATATGTTTCGTTCCCTGTTAAGTGCTGGCCGATCGCATGAGCATCCACGGAAAAGCGCATGACCTTCTCCAGTATAGAGTGTTTTCCAATGCCAAACGGACGGTTACTCGAAGATTTTACAGATCGGACATGTCATCCAGAACTCATGTTACCTGCAATTAGTAACCCAGATTGGCGCGTCGCGTTCCGCCGGTTAGACGGTTCCTCTCTTGAGACTGTTTCCAAAGATAGAGTCCAGAGTTTTCCAGGCTGCCGGCCAGGTATATCGCTCTTCAAACAGTCGCCGGCCCGCGGAGCCGATCCGTGCGCGATCCTGCGGCGAGGCCAGTAATCTCGTAACTGCATCGGCGAAGCGCTGTGGCTCATCGGCAATCACGAGCTGTGCCTCATCGGAGCAATCGAGTCCTTCGGCTCCTATCGTGGTGGACACCACCGGTGTTCCGGCCGCCCAGGCCTCTAAGATTTTGACGCGTGTTCCGCTTCCTGCCAACACGGGAACGACCGCTACCTGGCATTCGGCCACCACAGTCACCGCATCCTTTATGAAGTCGGTTAATTCGATCCGCGCATGACCGGCCACGAGGTGACGGATCGCACCTGGATTCTTACCGACGATTCTCCACTTCAATTCCGGCCAACGTGCTTCGAGTAACGGCCAGACATTTTCCCGAAAAAAGCGGACCGCTGAGATATTCGGTGTATATTCCAGGTTCCCACTGAAGACGATGGCCTGCTGTTCCAACCGGCGTGGTTGAGGGGTCTCCGGAAGTGCGTTCGGGTAGACGCAGACGTTCGTGCCGGGGGCGAGCTGCCGCGCCAGTGCGGCGTCGCTCTCGGAGGTCGCCAGAATGAGATCGAATTTGGGCAGTAACCTGCGTTCCAACGCCCCGGATGCTGTGGCGAATCGTCCCAACGCCCAGGCGCGCGCGACGTTCTCAGAAGCCGCCAGCCTGCTATGCCAGACGGATTCGATGTTGTGCAGATCGATGATTACGCTCGCGGTGTGCGGGCGCACTTGTGCGACATAGGGGGCGCACCAGAAATGCTCGATAACTGCGATCTCGTATTTCTCACCCGTCAGTAGTTTCGAAATGTGATCCGCAAATCCGGAGAAACGATCCACCAGAGGCGGCCGATTGCGGACGATACGCCAGGCGTTGCGGATGGCGCGCTCGAGGGGTTGTTTGGAGTGATAGGGCAGGTCTATCACGTCTAGTCTTTCGACGCGCCCGGCGGGAATTGCCGGGCCTGGATCGGGATCACCGGCCTGACGAAACACGATGGCATGTACTGCGTAACTGCGCGCCAGGTATTCCAGCAACGACGCC
>Ga0070713_100003390_pt1 | contig 10526 bp, 5 predicted proteins | sample LARL82metaG_FD_65465 | JGI IMG/M metagenome (GOLD analysis project Ga0070713, IMG submission 65465) | Corn, switchgrass and miscanthus rhizosphere microbial communities from Kellogg Biological Station, Michigan, USA - LAR L8-2 metaG | ecosystem: Host-associated > Plants > Roots > Rhizosphere ... | reverse complement strand
GCCATCCGCCGGCGCGGTCTTCAGGAGCACCATCGCCGAGCGCGGATCCACCTGGCCATTCTCCGTCGAGAGCGCACGCGCGGTGGGCTCGACGGTCGCCGTTCCGGCCGTCGAGATGGCCTGGAACGCGTGATTGAACCGGCGAGCGTTCGTTGCGTCCATCGCCGCGTTGAACACGAAGCCCGCGGGAACCAGCTGCGCGTCAGCGATCGCACCAGCCGCGTTATGCTGGTACAGTCGAACGCGAGCGCGGCCAGCGTACGCCGCGTTCAGTATGTTCGTCAGTCCCGCCGTTTGCGCGGCGGCAATCGCGGTGGTGAAGCGCTGCTCGGCGAGCGCGAACATGCCCTTCTGATCGACGAGTGGCCCCATGTCGAAGGCCGCCTGACACATGGCCTGGCCGAGCGCCGCATAGCTGAAGCCTGCATATAGATTCGCTTCCGCTTGCAGAGTCGTCAGGTTGGGCACCTGCTGCGCGGTCCACCCACTCAAGGCCTTGATCGCCGCATCGGCTTCACCGCGCGCCGTCGAGAGCGGGGTGTAGAGGCCGGTCTGCGTGGTGCACGAGGTGGTGCCATAGAAGCCGGACGTGAATCCATTGTCGCGGCGATCGAGGTTCCAGTTGCCATTGTTGAGCGACGCGTCGTGCAATTCGTCCGTGGCGATGCCATCCGCGACGACGAACGAGCCGAATGCGCACTCGAAGTCGCCGATGACGCTGTTGACCATCAGCGTCGCGTACGCGGGATTCGAGTAGATGTCCGCAGGCACGGAGTTGGGTGCCTGCACCTTGAGCAAATCAGACGTATTGCACGCCGCGAGCAACAGCGCAAGCAGCGCCATTCCCGCGACTCGCCAGTTCGTGCGATTGTATGCCATCGAAGTCATGAAAGTCTCCAGTGACGAGCGCTCTAGGCCCTAGCCCCTAGCCGCTAACCCCTATGCCCTAGGCCCCGTAGCCCCTGTTTCAATAGCCCAACCGAATCCCGATCAGCACCGACGTGAGTTGCGGAAACTCCGTTTGATCCGTGCCGATGTTGCCGCTCATGCCGCTCGAGGCGATCAGGCTGTTCTCGGGATCGAGACCGGTGTACTTGGTCCACATCGCGAGGTTGCGAGCGCTGACGGTGACCGCGAGCGACTTGGCACCCACGTAATGAATGGCGTTCAGCGGCGCGTCGTACGTGAGTGACACCTCGCGCAGCTTCGCGAAGTTCGCCGAGCGAATCCAGTAATCCTGCAGCTGCCCGCCGTTCTGCGCCTGCGCCACCACAGCCGGAGCGTATCGCTCCGGATAGATGTTCTCGAGACAATCGCCAAAGACCTGACACACCTGCTCGTAGTTCGTGTCCGTCTTCTTGAAGCCTGCCTGAAAATCAACCATTACATAAAGGCGCAGCGGACCGTACCGAACGTTGTTGATCCACGCGCCGGTCGTAGTTGGTATTGAATGCCCGACGTACACGAGCGGCGCCTGCACGGTCGAAGTTCCCGGCACGAAGCACGAGATGCTACCGCCGCGGCCGTCGTCGCACATCGCGTTGATTGCCTTACGAGTGGTCGGATCGAAGGTCGCGCTCACCACGCGGTACGTGAATAGATCGAAGGGCGAGTAGCCGGTACGCTGGAACACGTCGCCGACCGTTCCAACCTGCGTGTTGCCACCGGTGACGTTGATGAGGGTGTCGCCTGCCGATCCGAGCTTGATGATCTTCGACGAGACGCCCGCCAGGTTGACCTGCATGTCCCAGCCATACTGTCGCCGGTTGATGATCTGCCCTTTCAGTCCGAGCTCGAATCCTTTCTTGTTGATCTGGCCGGCGTTGATGTATTGCGTGCTCGCGCCGAATGCCGTCGATGGCGCGACCGTACTGGCGAGAATCGCGTCGTGCGACACGTCGCGATAGAGCGTGAGGTCGATACCGAAGCGATCGTCGAAGAGGCCGGCCTCGAAGCCCAGCTCCGTGCCGAGCACGCGCTCGGGCTTGAGATCAGGATTTCCGATCGTGTTGTTGGTGAGCGTCGTTAGGCCGTTCGGGCCGGCCACCGGAGCGAGCGTCCGGAGCGCCGAATTCGTGAGTGGCTGCTGACCCGAGCCACCGTACGCGCCGCGCAGCCGCAGTTGACTCACCCAGCTCGGCAGAAATCGCTTCGCCGCTGGATCGTCGCTCGCCACCCATGAAGCGCTGAGCTTCGGATACGTCGTGAGCTTCGCGTCGCTCCCGAAGGCGCTGTTGTTGTCGACGCGTACCGCACCGGTGACGAACAGACGATTGTTCAGCGCGAACTCTTGCTGGAAGTAGCCACCCAGCGTGTTGTTCGCGATCAGCGACGAGGTCGGCGCCCCCTTCGTCCCCGTCGCCGAGATCGTCGATAGCCCCGGCGTGGGGAAATGCGTTCCGGATGCCGTAAGCGCCGTCTGCCGATTGGTGTAGTACTGGAAGCCAACGGTGCTCTTTGTCAGCAGCGCCGGATTGATATTGAAGTGCACCGAGCCGGCATAGTCGTACGTGTTGTACGTCGTCTGCTGCGTGGTTTCCGATCGCGAGCCGTCGAATCGCGAGCCAAGGAAGAACGTGATCACGGAATCGGTCTGATACGGCAGGAAGGTGTTGATGTCTTCCAGCGTGTAGTCGGTGCCGATGAGGAACCGGTGCGACATCCAGGAGAACGGCTCATACCGGATCGCGCCGCTGCCGGTGAAGCGGCGAACGTCCTGCCAGTTCTGCGTCTGTGCATAAACTTCCGGCGGCGAGACGATACTCCCGCGCGCCCAGCCACAGCCTCGCGGCACGGGATTAAACAGAATTGGACAGGCGGCGAGTGTCCGTTGCGGGATGTCGAACTCGCCCCAGATCGCGCTCGCGGAGCCGCCCTCGCCGGTGGTCGTCGTGTTACTCATTATGTAACCAGTGCTCGTCTCGATGCTCAACTTGCTGCTGGGAACGATCGAGAGATTGGCGCGAACGTTTTTCTGAGTGCGCTGATTCGAGGAGACAATGCCCTCGTTGTCGCTCCACTCGCCGGCGATGTAGTGGCGATAGATGCCCGAGCCGCCGCTCGCGCTGGCGCTGTAGTTCTCGATGTTGCCCGTTCGGAAGAGCGGCGTGCCGTGCGCGGCCTCACTCTTCACCGCATTGATCGACCAGAGCGTATTGTCCTGCGGGTTCAGCCAGTAATTCGTGCGCATGCGCCCGGCAGCGTCCTGGAACCACTGATTCCCGCCCTGCGCCGTGAAGGTGTATCTCGCCGAGCCCTGATCGCCGCGCTTCGTGATGATGTTGATGACGCCGCGCGCAGCCTCGGTGCCGTATAGCGTGGACGCCGCTGGTCCCTTGAGCACCTCGATGCTCTCGATCTCGTCAGGCGAGATGTCGTTGAAGCGCGACACGACGCCGGTTGTCCCGTTGTTCACACGCACGCCATCGACGTAGACCAGCGGCGTGCTGGAGAGCGAGAACGAGCCGACACCACGAATTCGAATCTGCGACCCGGCGCCGACCTGGCCGGTCGTCTGGATGACATCCACGCCAGGTGCGCGGCCGTTGATCAGTCCCTGAAACGACGGGATGGCGGCCTGCGCCTGGACGTCCGCGACGTTCACCACCGCGACTGATGTGCCGAGCTCGCGAGCCTGCGCCCCGCCGGCCGTTCCAGTGACGACGACCGAATTCAGCTCGAGCGCCCGCTCGACGAGCTCGATGCGCAGATCGCTTTTCCCGACGGGCACCGTGTCGACGACCGGGCGAAAGCCGAGAAAGCGAACGTTGAGAACGACCGTAGTTCCGGATAGATCAGCAAGTTTGAATCGTCCGGAGCCATCCGTGACCGTGCCCTGCCGCGAGCCGCCGGCAACCCCGATCTCGACGCCGGCGAGCGGACGCTGGCTACCCTGCGTCACGACTGTGCCACTGACCGTGCCGCCTTGCGCGAGCGTGACGCCGGGCACTCCCAAGAATAGGGCCGCCGCGAAGAGGGCCCGCCGCCTCGATTGCTGTTTTCTCGCTGTCATGTGCATAGCCTCTTTGGTGGAGCAGTGCATCGTGACTGGGACCTGCTTGCTATGGCATCACCAGGAGCTCGAGGTGCGACGGCTGCGCGGCCGAGTGATAGATGCGCTCCGTCGCGGGAGCGAAGTCGCTCGGCTTCGCCGAATAGATATCCATGAACTTGTGTGAATTCCGATCGATGAGCGGGAACCAGCTACTCTGGACCTGCACCATGATCCGGTGCCCCTTCTGGAACGTGTGGTACTTGTCGCGCAGATCCCACTCGATCGGCGTGACCTGGTTCGGCACCATCGGCTCCGGCTTCGTGTAGCTCTTGCGATACTTCGCCCGGAACACCTCGGCGCCAACGAGCATCTGGTAGTTTCGCATTCGCTGATCGCCCCGCGTCGCGAATCGGCCGCTCTGCTGCTGTACCGAAGCATCGGCGGTCACCGCGGCGGCGGGGGGCAGGTTGTCCGGGAAGACGTCGACGAGCTTCACGATATAATCGGCGTCCGTGCCCGATGTGGAAACGCGCATCTTGGCGAGGACGGGACCCGCGATCGTCAGGTCCTGATCGAGCGGTTCTGTCTGATAGACGAGGACATCGGGCCGAGTGGACGCGAACCACTGATCCTCGACCATCCACAGGAAGCCTTGGGTAGGCCGCTTTTCCGTCGTGAACGGCACCGGGTGCGCCGGATCGTCTACATAGCTGTCGTAGGCGACAGCGTCACGCGCCGGTGGCGAGAAGGAGAGCTGTCCGCCGGCCTGAAGATACAGCCTCCTTTTCACGGCCTGCTTGGGCGGCCAGCTGTCATACGTCTTCCAGACGTTCGTACCGGTCTCGAACACCACGGCTTCCGGCGGCGTGCCCGGCTTGTCCTTGAGGTAGTGCTCGAAGAAAGGCAGCTGTACTTCCTTACGGAAATACTCGCCCGTCGGTGAGCCGAACTTCACCGGCCCGAGAGAGTCGCCACCGCCGGCGCCCCAGCCGCCATGGTTCCACGGGCCGACGACGAGCGTGCTTTTATTCCCCGGGTTGTTCTTCTCGATCGCATAGTAGATGCTCATCGGACCGTAAAAATCTTCCTGATCGAACCAACCCGTCACGTTCAGCACGGCGGGGGTGATGCCCTTTAGGTCCTTGAGAACATCCTGATCTTGCCAGTAGCTGTCGTAGTTCGGGTGCTCCAGAAAATCGTTCCAGGTCGGCAGCTGATTGTGGAAGTACAGATCATTGACGCGCTGCACGGTCCCGATGTCGAGGAAGAAGTGGTACGCGTCCGTCGTCCCGTAATCGAAGGGACGTCCGCGATCCGTCGTCTGTGCGCCGCGCGGACGCGCGTTCCCCGATAGCCAATTGAACGCGTACATGAAGCGGAACGCGCCGTTATGATGGAAATCGTCGCCGATGAACATGTTGGACGGCGACGACTGGGGTGATGCCGCCTTCAACGCCGGATGGGCAGCGATCATACCCATTACCGTCTGCCACGCCGGGTAGGAGATTCCCCACTGGCCGACGCGACCGTTGTTATGCGGGATGTTCTTGAGCAGCCAGTCGATCGTGTCGTAGTTGTCGCTGCTCTCGTCCACGTCCTGCGGTCCATGCTTCACCGGCTTGTAGGGATTCATGACGCGGAAGGTCCCCTCCGAGCGAAATTTTCCGCGCGCGTCCTGGTAGACGAAGATGAAGCCGTCGCGGTCGAACTCGGGGGACGGACCGAGCACGCGTTTGTACTCGTTGAGCGGGTAGGGGGGAATGCCGTAGGGCGTGCGCAGGAGCATGATCGGCAGGGCCTGCGACGTGTCTTTCGGCGTGTAGACGATGGTGTAGAGCTTCGCACCATCGCGCATCGGCACCATGTACTCGGCTTTGATATAGTGCTCGCGGGTGTAGAGCGAGTCGGGTTGGCCACCGTCACGTTGGGCGGCCGCTGACGCCGAGGCGGCGAGGAGGATTGCGGCACCGAGCCGCAGCGCGCTGGAGAGTGGAGTACCGCGCATGAGCTGTCTCCCTGAGGGTAGAACAGGAGTGCGCGCAACGGCGCGCACGACTCCAGATCGAATTGCGAGCGCAGCGAGTGCGAAGGTCGTGGAGCGACCGGCAACGGCGCCCATCATGGTACACCGCAGGGGTATGCGCAAGAGGCCCTTTCCGGAGGGGGTACTTGGCGAGGAGCGCTTTCGGCATTCAATTAGGGACAGTACGACGCCTCGGTTGAGCACTCACTCAACGTCGTGTTGCATTCCCTCCTGACCGGTAGCATTCCTCCCTCACGAGAGCCCGTGACTGCTTCTCATTCGACGTTGACCTCGTCAGGTGCATTGCGCACTGACCCTCATGTATCCGCGATGGTCATTCGTCCTCTAGTATCGGCCGCCGACCAGCGAGACTGCATCGCGTTGCAGCGCGAGATCTGGGGCACCTCCTTCGATCCGGTACCAGCCAGCCTCCTCCACGTCGCCCTTCACCTCGGCGGCGTCGCTCTCGGGGCGTTCGACACGCAGGGCGACCTCGGCGGCTTCGTCTTCGGCCTAACGGGTATCGACGAGCACGGGAAGACCATCCACTGGTCTCACATGCTCGCCGTGCGCCCGCACCTCCGCGAGGCGGGGCTCGGCCGGCGTCTGAAGGAATGTCAACGCGAGCAGCTCGCGCAGCGACAGATCGCAGAGATGTACTGGACGTACGATCCGTCGATCGCCAAGAACGCGCACTTCAACCTCAACGTGCTTGGCGCGAAGGTCGTGCGTTACGTGCCGGACATGTACGGCGACACGGGCAGTCCACTCCATCACGGCCTGGCGACCGACCGGCTCATCGTCGTGTGTGAGACCGCGCACGCGCACGAGGCAGTGTCATCCGTGCTCGACGAGGCCGACTGTCAGGCTCCGCTGGTCACGGCGAAAGCGCACGCGGGCGACCCCGTTGCCACCATCGGTGGGCCGATGCCGCCGCGACTGCGTCTCGAAATTCCCTCGAATTTCAGCCAACTTCTCGCCGAGCGGCCCGCCGAGGCGCGGGCGTGGCATGCGGCGACACGCGATCATTTTCAGTGGGCGCTCGGCAGCGGCTATTCCGTGATCGGCTTCCGTCGCGACCCGGCGACTGGCCGTTCCTTCTATCTGCTCGAACAGGTGGCGCGATGAGAACCTTCTCGATCGTGAAACACGCTGCCCTACCCTTCTTCGCGTTGGGCATTGCCGGCGGCGCGCAAGCGCAGCGCTCCGACTCCCTGGCGGCTCGCTACACGAAAAGCGAGCTGCGCGTGCCAATGCGCGATGGTACTCACCTCTTCACGGTGGTCTATCAGCCGCGCGACACGTCGCGCCGCTATCCCATCATGATGACGCGCACGCCGTACAGTGTGGGACCGTACGGCCCGACGGCGTACCCGCGCTTCCTCGGTCCGTCGCCGCGGTTCACGCAGGAGGGATTCATCTTCGTTTATCAGGACGTGCGCGGGCGATTCATGTCCGATGGCGATTTCGTTCACATGACGCCCTGGCGTGGCATGGCTGGCGCGCGCTCGACCGACGAAAGCACCGATGCCTACGATACCATCGACTGGATCATCGGGCACATTCCGCACAACAACGGGCGCGTTGGGATCTGGGGCATCTCGTATCCCGGATTCTTCACGGCCGCGTCGTTAGTGAATTCTCATCCGGCGCTCAAGGCTGCCTCGCCGCAGGCCCCGCAAGCCGATTGGTTTCTCGGCGACGACGTTCATCATCACGGCGCGTTCCTCCTCGCGAGTGCGTTCGAGTTCTTCGCCACGAGCGGCCTCGCGCGCCCGAAGCCAACGACCGAGCACCCAGGCCGCTTCGATTTCGGAACTGATGACGGTTACAAGTTCTTTCTCGACATGGGTCCGCTCTCCAATGCCGATCGTCTGTATCTGAAGGGCCGAGCGCCTTTCTGGAACGACATGATGGAGCATGGAACCGACGACGCCTTCTGGGCGGCGCGACGCGTGCCGCCGCATCTCAAGAACGTCACGCCGGCGGTCTTGACGGTGAGCGGCTGGTACGACGCGAACAATCTTCATGGTGCGCTGCTCGTGCACGAAGCGATCGACAAGCAAAGCCCAACGACCTCGAACCGTATCGTGCTCGGCCCGTGGTCCCATGGACAGTGGAGTCGAGGGAATGGAGATATGCTCGGCGACCTGCGCTTCGGCTCGAGCACGAGCCAGTTCTTTCGCGACAGCATCGAGTTTCCATTCTTCAAGCACTACTTGGAGGGGACCGAGGAGCTGGCACTCCCCGCTGCAACGGCGTTCGAGACCGGCGACAATCAGTGGCGGACATTCGATGCATGGCCACCCAGGAGCGCCGCACCCCGATCCCTCTACCTGCACGCGAATGGCACATTGTCGCTCGTCGCCCCATCCGGCGGGGAAGGTGACGCGTTCGATCAGTATGTGAGCGATCCCGCGGCGCCAGCTCCCTTCCTCGAGAAGCCGAACACGGGCATGAAGCCAGACTACATGGCGTGGGATCAGCGCTTCACATCGGCACGCCCCGATGTGCTCGTGTATCAGACCGAGCCCTTGTCCGCCGACCTAACGATTGCCGGCTCTGTTCGACCGACGCTTTTCGTTTCCACGAGCGGCACGGACAGCGACTGGATCGTGAAGCTCATCGACGTCCACCCCGATGCGTCCCCGGTCGATCCGACGACCGACGCGACGACTGGTGGCCTCGAGGAGCTCGTGCGCGGCGACGTGATGCGCGGGAAGTTCCGTCACAGCTACTCGCAACCAGAAGCGTTCGTGCCGGGTAAGGTCGAGCAGGTGACATTCGGCATGGACGACGTGCTGCACACGTTCAAGAAGGGTCATCGAATCATGGTGCACATTCAGAGCACCTGGTTCCCACTCGTCGATCGGAATCCTCAGAAGTTCGTGGATATCTACCGCGCTTCGACGAACGACTTCACGAAGGCGACGGAGCGCGTCTATCGCTCCGCTCAGCAAGCGTCGCGGATCGAGTTGCCAGTGTTGCCGTGACGCGGGCGCGGGGTGCGCGGCGCGGGACGAGGGGCGCGGGGCGCGGGCGCGTCTCGTTATCAGAGTTCAGTAAATCAGCGCGTCCCTCATCGGTCATCGCCCATCGCCCGTCGCCCATCACCGGCCAGCCACCAGATCTTCTCGCGGCGGTACCCATGGCGGCACGCGACGTGGACAGTCATTGGACCCGAGCCGAATAACCACGTCGGTGAATCCGTTGCCCATCGCTGCGCCGAAGCGCAGATCACCGAGGATGACAGTGGAGTCGCCGCTGGGCCTCCAGATCGGCACGCGAATGAAGCGCATCGCGGCAAGTGCCGTACAGCTGCCACGCACCAACATCGTGAGCTCCGGAAGCTGACCGGTCCACTCCCCGTCCCACTGAACCGCCGGTGACGACGGTCGCGGCGAGCTGCCGATCCCGGAGCCAGACACATCGCGCGAGCCGCACCGCGCGGCACTTACGATTGAAGGCGCCGCACTCACCCGTGCCGTCGAGGCGCGATATGTGGGGCCGGACCGTTCGACGGTGATCACCGACATGCAGATCGGATTGGCCGGCAGCGGCGATACGACGACGTCGAGGAGCTGCGCTCGTGGATCGAGGGCGCGAAGTGCGTCGAGCATGTTGGAACGTGCCTTCGTCGCGCCTAACGCCATGACGGCGGTGACGACGATCCAACCGAGCACGCCCGCCGCGGCGCGAGCACGCGGGGTGAGAGCGGAGGCGATCGCCACGCTCGCGGCCGCGCCGATGGTGAGCGCTGCCGCCGCGCCTCGCGACACGAACGGCACACGCCAGCCTAGCAGCAGCCCCGCCACAAGCAGGAGCGACAGGGCCACCTGCACCCAGCGCCGTGTCACCGCCGCGACGAGCACCGGAATCGACACCACCCACAACCACGGCTCGATGATGAAGACGGCATCGCCGTAGCGCCACCGATTGTCCAGGGGCCAGAAGGGATGGAGGCCGTAGCTGTTCGTCCAATCGAGCACGAGGTGGCTCAGCGTGCTCACGAACAGCAAACCGAGAAGCCATCCTGCGTCTCTCCTCCGCGGCGTTCCCTGTTCGCGAAGTCGCGAAGTGAGCATCGCCACACACCAGACCACGATGGCGCCTACAATGGCTATCATGACGGTATGCGTGTACCCGCGATGCTGCAGCATGTAGCTGAGTCGGCTCGCGCCGATGCCGGTATAGAGCAGATCGGCATCGGGCAAATTGGCGGCGATCATCGAGGAGACCGCCGCGACGGCGCGAAAGGGCGCCGCCGGCTCCGCATGCTCGAGGCGCCCGCGCAGTTGCACGGTTGCTTCGGCGAGTAACAGGCCAGCGAGCGAGTGTGTGACGTTGTCCATGCGTTGGGGTGGCGGGTGGCGGGTGACGAGTCACGGATCACCGATCACGGGTCACCGGCGGCCGCGCTGAATGCTGGCGCCTGATGGCTCAACGCGCCACGCATCGCGCGTCAACCGCCCCTCCTTGCGCTCGGACGAGAGCCGGCGAGTTTTGAGC
>Ga0070713_100003388_pt1 | contig 10528 bp, 7 predicted proteins | sample LARL82metaG_FD_65465 | JGI IMG/M metagenome (GOLD analysis project Ga0070713, IMG submission 65465) | Corn, switchgrass and miscanthus rhizosphere microbial communities from Kellogg Biological Station, Michigan, USA - LAR L8-2 metaG | ecosystem: Host-associated > Plants > Roots > Rhizosphere ... | reverse complement strand
TCCGACGTGCCGCCATAGCGCCAGCGAATGGCGGCGATCCGGTCACCACGATGCGACCAGCGCGGCTCGTTCCACTCCTCGTCGAGTCCGCCGTTGGTGATGGGAACGACGCGGCGTCCGTCCGGCGACACACGGACGAGCCGCGTCGCGCCGGGAATCGTTTGCACGGCGACGATCTCGCCGTCGGCGCGAACATCGGGGAGCGAGAGACGGGCGCCCCGCGTCAGCCGGTGTTCATGTCCGTTGCGCTGCACGAAGAAATCCGACCGAACTTCGTACGGCGACGTATACTCGAGCTGGGCGAAGAGCAGTGAGCCGTCCGGCAGACGAAGCTGCGGGGATTCGCTGTTGCGGCGGCCGATGCGCGAGCGCCGCCCGGAGAGATCGACGGACCACGCCGCGTAGACCTCGCGTCCCGACGTGCCCGTATATGCAAGCGTCGAGTCGGACATCCAGCGCGGCGAGGAGACGAGAACACCTTCACGGGTGAGATCGTGCCAAGCTGGAAGCGGCGTCGTACTCGGGTTGAAGCCGGCAACGCTGCGGAATATCGAATCGCGCCACTCGCGATAAGCTTTCGTGAAACTGATGCCGAAGCCCTGGCGCGCCGGAATATCGATCAGATACGGAATGATGTCCGCGCTGGATTTGTCGATGAAGCGACGGACGGCCGCTTCGCCGCGCGTCTTCGCCAGATAGTCGACGAAGAGCGAACCATATGCATATGCGGCCTCGCCAAAGGGAAAGCGCGGCGATGCGAGGCTCGCTTCGCTGAGCGCTGGGAAGGAATGATCGATCGCGCTCGCGCGGGCGATCATCCGATGCTCGGAGCCCTCGATGCGGCCGGCGCCGGTGAAGCGCGACTCGTAGTAGACGGCCAGTCCCTCGGTGAGCCAGGAGGGGCTGTACTCGTTAGGGAAGAGATATGGTGACCGTCCGAAGATGTATTGCCCAACGAGCCAGAGTCCACGCGTCCGATCAAGATGAAAGATGTGCGTGAGCTCGTGGGTGATGACCATCGCGCCCCAGTCATCGGTGAATCGGAGCGACGAGCTCTGGATAGGCGGATTGGCGTAGACGACGATGCGATTTGTTGGAAAGGGCGTCGCCGAGCCATTGGAGAAGTCGACGTCGTCGGAGATGACGACGTCTATGGGGCCCCGCGGAGGATGCAGCTCAGAGGCTAGCTGCGCGTACGCCCGCTCGGCGTCCGCGGCGACACGGCGCGCGGTAGGCTCGGTCTCGCGGGTGAAGTGGATGTAGAAGTGCTGGGTGTGGAGAGTGAAGTACTGCTTGTTAGGCGAAACCTGGCCCGCCAGCGACTGGGCGGCGAGAATCCACAGGGCGAGCGCGAAAGCGAAGCTGGCGAGGCGAGAGTGGGGCACGACCTGGGGGGCGAATCGGTAAGTACAGTAGGGATCCGACCTCATTGTACCCGTGGTGACGAGTGCGGGCCACCGCTGAAGCTTACTGCTTGGCCAGCCAACGGAAGTATTCCTCGAGTCCTTCGACGATGCCCTGTGCATAACGAGCCTGGAACTCGGGCGTGCGCATGGCAGCCTCCTGCTCCGGGATGATGACGAACGCGCCCTCGGTGAGCACCATCGGCATCCATGAGGGACGCACGACGGCGAGGTTGTCGTAGAACACGCCGAGGTTGGGAAGGCCCATGTTCTTCACGAGCCCGCGCTCGACGGGGCGCGCGAGTGGCTCGGAGAGCTTGTGGAAGAAATACGTCCCGGAGCCGTTGCGGGCGATCAACGGGTTGACGCCGTCACCGTAGGCGTTGAGATGAATCGAGACGAAAACGTTGGCGTTCTCGCGACGAGCGATGATCGGCCGCAGGCCCAGTTCCACTGGGGCGTCCGTGGTTCGCGTCATCACCACCTTCGCACCGCGCTCCTCGAGCAGCTGGCGCACCTTTTCGCCGACGGGCAGCACAGCGTTCGCCTCGTACAGTCCCGTGGGGCCGGTAGCGCCGATCGGTGGATGGCCGGGATCGACGGCAATCGTCAGCCCGCGAAGCGGCGACCGCTGATCGATCGCCGGCCGGCGCCTAACGCGGATGACGAGATTGCCATCCTCCCACATCACGAGATAGCCGTAGAGCGGCTGGCGCAGCGTGATATCGAGCTCCGCGCGGTCGTCGAGCACCTGCTTCCACTCGACGGTGCGGAGCAGCGTGTCGTTCTCGGCGTAATTGATGATGTCGGTGTTGGCGCGGGTGCCATACAGCGTGACAGCGAGAGAGCGTGCATCTTCGTCGACGAAGAAGGCGGGACGCTCACTGCCCTGTATCGGCACGACGACATCGACCCACTCCGGCGCCGAACGGACGCGCGCGTTGAGCGTCACTCGGCGCGGCGTCGGGACACCAGCTGGTACAGGGACGACGTCGCCGTCGGCAATCCAGATCTCGAGACCGCTGTCGAGCCTAACGCGAGTGAACCCGGCCATCCGTCCCGTCATCTCGAGGGTCGTGCCGGGAAGGAGGAACCACTTGTAGGTGCCGCCGGGCACGGGACGGCCATTGATGACGCGATCGGTATCTGGCCTGAGCGGAATGTCGCCCGCGCGAACGAGATGCGTGGTCAGGGTGTCGACGAGGTCGGGACGCAGCAATCCGTATCGCAGCGTGTCGGCGCCGCGGGCGGCGTACAGTATCGCGCCGTCGCGGAGCGACCGCGCTGGGATCTCGGCGGCGAAGAGCGCGCCGGCGGCGGAGTCATTGGCCGGCGTCGGGATGAGCCACTGACTCCCATTGGGCCACGCAGCCCAGACGCTCGCGTTCACGGGCGCCCGGACGGTGACCCGAATGCGCTCGTCGGCGCGGACGAGCATCGGGCTCGTCATGGGAGCGCGAGGCGAGATCGTCGTGGTATCGACCGTGAGCGGTCCCGTGGTGAGGAGCGGTGGCCGGGCCTCCTGGACACGAACAGGATGGGACGCTCGCGCGGTGTCGTTCCCGGAGATGGCGACGAGATCGTAGCGGGGTGCGGTCGCCGGCGGATTCGGGAGAAAGGCCAAGAAGGAGCCGTTCGGGTAAACGCGGGCCGGAGCCCCGTTGATCGTCAACGCCGCCCGACCGCTGCCAATCGAGCCGAAAATGAAGTTGGAGTCGCGCGACTCGATCAGATGCTGAGCCGGTGGATAGACGACCTTGATGGAGAGCGGGCCGTTGACCTCCGGCATTGCCGGCAGCGGGGGGGCGGGAGAGCTCGCCTCGCGCTGACTGTGGTTCGTCGTGTCCGCCGGAGCCGGCGCAGGGGAAGGCGAAGGGGCAACTGTCGGGGCGGGGGCGGGGGTGCACGCCAAAGCGGCGAGCAAGAGCATCAGGGACGGTAGACGCATTGCCGAACGTTAGGGAGGGAGGCGACTGAGGGGCTAGGGGCCCCTAACCTCTAGCCCTCTTTGGCCAGGCCCTTGTGCGAATTGCGGATTTTGACCCTATATTCGCGCGCCATGAGGTTTTCCCGCCTTGGAGGGTGACGGTTGACCGCTTGCTCGTTCTGCGGGCGAGAGAATGACGCGACCTCGCGATTCTGCATCGACTGCGGAAAACCGATGACGGCCTCCGCGGCCCAGGTCGGCGCGCGAAGTGGATCGGGGAATCCGGGCATGGACGTCACGGCCTCACCTTCGCCCAGCCCGACACCAGCGGTGCCCAGGCCGTCCGCACCCGCGACGGCGGTAGCGTCTCGTACCGCACCGGGGCCTGCGTTAAAGGCACCCTCAGGCCCGACACGGTGCCCGCGCTGCACCAAACCGGCGGAGAACGGACTTCCCTTCTGCGGCTACTGCGGGACGCGGATCGCACCCGCGGGCGCGGGAATGTGCGCCCAGTGCGGCGCCAGCTATCTCCAGGGAGCCGATCTCTTTTGCGCCCGGTGCGGCAACCGGGTGGGACAGCGCGTTTCAGTCGAGATGGTGCGGGCCCCGTTGCCAGGAGATGCGGGGGCGCAAGGGATGCTTGTTGCGTCTCGCCGCGATGCCCAGCCGCGACTAGCGCTGCTCGATGATGAAGGAAGCGTCGCACGGGTGTACGTTCTCGAACGCGGCGAGGCAATTCTGGGCCGAGGTGACGCCGACATCCGCTTCGAGGGCGATCCATACATGTCGCCCCTGCACGCACGCATCGATCTGCGCGCCGGTCAGCTATGGCTGCGCGACCTCGGTTCGCGCAATGGAACCTGGATGTTCACCGAGCAGCCGATGCGTCTCACGGACGGAGATCTCGTCCTCATTGGCTCTCAGGTGCTACGATTCCGCCGGCTCGGGTATCCCGGTCCGCACCCCCCGGAAGCCGATTCCACGAGACGCCTCGGTTCACTCGTGCCAGCGGCCGACGTCGCCGTGCTCGAACAATTGCGCGCTGACTCGAGCGTGCGCGACACACTTCATCTCTCGCCGGGACGATCCGTACTCCTCGGCCGCGAAACGGGTGATTGGTTGTTCCCGTACGACCAGACCATGAGCGGCAAGCACGCCGAAGTCCGCTCGGAGGATAGCGAGTACTACATTCACGATGCCGGCAGCAGAAATGGCGTCGCCATGGCGGTCCGTGGCGAGCGCGCGCTCCGGAAGGGCCAGCGAATTCTCATCGGCAACGAGATTCTGCGAGTGGAGAGCGCGTGAGCAGTCCCAAGATCTGTCCACAGTGCGGAGCCGAGTATGAGCTCGACCAGCGCTTCTGCCCAAGGGACGGAACGACCCTTCGTCTGCAGAACGCGACCGGTGATCTTGTCGGCGCCATCGTCGCCGATCGCTATCACGTGCTACGGAAGCTTGGCGAAGGCGGAATGGGACAGGTGTATCTCGCCGAGCACGTGAAGATGGGGCGCCAGTGCGCTCTCAAGGTGATGAATCCGGCGATGGTAAAGGACGCCGACGCCATCAGCCGCTTTAATCGTGAGGCGGCCAATGCGAGCCGGATCAATCATCCGCACGTCGCCAACGTCTACGATTTCGGCGAGACGGCTGATGGGATTATTTATCTGGCGATGGAGTTCGTCGACGGACAATCGTTGACGACCCTCCTGGAACACGAGGGCCCGTTTTCACCTGCTCGTGTGGCGGCGATCGTTCGTCAGGCATCGGATGCCCTCGCGGTCGCGCACGATATGGGTATCGTTCATCGCGACCTGAAGCCAGACAACATCATGATCACGCGAGATCGCGACGGCGGCGACTGCGTGAAGATCGTCGATTTCGGGATCGCGAAGGCAGGGAACAACGCAGCGCAGAAAGTGACGAAGACGGGACTCGTGATCGGCACGCCGGAGTACATGAGTCCCGAGCAGCTGTCGGGCGACAAGCTGGATGGACGAAGCGACATTTACGCGCTGGCTCTCGTAACGTTCAACATGCTCACGGGCCGGCTTCCCTTCCCCGCGGACACCGTTCAGGAATCGATGATCATGCGGCTCACCGAGTCGCCCCGAAAACTCGCCGAGATGCGTCCCGACGTGGCATGGTCGGGCGAGGTGCAGGCAGTCCTCGACCGGGCGCTGGAACGCGACGCTTCCAGGCGATACGCGACGGCCAGTGAATTCGGACGGGAGCTGGGGAGAGCGCTAGACGGGCTTTCGGTAGAGGGTAGAGAGCAGAGGGTAGAGGGTGAACAGCAAACCCTTCCCGTTACTCGCGTGGCTCCAGCGCGCCCCGCGGCTGTCCAGCCGGCCGTTCTAGGAACAGCTCGCCGGCGGTACACGGCAGCCTATGCGGCGGGTGGGGTGACGCTGGTCGCGGCGCTGATTGGTGCGGCCATGGTAATGAATCGGCCGAGCGAGAAGGGGGACGGTGTGACGCCCGCGGGATCGCCGACGTCCCATGCAAAAGCTTTGGACACCACCCAGTACTCAAAGGCGATGCCGGGTGGGGCCGGAGCGACAAAGAGCGCCAGCGATCCGGCGCCGTCCGCCGAAGTCGCGACGGCGCTCGACTCGTTGGAGCGGGTCGTCAGCGGCGACGTCACGCCTAACGAGGCGGCCCGTGCCATCCGCGCGCTGGAGCAGATGAAGAGTCGCATCGAGGGAAACGAGCAGGTGGTGCAGGCGGCGATCGTCGACGCGCTCGCCGAGAGCAGCCGGAACAATAATCGGGCGGCGTGCGCCGCCCTGCGCAGCGTGCTTCCGATCGCGCGTCAAACCAAACGTGCGCGGCAGGTGGAGCGCACGATGAGCGTCTGCGACTGAGCCCCGCCAACCGTGTCCGTCAGCAACCCTTCCCTCCGGGCGATGAGCGATCTCGACGCTGATCCTCATGGTGACGTCGTCGTCAGCGTCTTCGGGCGCACCGACGTGGGACGCACGCGCGAGCACAACGAAGACGCGTTCGTCGTCGCCGACCTCTCGACGAACAACGCATCGCTGCAGCCCGAGGTGCGCCGCCACGCCCTGGGCCCGAAGGGAACGTTGTTCATGGTGGCGGACGGCATGGGTGGCGCCGCCGCGGGCGAGATCGCGAGCGCGATGGCGGTGGAAGTCGTACTCGGCGAGCTGCGCGAAAAATGGATCGGCGGCGACTTGCATGACTCCGGGGAATTCGTTCGGGCAATCAAGCGCGCGACGGCCGCCGCCAATCAACAGATTCATAACTTCGCGGCCGGCCACAGCGAGTATCGCGGCATGGGCACGACGGCGACGGTCGCCGGACTCCTCGGAGACACGCTGTACGTGGCGCAGGTCGGCGACAGCCGCGCGTATCTCATTCGCGACGGCGTCGCTCGCCAGATCACGAAAGACCAGTCGTTGATGCAGAAGTTGATCGAGGCAGGCGAGCTGACGGAAGAAGAAGCGGCGCAGAGCGATCGTCGCAACATCATCCTTCAGGCGCTCGGCCCGGAGCCGCTCGTCAAGATCGACATGACGCACCAGAAGGTCCGGCGGGGCGACGTCCTGGTGTTGTGCAGCGACGGCCTCTCCGGGCAGGTCACCAAAGACGAAATCGCGCGTGTCGTCACTGAGGAACACGATCTCGTCTCGGTGTGCAAACGATTGATCGATCGCGCCAACGAGAACGGTGGGCCGGACAACATCACGGTCATCGCGGCACGCTTCGATGGCTCGCGACTCGAGCCGCCTGCAGCTGCCGACGCCGACGAAGTCGGGCACCGCGTCTTCCCGCTGCCGGAAACAGGTCAGACGCCGGCAGTGACCGACCCTTCTCCTCCCGCTTCCATACCAGTGCTTCGGATCGAACGGTCAGAGGAAGCAACTGGCGGGAGCAACGAGGGTTCGACAGCGAGCGTAGCCGCGTCAGGCGCGTCTCCATCCGCGGTCGATCACGATTTCTCCACCGCCCCAACCCCGCCGTCCGGCTCACCGACGGTATCACCAACACGTCGGCAGACGGGAACGATCATCGCCGTCGTATTGCTCGCTGCGTTGGTCGTGACCGCGGTGTGGTTCATCGTCCGCGAGGCGCAGAAGGTCACCCCGGCGTCCGACTCCGCTCGTGGCCGCGCGGTGCAGCCGAGCGCATCGACGCCGCCGAAAAGCTGATGGCAATCGAGCTGCGCATCCTCACCGGGGCGCGCGGCGGGCACCGCGAACGGTTCGACAAACCGATAATCGCGCTCGGCCGCCATCACGACGTGGATCTCCGCTTCGATCCGAACGCCGATCTCGACGTGTCGGTTCATCATGCGGAGATTCTCGCGAGGCCCGACGGCTACGTGGTGCGCGATAGTGGCAGCACCAACGGGACTTTTCTCAACGGCACTCGCTTGACGAGTGAGGAGCCGCTCGAGAGCGGTGACGTGATCTGGCTCGGCGCCGAAGGGCCGCAGGTCGAGGTACAGCTGCTCGAGCAGCAAGCCGCGGGAAGCGCCGAAGTTCCGGCGACGCGCATCAGGCAGTCGCGGCGCTCGACGGGCGAACGGGTGCGCGTCGCGGTGAGAGAGCAGACGGCGATGCTGAGACGCGTGCTCGTGCTGGCGCTTGTGGTTCTCGTGGGTGGCATCGGTGCGGCATACTGGATGGGGCACCGGGACTCGCGCGTGCGGGTAAGCGAACTGCTCGCCCTGCTCGCCCAGAGCGATTCGACGGCGGCGCAACTGCAGTCCCGTCTGAGTGCCGTCGGTGACACGACCTTCGCCGCGGCACTGCGGCAGCAGAACGCGGAGCTGGCCGAGCGTGTGCGGACAAGCAGCGCCAACGCGACGCCGAATCAGCTCGACTCACTGAAGTCGGAGCTCTTGCACCGCCAGGTGATGCAGCAGGGTCTGGCGCTGATGGATCTGTCGAAGATCAGCGTCGAGAACGACTCGGCGATCGCCTTCGTCGTTTCGGAGCTGGATGGAAAGCCGTACGGCGCGACGGCGTTCGGCATCTCGTCGAACGGGCTGCTCGTGACGAACAAGCACAACGTCCGGTCGCCGCTCACCGGCAAGGCGCCGACGCGACTGGGTGTGAAATACGCAAACACCGACGTTCTTCTGCACGCGCACGTCGCGCAGCTGCCGTCGGACACGAGCGTCGACCTGGCGCTTATTCAGGTCGAAGAGCCGGGGCGCTATCCGTCGGTGCGGGGAATCGCGCGCTCACTCGACGAGCTGCACCCGGGCTCCCCGGTGGCGACGATCGGCTTTCCGCATGCGCTCGACTCGCCGATGCAAGGCGACGTCGTGAAGACGAGCCTGACGGCTGGGACGCTGAGCAAGCTGCTCCCGGATCTTCTGCAGGTGGACGCGTACGCGAGCCACGGCTCGAGCGGCAGTCCGATCTTCGACGAGCGGGGATGGGTGATCGGCGTGGTCTACGGCGGTGACCCGCAGAGTGGGGGTCGTCTGACTTACGCGGTGCCGAGCTCCAAACTGGTCCAGCTCCTCACCGCGAGAGAAAGCACACTCCTCCGGCCATGAGTTACCGGGGAGTGAGCTTACCCAGAATCCTGGGCCCTTTCGCTCCCGTCGCTCGCGGGACGTTCCCGGCTCTGCCGTTGACGTGCAAATGGGCGAGGAGCGCGAACGCCACTGCTTCCTTTGCCTCGCCGTCGAAAAAGACGTCGGAGAATGAGCGCACCTCGATCGGCGCGACGAGATCGGCGATCATTCGCACCAGTGTGGGGTTCTTCGCGCCACCGCCGGAGACGATGGTCTCCGTGATGGGCTCCGGGAGGAAGCGTCCATAAGCGTCGGCGATGCTGCGCGCGGTGAGGCTGGTCGCGGTCGCGACGATATCCTCCGTCGTCGCGTTAGGCATCGTTGATCGGCAGCGCTCGATGAGCGTCTGCACATAGTGGGCGTCGAAGAGCTCCGGGCCCGTGGACTTGGGCGGTGGACTCTCGAAGTAGGGCGCGGCGAGCAGCTCGGTCACGACTTCGTCGACTGGCGCGCCCGCCGCGGCGAGGCGACCGTCCACATCGTAGGGGAGATCGGAGCGAAGCGCACGAACAACCCGGTCGATGACGCTGGCGCCAGGGCCAGTGTCGAAGGCACGGACGCCGTCGAAGTTGCCGTTAGGCGGCACGACCGTGACGTTGCCGATGCCGCCGATGTTCTGCAACGCGCGCCAGTGATTGGTGGAGAAGATCAGCGCGTCGGCCATTGAGACGAGCGGCGCGCCATGGCCACCCGCCGCGACGTCGCGGACGCGGAAATCGCTGACGACGTCGATCCCCGTGCGCTCGGCGATCACCGCCGCTTCGCCAAGCTGCCAGGTGGAGTGGAGGGGCTCGTGCCACATCGACTGACCGTGCGAGCCGATGGCGCGGATCTCGTCGCGCGCGACGCCCGCGTCGGCGAGGACCGCGACCACCGCTTCGGCGAGCCAGCCGCCGAGATCGAAGGCGAGCCGGCAATACTCCTGGGCTGTGCCGCCGCCGAGCGCCGTACGCAGCCTGGTGTGCTGTTCATCGGTGTATGGCGTGACGCGGAATGCGAGCAGCGTTGCGCGTCGCTCGCCGGTAACGCCAGCGGCGCCGAGGCGGTCGGGGAAGCGAACGACCGCGGCGGAGATGCCATCCAGCGAGGTGCCGCTCATGACGCCGACGTAAACGTGGGAATCGGCGGCGATACCTAACGAGCTCACGGCCGCGCCCTCCCTGAGCTTTCATCGGCGACGGGTGGCGGCTCGCGACCGACAGCGCGTCGGATGACGCCGCCGGCACGGCCGAGCGCGCGCTCCGCCTCCTCGCGGGAGGTGTCGAGAAAGTGCATGGCGATTGCCGTCTTTACGGTGCCACCGGCGCGCGTGAGGAGTGTGCGCGCGTCCTCGCGTGACAGCTCGCAGACTTCGGCGATGATGCGCTCGCTGCGATCCTCGAGCTTCTTGTTCGTCGCGCGCAAATCGACCATCAGGTTGCCGTACGTCTTGCCCAGCCGGATCATCGCTCCGGTGGTGATCGTGTTGAGCACGAGCTTCGTTGCCGTACCGGCCTTCATGCGCGTCGAGCCGGTGACGACTTCGGGACCCGTGATCGGTAGAATGAGAATGTCGACGTAGTGCAGTGTCTCGTTAGGTGGCGGCGAACAGGCGACGAGCGCAGTGCGCGCGCCGATCTCGCGCGCGTAGGCGAGTGCGCGACG